>FWWL01007084.1_pt1 | contig 15625 bp, 15 predicted proteins | sample 2228331 | NCBI WGS metagenome assembly FWWL01 (sample SAMEA103939775, study PRJEB20133) | metagenome
CCAAGGACGACGCGGCGGGGCTGGCGATTGCGGAGCGCATGACCTCGGGCATTCGTGGCATGACCGTGGCGGTGCGCAACGCCAATGATGCGATTTCGATGACCCAGGTGATGGAAGGGGCGCTGGGGCAAATCGGCGACATTCTGCAGCGCATGCGCGATTTGGCGGTTCAGTCGGCGAACGCGACGAACTCGCAAAGCGACCGCGACGCGCTGCAGGTGGAGTTTCGCCAGCTGCAGTTAGAGATCGAACGCATCGGGCGAGATACGCAGTTCAACGGCATTAATGTCTTGATTGGCGCCACCGGTGCTTCTCTTGGTTTCCAAGTAGGAGCGAACTTCCAAGGCGTCACGACCGCAGCGACGACCGCACAGGGCGGCGTCGAGTACATCTCCGGAGCAGCCTCTACCGTGACCGCTTCGGACCGCATTGCCGTCGACACCGTCAACATCTTCAACACCGCCTCTAATTACAACGCCGGTTCGATCGCCGGTGCATCCGGAGCGACCGACGCAGTCACGACCATCAACGCGGTCTCCGCTGCGCTGGAGGCGGTAGGCAGAATCGATACGGCTTTGAAAGCGGTGAATGAGATTCGCGCCAACCTCGGGGCGGTGCAATCGCGCTTCCAGGCGACGATCAACAACTTGCAAGTCTCGATCGAGAACCTCTCGGCATCGCGCAGCCGCATTCGTGACGCGGACTTTGCGGCCGAAACCGCGGCGTTGTCGCGGGCGCAGATCCTGCAGCAAGCGGGTACCGCGATGTTGGCGCAAGCCAACGCCGCGCCACAATCGGTGCTGAGTTTGCTGCGCTAAGGGGTTTAACCAGCAAATCAGTCCAGGCACAAGAGTGGGAAGGCGTGGCGAAGCCGCACGAGTTGCCGCGCCTTCCAATCACGCTAAGGAACGACGATGAGCACCCCATCAGTGGCTTTACCGCTCAATAGCGCTTCAACGCTGACGACGGCTCCGGCGGTTCAACCCCCAGCGGGCAAAGGCAGCGATCGCGCCGCAGGGCAGGCGCGTCCAGAAGTGAGCGCCGCGGCAACGGTGGTGTCGCGCCAAGACTTCAGCGCAACAGCAATCCCGGCAGCTGAGGAAGCCCTTTCCCCGCGCCCGGTGGCGGCCACCGAAAAAGATCGATCGACGCAAGCCGCGGAGAATGACAACGCCCTGACACGGGAAACCCTCGAGCGCTTGGCCGAAAAAGTGCACAAAACCGTGCGTTCGCTCAACAACCAGCTCCAGTTCCAAATCGACGATGAAACCAGTAAACTGATCATCAAGGTCATAGATACGACCACCAAAGAGGTCATTAAACAGATCCCGCCGCAGGAGCTGGTCGAAATCGCCAAAGCGCTTGATAAATTGCAGGGTTTGTTGGTGCGCGAACAAGCCTGAATCCGCCACAGTATTGCAACGCCTCGTGCGTTGTGCTAACGTGTAGAAAGGAGACTGCCATGGCACTAACGGCCACAGGGATCGGTTCTGGTCTCGACATCAAGGGGCTGGTGGCGCAAATCATGCAACTCGAGCGCCGCCCGCTCGAACGGCTAGACCAGCAGAAATCCCAATTCGATACCCGCATTTCTGCGTTTGGGCAGCTCAAGTCCAGCCTGTCGCAACTGCAAACCGCGGTTGATGCGCTGAAAAAAACCGAAACCTTCAGTGCTGCCAAAGCCACGGTCGCGGCGGGAGCCGATTTCACCGCCACCGCCAAACCGGGTGCTACCGCGGGCACCTACGACATCTCGGTGCAACAGCTGGCGCTGCAACAGCGCGTGGCCACCAGCGCGACCACTCAATTCGACCCCAGCGGCGGCGGTACCCTTGACATCACCGTGGGCAGCAACACCGTGTCGCTGAACGTGGCGGCAGGCACGACGCTGCAGCAACTGCGCGATCAGATCAACGCCGCCAATGCTGGCGTCACCGCCGCGATCATCAACAACGGCGGAGTGAATCAGCTGGTCATTTCCAGTAAAGAAACCGGTGCCGCCAATGCTTTTACCTTGAACGGCACGGGCGCACTTGCCGGGCTCAGTTTCAGCAATCCGAATTCGCTGCCCACCAACAGCTCCTCCCCGATCTATCGCTTGCAAAGCGCCCAGGACGCCCAGCTGACCATCAACGGTGTGCAAATCACGCGCAGCAAAAATACCATCACCGACGCGATCGACAACGTTACCTTGCAGCTCAACGCGGCCAACAACACCACGCGGAGTGTGACGATCGAACGCGATCTTGCCCCCGCCAAAGACGCGATCAAAAAAATGGTCGACGCTTACAACGCGGTCATGGATCGCATCGACACACTCGGAGGTTATGACGCTGAGAAGAAAAAAGCGGGGGATCTTTATGGCGATGCGAGCTTGCGCGGCTTACGCAACCAGTTACGTAGCGCTTTCGGTGATGCTTTGACCGGCGTCGGCGCCTTCAACCGATTGCAAGACTTTGGGGTAGAGTTCGACGTCAAAGGACGCATGAAGGTCATCGACACCAAACTGACCCAAGCGCTGGAGACCCAGTTCAACGACGTGGCGTCGTTCTTCGCCGGCGTGGGCAGCAACAACGGGCTGGTGTCGCGCGCGGGCAACCTAATTCAGAACTATACCAAAACCTCAGGACTGATTGACTTGCGAGTCAATGGCTTGCAGCAGTCGATCAAGCTGCTCGACAAGCAAAAAGAAGCCTTGGAAAATCGCCTGTTCCGGCTACAAGACATGTATTTGCGCCAGTTCAATGCGATGGACAGCATCGTTGGCCAGATGAATGCGACCAGTACTTACCTTTCACAACAGCTGGCCGGATTGTTGCGCCAGGGCAACAATTGATTGACGTGGAGGTATCATGCTCAACCGCGGCGGCGGCATCGCAGCTTACCAACAGGTAGATTTGGAAACGGCGGTTCAATCCGCCGATCCGCACCGACTGATCTTGATGCTGTTTGACGGCGCGCTGCTTGCGATTGCGCAGGCCGAAGTCGCGATCGAACAACGAAATATCCCGAAACGGGCAGCAGCAATCAATAAAGCCATCGCCATCGTCATCGAGGGGTTGCGCGCCTCGCTCGATATGGAAGTCGGGGGCGAGTTGGCCGATCGGCTCGCGGCGCTATACGAGTACATCGCCGAGCGGTTGATGCAGGCCAACGCCTCCAACCAGACCGCACCGCTCAAGGAATGCGCGTCCCTGCTGCGCACGCTTCGGGAAGCGTGGGCGGAGATGCCGGAAGAAGCTCGCCAGAAAACTTATGGCCTTAGCAACCCAGAATCGTAATTTTCCTGATCGTGCGGCTGTGGCGACGGGACCTGCTGCGCATCACGCCGCGCAATTGCAAGCCCAATGTGAAGCGCTGCGCGAAGCGATCTTGGCGGAAGACTGGGCCTACGCCGAACGCGTCGCCGCAGAGTTACTGCCGCTCACCCAAGCAGACCGGTCTGCCTCACCCGACCATCCAGAACGCCTGCCCGCCCTGCTTGCGGCACAACAAGCGCTACGCGAGGCACAGAACTACATTCAACCCTCTTACCGTAGCCTGCAAAAGCTGTTGCACGCTTGGGGCGCGCTTCCTGAGTCGAGCGGTCCATGATTCCCCCAGAGGTTGCTGCCCGGGTCAGAATGCTCGCGCAAGAGCTGCAACCCGAGGCGGCAACGCCGCGGGTGGAAGCGGTACATCGCATTCGCCCCGCGGACGCGGTGCACAGCGACTTACCCCGTGAACTTCAACAAGGCGCGGTATTTCGCGCCACCATTCAGCGCCCTCTCCCCGACGGCACTTTTCTCGCGTTGGTCGCAGGGCGCGAGATGACCTTAGCCATCGACCGGGCGCTCAAAAGCGGCGATACGCTGGAGCTGGTGGTGGCGCAGCGCGAAGGCAATACGCTGCTGGCGCGCGAAACCGCGGATGTGCGAGCCTCCGGTGCTCCGTCAGCCGCCGCTGCTTCGGTTGCCAATGCCGCGCGCCAGGATTCCGCCACGGTGGCTTGGTCACGCACCGGAGCACTTTTGCAGCAATTGATGGCGCACGCAGGCGCAGGTTCCCCTCCCACTGAGGTTCGCCTGCCACCTGTCCCACTGACCCGCGCCATTCCTCTGCCGCACCCCCCCGTACCCGCGGCCCCCTTTGTCGCACCAACCCATTCGGCTGGCGCTGCCAGCGCTGCCGTTGCGATTCTCGCATCCCATGGCGCAATCCCTCCTGGCTCTGCCGCTTCGCAAGCGGCGTCTGCGCAAGGACAACCGTCGGCACCCCTTACCCAAACAGCAACATCTTCTGAGATGGCACGACAGGTCGCCCAGCCTGTCGTTGATTTGCGCAGCGAAATCAGCGATGCTTCTGCCGCATCTTCGCCGGGCACCCGTGTTGGCGCCAGTGCTGTCCCCTCATCACCTTCCCAAGCACCAGTCGCCGCTGCCCCGACGTTGCCTTCAGGGTCATCGGGGACGCTGAGCCCGTCGGCCACGGCGTTTTTTCGCTTAGCGTCTTCTGTTCCTTCTTCGGCTACCTTCGCCGCTGGACCGACCCCGCCACCGACCGCTCCGTCGCTGGCGAACCGACCAACGGCACAACCGTCCGTGGCATGGGACGCCATGATCGCGCAGGTCAGTGACACGCTGCAGGCGCGACAAGCACCGGTGCTTCCGGAGTCGCTCAACGCGGCGGTGCGAACTTCCGGTTTGTTCTACGAATCGCACCTTGCGAAATGGTTGAGCGGCGCCTATCCGCTGGAAGCGCTGCGGCTGGAACCGCAAAATCTGGCTCTCGCCGGTAGCCTCGCTGCGTTGGCCAGTTCGTCGCGCGAACCCGTCGCTGCGGTATCCACTCCCAACGAACGCGTGAGCTTGCTGCTGCGGCAGCTGTTCGGTGGCGCGACGACAGCATCGGACGAAGCCGCCCCTGCCGCTCCGTCCCAGAATCCAGCCAACGCGCACATCGCCGAAACCATCGAGCACGCAGCCCCCCTTCCCTCGCGATCCTCCGCCCTCCTTAGCCCCATCCCTGAGCGACTCATGCCCTTGGTGCAGCAACAGCTCGACGCGCTGGCGTTGCAACGGTTCGAAGTGTCGTTTTCGCCGTGGGCGGGGGCACATGCGCACTGGCTGATTGAGAAAGAGGATCATCGCGAGCGTGTTGAAGATGAAGACCAACAAGCCGACAGCGCTACCCCTGCCGCGCCTCGCTGGCGTTCGCGATTGCGCTTGCACTCTCCTGTGCTCGGCACGATCGAGTGTCGGATGACTTTTTTTTCCCCTACGGACGTGCAGTTACAGATCGCCGCCGAACGCAGCGAAGCCGCACGGAAACTGCAAGCCAGGATGGCTGATTTGAACGAAGCGCTGCGTACCGATGGCATCCGTCCGACGGCCATCCACATTCAAGCAGGAGAACTCCGCGGTGGATGACTCGGCGCAAAACCGGCGCGCCAATACCGCCGCAGTAGCGCTTGCCTACGAGCCGGGCCAAAATGCGCCCACCGTCGTAGCCAAAGGGCGGGGCTTGGTCGCCGAGCAAATCATCGCCAAAGCCCGCGAAGCGGGTGTTTATGTGCACGAATCTCCGGAACTGGTGCGCTTGTTGATGCAGCTCGACCTCGACGAGGAGATCCCGCCGACGCTGTATGTCGTCGTTGCCGAGATTCTGGCCTGGGTGTATCGTCTCGAGCACGATCAAAGTCCACGATAGACCAACCCGGGCTCTCATGCGGTAGAATTACCCAACTTTACTTTCATGCGCATGGTGATGGCCAACCCAACCGTTACCGGCTCGGGATACCGGCTGATTGACTTCGATCGCTATCCCGAACACATCGTCACCCACCCCAAAGAGGTGGACCTGATCTTGCGCGGGCTCGTTTCACAGCGCGCGCTGTTGGCGCTTTTCGTGCAAAACACTTATCTTTTTCCGACGGTTTTATTGGGGCTTGACGACAAAGAAGTCTATCTGGACGTGGCGCGTGACGAATCGCTCAACCAGCGAGTCGCCGGCAACGACATCGTGTGTCAGGGCAAACAAGACGGGGTCACGGTGCAGTTTGCTTTGCGACGCCCTACGATCAGAAATATCGCAAACGGGAGGGCCTTTGCCGCCCCTCGCCCCGATGCGCTACTGCGCTTGCAGCGACGTGAGTTCTTCCGGCTTCGCGTGCCGATGTCCCATAACGTGATCTGTAAAATCAACGTGGCTGCTCCCGGCACTCCGCCCAGATATTACCCGCTGCGGGTGCTGGACATCAGCAGCGGCGGGGTCGCAGTGATGGCACCGCCGCATACCTTGCGGCTTACCGAGGGGCAACGTTTCCCCGACTCGCAGTTGGTCATTCCTACCGCCGAGCCATTTACCCTGACGCTCGAGGTACGCAACGTTTTTCACATCACCAACCGTTCCGGCCAACTCGTCGAACGCATCGGCTGCCGTTTCGTCGACCTGCCGCTCAACATCTACACGGCGCTGCAGCGCTACATCTTCACGGCACAGCGTGAATTACAGCGCTTGCAGGCTCAGGAATGAAAGTTCGGGGACTGCCGGCTCTTAACTTCACACCGGCATGTTCATGATGTCCTGGTAGGCGCTGACCAGGCGGTTGCGTACCTGCACCATCTGGTTGAACGACAGCGAGGCTTTTTCAAGATCGATCATTACGTCGTGCAAGTTGACGTTGGGGTCGCCGGAACTGAAGCGCTCTGCTTGCTGGCGCGCCTCGGCCGATTGTGCGCTCACCTGCCGCAAGGCCCCGTCGAGCACTTGCGCAAAATCCACCCGCGGCGCGTTGGAGTCTTCAACCGTCGCCACGGGTTTTTGCCCTTGCGCCAAGGCTTGCGCGCGTTTGAGTTCGGTCAGTAAGTCATTGATTCCAGCGGCATCCATGATGCGGCTCCAAACGATCGTCGAATCGCGGCTTCACGCTCATTGTAGCAAGGCTCACGGGGTTTCGCCAGGGATCTCGAAACCCTGCTCGCGGTAGCGCTTGAGGCGGTAGCGCAACGTCCGTTCCGGGATCCCCAGCCGCTGCGCCGTGCGTTTGCGCGAGCCGTTTTCCTCTGCCAATACCCGCAAGATTTGTTCCCGCTCCCAATCCCGTAGCGAGGAGTCCCTTGCAGGGCGATCGCCTAGAGACAACGCCCCCTCTCGTAAGCCGCCCGTTTTCGTCAGTTCTGCGGCTGTCTTTTCGCTCCTGCTGCCATTGCTCGAGGAGCCGCCTCGTAAGCCGCCCGTTTTCGTCTGTTTTGCGGCTGTCCCATCCGCCGCAAAAAAGGCCCGTTCGTTCCCGCCGCTCGCCGCGTCGTGACTCGGCACCGCTTCGGCGGCAAGTTCTGCCGCCAAAGAAGCAGCGATATCGAAGGGGTTTCTTTGCTCCTCTGGTTGAGCCACCGGCAAACATTGCCGCAACGTCAGCGCATCGATGGTCAGCCCTGGGGACAAAATCAGCGCGCGCTGCAGCGTGTTTTCTAACTCACGCACATTACCCGGCCACGCGTAGGCGGTCAACACCGCTTCGGCATCGGCGCTTAGCGCGGCGCCAGGCTTACCGAGGCGGCTGGCGTGCCGTTGCAGGAAAAACCGTGCCAACGGCACGATGTCGGCGCGCCGCTCACGCAACGGCGGAATGGCCAGGGGAAACACCGCCAGGCGATAATACAAATCTTGCCGGAAACGCCCCTCAGTGACCTCTTCTTCCAGCCGCCGGTTGGTCGTGGCGATCACCCGCACATCGAGCGGAATGGCTTTTTTGCTTCCCAGTCGCTCGACCTCTTTTTCCTGCAGCACGCGCAGGAGTTTGGCTTGCAGCGCTAGCGGCATTTCCGAGATCTCATCAAGCAGAATCGTCCCCCCTTGCGCTTGCTCGAACTTGCCCGGCTGCGCCGTCGACGCGCCAGTAAACGCCCCTTTCTCATGCCCAAAAAGCGTTGCTTCCAGCAGCGCCTCGGGGATCGCGGCGCAGTTGATCGCGACGAACGGGCCGTCGCGACGCGGCGAGTGGGCGTGAATCCAACGGGCAAAAACCTCCTTGCCTACCCCCGATTCCCCGCACAACAGCACGGTCGCGTCGGTCGCCGCTACCCGTTGCGCGAGCTGCAAGACCGCCTGACTCGCCGGGTCGTGCGCGATCAGCGGCACGCGCTCCAGTCCGGCGTCCGTGTGTGCGTAGCGCCGCACCACCTCCAGTAGCGTCTCAGCAGCAAAAGGCTTGAGGAGAAACTCACACGCCCCCAAACGCATCGCCTGCACCGCGGTGGGCACATCGCCGTAGGCGGTCATCATCACCACCGGGAGCGCCGGCAGGCGTTCGCGGATCCTGGCCAGCAACGCCAACCCGTCCATCGGCGCCATTTTGTAATCGCTGATCACCAGACCATAGGCGCGCTTGCCCAGTTGCTGCAAGGCTTCCGGGCCCGAGGCGACGGCGTCGGTGACGAACCCAGCGCCAGTCAGCGTCATTTCCAGCGCTTCGCGCAGGTCCGCGTCGTCTTCCACCAGCAAAATGGGCAACACGGTACTCATACCCGCTCCTTTCGCGCGCTGCTCATACCCACGGCCGTCGCCGAGGGATCGGAACCCCTCAGTAGGATGCTCATGCCGTTCCCTCCGCACCTGGCTTGCCCGCCGGCAAGCGAATGGTAAAGCGCGCCCCTTGGCCCGGAGCGGTCACCAGCTCGATCGTCCCGCCATGCGCGGTGATGATTTCGCGGGCAATCGCTAGCCCTAAGCCCGTGCCGTCCGGGCGCGTAGTGAAAAACGGCGCAAAGATGCGCGCGCGCGTCGCCTCATCCATTCCTGGACCGCGGTCGGCAACGGTGAGCGTCCAACCTTCGGCTGTGATGCTCATCCCGACCCCCACCCAAGCCCCAGGCTGACCATGCTGCACCTGCAACGCGTTGTCGATGAGGTTACCCACCGCCCCGAGCAGCGCCCGCTCATCGCCCAGCAACGCCGGGGAAGACGGCGCTGGCTCCGCCAGCCGTTCAAACCGCACACCCTGCGCCGCGGCAATCGGTTCGTACAAGGACAGCACCTGTTGCCAAAAGCCCCAAGCATCGATCGGCTGGCGCTGCGCGATGCCGCCGCGGGCAAACACCAGCATGTCGGCGATCAATCGCTCCATGCGCTGCAGTCGTTCACGCGCCCGCTGCAAGGCGCGATCGCGCATACCATCGGCAAGACTAGGCGCCATTGCGTTGTCCAAAAACAACATCGCCGCCGCCAGTGGCGTGCGTAACTGATGCGCCAGCGCCGCCACCAGCTCCCCCATCGCCGCCAGCCGCGCCTGCCGGGCCATTTCTTCACGCAGCCGATGCGCTTCCGAGACATCCTGCAACACCAGCAACGCCCCATTCTGCTGCGGCAACGGTACCTCGCTCATCGCCAGTCGCCGCGGCGATTCGCCGGATAGCCGCCATTCGCCAGGGGTCTCCGTCGGCTGCAACCGTTGCCGGAACGTTTCCCACGTCGCCCCCACCTGCAACCACGCTCCCGCCAAGTGCTTTGCGGCAGCGTTGAGCTCGGCAACGACACGCCGCTCATCGAGCACCACCACCCCCACCGGCAACGCCTGCATCAGCACGTCCAGCCGTTCGGTCAACCGACGCGCCTGCGTTTCCAGCTGCGCATAAGACTGGGTCAGCGCCTCGGAAGCGCGCATGAATTCGGCAAACGCTGCCGCCAGTTGCTCTGGGGTCAGCGCCGCAGTGTTGGATGTGGGCGGGGCGGGGCTCATGAGCAAAGATTCTAGCGGCAAAAATTGCCGGGAGGAATGCCCGCTTTTTCTTCGCTTCTGCATGAAGCGCTTGCGCGACAATGACAAAGGAGCAATCTCCCGACAAAGGTGAGAAGATGGCAGATGTCACCATGAACGACGTGGCAAGCACGGCCTCGATCGATGCGCCCGCCCCCTCCAAGCCTTGGCAGGTCGCGCTCGAGCGTTTCAACCAGTTGAGCTTGCCGCAAAAAATCGCCGCCGGCGCCGCCTTGGCGCTGGCGGTGGCGATGCTGGTGGGCGTGTGGCTGTGGAGTAAGCCGGCGCAATACGAGGTGTTGTTCTCCAACCTCGAGGCGCAGGACGGAGCCGCGATCGTACAGCACTTGCAGCAACAAAACGTCAAGTACCAGCTCAGCAACGGCGGCGCGACCATCCTCGTGCCCACCGGTATGGCGCCGGAGCTGCGTTTGCGCCTGGCGGCCCAAGGGCTGCCGCGCAACGGCAACGTCGGCTTCGAGTTGATGGACCAGCAAAAAATCGGCATCACGCAATTTGCCGAGCAGGTCAATTACCAGCGCGCCCTGGAAGGGGAGCTGGCGCGCTCGATCGCCGCGCTGGGGGCAGTCATGCAGGCCCGGGTGCATCTGGCGATCCCCAAACGCACCAGCTTTTTGCGCGACAAACAAAAACCGACCGCCTCGGTGGTGGTGCATCTGCGCCCCGGTCGCACGCTGGATGAGGTGCAAATCGCCGGCATCCGGCATCTCATCGCCGCGAGCGTCCCCAACATGGCGCCAGAGGACGTGGCGATCGTTGACCAAAACGGCAAACTGCTCACCCTGCCGCCCGAGCCGCTGCATAGCGCGCTCAACGCCAAGCAACTCGCGTTTCAACAGGAAATCGAAACGCAGTACCGCGAGCGCATCGAGAATCTTCTTGCGCCAGTGCTCGGCAAATCCAATTTCCGTGCCCAGGTGACCGTAGAGCTGGACTTCGACCAGATCGAACGCACCGCCGAGACGTACCGCCCCAACCCGGCGCCGCAGCAAGCGATCCGCAGCCAGCAGATCCACGAAATCTTCGGCGCGGAAGCGCTGCCGCAAGGGGTTCCGGGGGCGCTGACCAACCAACCGCCGGTGCCGGCCACCGCCCCGATCACCGTCCCAGAAGTCGGCGCCACCGGCCCAGGAAGCCAACAGCGCCGCGAACGCGCCGCGACGATCAACTACGAGCTCGACCGCACCATCGAGCACACCAAGAAGTCGCTTGGCGCAGTGAAAAAGCTCGCCGTGGCCGTGGTGGTCAACCAAAAGCGCGAAACCACCAAAGAGGGCGAAACCATCATCCCCTCGGCCGAGGAGCTCGCCCAGCTGGAGCAGTTGGTCAAAAGCGCCGTGGGGTTCGACGCCGCGCGCGGTGATACCATCAGCGTCAGTGGTGTGCTATTTTCTACCGTGGTCGACGAACCGACCACTACGTGGTGGAAAAAACTGCTCGAAGACCCGGAAATGGTCGAGATCATTCGCGAACTGTTGCGCTTCCTGTTGGTGGTCGTGGCGCTGACGATCGTGTATTTCGGTGTACTGCGCCCGCTGCTGCGCGCCGTGATGCCGCCGACCAAACCCGAGACCTCGCCCCAAGACCAAACAGGCGCCTCGGCTAGCGCAGGAGAAACAGGACCTTCAGGCACCGCCGCCATAGGCAGCGCCGGGGCTGTCCTGCCGGAAGGCGCAATGGGCGAACACGCCATTGCCTTCGGGGCCGAGGGCGAGCTTCCCGACGCGCTGGTCAGCCTGACCCATCTCACGCCGCAGGATCCGTTTGAAGAGAAACTCGCTCGTTTGCGTGCGCTCACGCAAAGCAATCCCAAGCTCATGGCCAACCTCATCAAGGAATGGCTTGGTGTGGAGGAGAAGAAGAAAAAATGAGCGACAACAAACAAGCCGTAGAAAAAGCCGCGCTGCTGCTTCTGACCCTGGGTCCCAGCGAAGCGGCGGCGGTGCTCAAGCACTTGGGACCGCGGGAGGTGCAGTCGCTGGGGCTGACAATGGCCGCTTTGCCCCCCAAACCGCGCGAGGAAGTCGAAGCGCTGCTGGATGAAGCCATCGAGCATTTCAAAAAAGGCGCGCCGATCGAACCCGACCCCGAGCAGATCCGGCAGATGCTCACCCAGGCACTGGGAGACGACAAAGCCAGCCACATTATCGGCAAGATCCTGCAGGGTTCGGACACGGCGGCGATCGAAAGCCTCAAGTGGCTAGACCCCGGCACCGCCGCCGATTTGATCAAAAACGAACACCCACAGATCATCGCCACCATTCTCGTGCATCTGGACTTCGATTTCGCCGCCGAGATCCTCAAACGTTTCCCCGAGCGGTTGCGTAACGACGTCATTTTGCGCATCGCTACCCTGGAAAGCGTGCAACCGCTGGCGCTAAAAGAGCTTAACGAGGCATTGAGCGAACTACTCGCCAACGCCACCACGGGTGCCAAAGGCAAGATCGCCGGCGGCGCGCGCACCGTGGCCGAGATCCTCAACTTCGTCGGCTCGCAAATCGAGACCGAAGTGCTCGACGCGATCCGCGAGTACGACCCAGATCTCGCGCAGCGCATCATGGACGAGATGTTCGTGTTCGACAACCTGCTGGAGATGGACGACCGCAGCGTCCAGACGTTGCTGCGGGAAGTGTCGAACGATCAGCTGGTCATCGCGCTCAAGGGCGCTTCTGCCGAACTGCGCGAAAAAATCTTCAAGAACATGTCGCAGCGCGCCGCCGAAATGCTGCGCGAAGATCTGGAATCGCGCGGTCCGGTCAAAGTATCGGAGGTCGAGGCAGCACAGAAAGAAATCCTCAAAATCGTGCGCCGTTTGGCCGAGGAAGGACAAGTCATGCTGCCGAGCAAAGGCGGCGAAGAAGGGTTCCTGTAAGGATCGCGTATGGCCATCGAACGCCATCAGGCCAGCGGTCTGTATCCGCCGCTTCGTTTGCCAAGCTTTGACGCGCCGCCGCCGAGCCCTGAAATGCCGAAGGAACCGCCTGGCGAAGCGCAAAATACCGCGCTTCGCCCGCCCTCGGCGGCGGAAATCGAAGCGATCATCGAGCAGGCGCGGCAAGAGGGGTACCGTGAGGGCTTCGAAACCGGAAAAAAAGAAGGTTTTGCGTCAGGTTTCGAGGAAGGCAAAGCCCAGGGACATGCCGAAGGCTTTGCCGCAGGACAAGCCGAAGGCAAGGCGGCAGGCTTTGCCGCCGGGCGCGAGGAAGGATTTGCCACCGGTTGGGAAGAAGGCAAAACTCAAGCTTGGCAGGAACACGCGCCGCAATGGCAAGAAAACGTGCAAAAGTTACAGCGCTTGCTCGCGGCGCTCGAGGCCAATTACCGCACCTTACCTGAGCAGTTGGGCCCGGCCGTAGTGAGCCTGAGCATCGAGATCGCGCGCGCTGTGCTGCAACAAGAACTGGGCGAATCGGCCAGCCGCCACACCCAGCTGCTGGTCGAACGGCTGCTGCGCGAAACCACCGTCCGGCCTTTGACAGTGCGGCTGCATCCGGAGGATCTGACCTTAGTGAGCGAAGCGGTGCAGATCTCCGACGGCGTCACCTTGCAACCCGATCCTTCGATCGAACCCGGCGGCGTGTTGATCGAGCATCCCGATCTGGCGATCGATGCGCAGCTCAGCACCCGCTGGCGGCGCGTCGTGCATCAGCTCTTGCCTGAGGCGGCGAAATGGAACGAACAGCCCTAACTGACCCGTACGGCCCCACCGCGCTGCGCGACGCCCTGGACCCCATGCTCACCGCGCTGCGCACCGCGGTTCGCGAGACACCCGTCATCGTAACAGCGGGAAGACTCAAGCGCGTCAGTGGGCTGATTCTTGAAGCGTCGGGCATCAAATTGCCGCTTAGCGCCACCTGCCGCATCGACGGCGATCGGCACGCCCATTTCGAAGCCGAAGTGGTGGGTTTTCGCGATGACACCCTGTACCTCATGCCTACCCAGGAAGTGTTCGGCGTCATGCCGGGTGCGCTCGTCACGCCAGCCGATCACCCGCCGCTGCCGCTGTCGCCGCGCGGCTGGCGTCATCCCTTGCGCCGTGCCACCGACCGCGCCAAGCACCTACCGGTGGGCGCAGGATTACTCGGTCGCGTGGTTTCGGCTCAGGGACAACCGCTCGATGGCCGCGGGGCGCTCACCCATGTCCTGCCGCGCTCGCTGGCTGCCCGACCGATCAATCCGCTCGCGCGCACGCCAATCCGCAAACCGCTCGATGTGGGCATCCGCGCGATCGACGCGCTCCTGACCGTCGGTTGCGGGCAACGACTGGGGCTATTTGCCGGCACGGGTGTGGGCAAATCGGTGCTTCTGGGCATGATGGCGCGCTTTACCGAAGCCGACGTCATCGTCGTGGCGCTGGTGGGCGAGCGCGGCCGCGAAGTGCGGGAATTCGTCGAAGACATCTTGGGCGCCGAGGGACGGGAGCGCGCCGTGGTGGTGGCAGCCCCGGCAGACGTCAATCCGTTGCTGCGTCTGCAGGCGGCGCGCTACGCCACGGCAATCGCCGAGCATTTCCGTGAAGAAGGCAAAAACGTGCTGCTCATCATGGATTCGCTCACCCGATTTGCGATGGCGCAGCGGGAAATCGCCTTGTCGATTGGTGAACCGCCAGTCACCAAGGGCTACCCCGCCTCGGTATTTGCAATGCTGCCGGCGCTCATCGAGCGTGCCGGCAATGGGGGCACAGGCGAGGGATCGATCACCGCGTTTTACACCGTGCTCACTGAGGGAGACGATCTGCAAGACCCGGTGGCCGACGCGGCGCGCGGGATCCTCGACGGGCACGTGGTACTGTCGCGTGCGCTCGCCGAAACCGCCCATTACCCGGCAATCGACATCGAACGCTCGATTTCGCGCGTCATGCCGGCGGTCGTCTCGGCGCCACACCTTCGCCTGGCGCAGCGTTTCAAACGCCTGTGGTCCCGTTACCAGCAGGCGCGCGATCTCCTGGCGGTCGGCGCGTACCAAAAAGGCGCCGATCTCGAGCTGGATGAAGCGATCGAACGTCACGACGCCATGGCCTCGTTCTTGCGGCAGGGCATGCACGAACGCGCCACTTTCGATGAAGCCCTCACCCATTTGGCGCAAGTGCTCGGAGAATCGTTGTCATGACCTCGCGTCAAACGTTGGAACGGCTGTTGCAACTCCTGCAGGAAGCAGAAGCGCAGGAGGCCGCGCGTTTGCGCGAAACCAACGCCGCCAAAGCGCAAGAAGCACTCAAAGCACAAACGCTCGAAGGCTTTCGGCAAGAATACGAGCAACGCTACCTCGAAGCGATGGCGCAAGCTCGTCCGGCACCGCTCCTGGCCAACTACCGTCGCTTCTTGCAGCGGCTGGAAGAAGCTGTAGCCGTGCAGCAGCAAGTGATCGCCCGCGTCACTGCCGAAGCCGAAGCGCAGCAGCAACGCTGGCAACAGGCAGTAGCCAAACGCAAAGCCATGGAAACGCTGCTGGCGCGTCGCGACGAAATGGAGCGGCAACAGGCCGAAAAAATGGCACAAAAATTGCTAGATGAATGGGTGAGTATCCGGCAACACCCGCAGCATGAGTCACCTCAAGGAGATCAGCGATGAACGCCTCGCAGCTACCCGTGCTATTGACCGCTGCCAACACCCCCAAGGGTACTGCCCCCCGCCCGGGTGTCGGCGCCAGCGAAGCGGCCTTGAGCGATCCGACCGCCAGCGCGGTGAATTTTACCGAACTCATCGTGCATCGGCTCAAAGGCAAAAATGCCGCCGCGGCTGACCCCGCCGCCGAAGCGACGACGACGGACAATGCCACGCTTTCATCTGTCCTGGCGCAGATTCTCGCCCATTGGCTACCCCATGCCTCGGCGCCTTCGCGCCCCCCCACCCTCGAGCCTGAGACCAC
>FWWL01007085.1_pt1 | contig 15624 bp, 10 predicted proteins | sample 2228331 | NCBI WGS metagenome assembly FWWL01 (sample SAMEA103939775, study PRJEB20133) | metagenome
CCCCTCTCCCAGAAGGAGAGGGGGCTTTCCCCCTTCCCCTCGCCCCGTGGGAGAGGGGAAGGGGGCCAGGGGGATGGGGTGAGGTCACCCCCCTTCCCCACCAGCAACTAAATCGCACCCGTCCACCAATATCCCAATGTGCCAGTCCACCAATATCCCAATCCACCAGCATCCCAGCACCCAACCGGGCCTTATTGCCCTCTTCGGCTCCGGAGAAGCGGCGCCGGCGGGCCGGACGGTGCATGAGTACCTCTTCCGCCGCCTGAAGGGGCCGGTGCGGGTCGCCGTGCTGGAGACCCCGGCGGGCTTCCAGCCCAACTCCGCCTGGGTGGCGGAGCGGCTGGCCGAGTTCATCCGGGAGCGACTCCAGAACTATCACCCCCAGGTGACCGTCATCCCGGCCCGCCGTCGGGACAGCCCCTTCAGCACGGACGACCCCCAACTCACGGCGCCCCTCCTCTGGGCCAACTACGTCTTCATGGGGCCGGGCAGCCCCACCTACGCCGTCCGGCACCTGGCCGGGACGCGCGCCTGGCAGCGGATCGTCGCCCGGCAGCGGCGGGGGGCCTTCCTGGCCTTCGCCAGCGCGATGGCCATCGCCGCCAGCGCCCACGCGCTCCCCGTCTACGAAATCTACAAGGTCGGCGAGGACCCCCACTGGCAGCGCGGGCTGGACCTTCTGGGCTCCTACGGCCTGGAACTGGCCATCGTCACCCACTGGGACAATCAGGAAGGAGGGGCCAACCTGGATACCCGCTACGCCTTTATGGGTCAGGAGCGGATGCGGATTCTGGAGACGATGCTCCCGCCGTCGGCGACGCTGCTGGGGATAGACGAGCACACGGCGGTGGTGCTGGACTTCGTCCGGGGGGAGGCCCGGGTGATGGGGCGGAGCGGCGTGACGGTCCGGAGGGGCGACTATGAGCATCGCTTCCTGCGGGGAGAGACCTTTCCCCTGTCCTTGCTGGGGGACGTGCGGATACCGTCCCTGGACGAAGGGCTGGCGCCGGAGGTGGTGGAGGAAGTGCGGGCGGCGGAGGCGGCGGAGGAAGCGCTGCCGCTGGAGGTCGCGGCGATGATAGAGGAGCGGGAGGCGGCCCGCCGGGCGCGGGACTGGGCCCGCGCGGACGCCATTCGGGAGGAACTGTCCCGCCGGGGCTACATCATAGAGGACACCCCCAATGGCCCCCGCTGGCGGAGGAGGTAGATAGAGATGGCGAGGGGTTTTGCGGCCGTAAGACCGCAAAACCCCTCCGTATTCGGACTATTGGCGCCGCAGCAGGCGCAGGACGCTCTCGGCCAGAACGGCCGCCCCCACTGGAAGGCACCGTTCGTCTATATCAAACCGCGGATTGTGAGCCGTTCGTTCATCCCCCTCTATCCTGCACCCCAGGCCAAACATCGCCCCCGGCGCCAGTTGGGAGAAGAACCCGAAGTCCTCCGCCCCCATGCCCGGGTGGGGAGGGTGCAGGGCCTCCTCGCCCAGAAGGCCCACCGTGACCTCCCGCAGCAAATCCACTACCCCGGCGTCGTTGATCATCGGCGGATAGCCGATGGTGATACGGAGGTCGTAGTCCCCGCCCAGCGTGCGGGCGATCTGAAGCGCCCGCTCTATCTCGGCATGGATTTGCCGCTGCACCTCCGGCTTCATATACCGGATGGTCCCCTTCAGTTCCACCCGGTCGGGGATGACGTTATCGGCCTGGCCGCCGTGGATCGCGCCGATAGTGACCACTGCCGGCTCCATCGGGTCCAGCCGCCGGGAGACAATCCCGTGCAGGCCCAGGATGACGTGTCCGGCAATGTAGATGGGGTCTACCGTTTTGTGCGGGGATGCGCCGTGGCCTCCCCGGCCGAGGATGGTGGCGTAGAATGTATCCACTCCGGCGGACGAGGGACCAGTCTCCAGCACGATCTTCCCCGCGGGCGCGGTGGAATCCACGTGGAGGGCCAGGACGGCCTCCACCCCCTCCATCGCGCCGTCCTGGATCATCCGCGGTGCCCCGCTGACCCCCTCCTTGTCCTCTGCCTCCTCGGAGGGCTGGAAGAGCAGGCGAACGGTGCCGGGGAACGTTTCATCGGCCAGGAGTTTCGCCACTCCCAGGAGGATGGCGGTGTGGGCGTCGTGGCCGCAGGCGTGCATCACGCCCGGCACCTGGGACGCATAGGGGACGTCGTTCTCCTCCTGGATGGGGAGCGCGTCCATATCGGCGCGCACAGCGATGACTGGATGGCCTTCCCCCCGTTCTGCCACCACGCCTGTGCGTCCCACGCCGGTCCGGACGCGGTATCCCAGTTCGGTCAGCACTTCAGCGACCCGCGCGGCGGTGCGGGTCTCCTGGAAGCCCAGTTCGGGGTACATGTGGAACTCCCGCCGCCAGGCGACCAGTTGCTCGTGGATTTGCTGCGCCTTCTGTAGCATACGTGCCTCCTGGAGGGCCATTCTACCACACCCCGTCTCCTTGACAAACGGCCCAATCTGCCGTATACGTAATACGTAACACGTAACACGTAATACGTTCGGAGGTCACCATTCGCGTCCTGATCGTTCTCACCTACTACCGCCCCCACACCAGTGGGCTGACCATCTACGCCGAACGGCTGGCAAGGGGACTGGCCCGTCGGGGGCATGCCGTCACCGTGATGACTTCCCGCTACGACCGCTCCCTTCCCCTGACCGAAGAGCGGGACGGGGTGCGGGTCGTCCGCGTGCCGGTGGCGTTCCGCGTGAGCAAAGGGGTCATCATGCCCACCTTCGGCTTCATCGCCACGCGGCTGGTGTGGAGCCACGACGTGGTCAGCCTGCACCTTCCCCAGTTTGACGCCGCTGGGGTGGCCGCGCGCGCCCGCCTGATGGGCAAGCCCTGCACCCTCACCTACCACTGCGACCTGAAACTCCCCGCGGGTCCGTTCAACGGCCTGGTCAATCGGGTGGTGGATTTCATGAACCTGCTGGCGGGACTGCTGGCGGATCGGATCGTCGCCTACACCGACGACTTCGCCGCCAATTCCCCGTATCTCTCCCGTTTCGCCCGCAAGGTTGTCGTCGTCCCGCCGCCAGTGGAACTCCCCCCGGCGACTTCGGAGGAAATCCGGGCCTTCGCCGAACGGGCCGGGCTGGACGGCCGCGGGCCGGTCATCGGCATGGCGGCGCGGCTGGCGGCGGAGAAGGGGGTGGAGGTCCTCCTGGAGGCACTCCCGCGCATCCTGGAGGTCTATCCGACCGCGCGCGTCCTCTTCGCTGGGCAGTACCAGAACGTCCTGGGAGAGGAGGCCTACGCCCGCCGCCTGGCCCCCCTTCTGGAGCAGTACCGGGACCGCTGGACGTTCCTGGGCGTCCTCTCTCCGAAAGAGATGGCCGCCTTTTATCCCAATCTGGACGTCATCGTCGTGCCCAGTTTGAACTCCACCGAGTCCTTCGGGCTGGTGCAGGTAGAGGCAATGCTCTGCGGGACACCGTCAGTTGCCAGCAACCTGCCGGGGGTGCGCCAGCCGGTCCTGCAGACCGGGATGGGCGAGGTGGTGCCGGTGGGGAATTCCCGCGCGCTGGCGGAGGCGATTCTCCAGGTGCTGGGGAACCGGCAGCGGTACGTCCGCCCCCGGGAGGAAATCGTCGCCCGCTGGAGCACCGAACGGACGGCGGAAGAGTACGAGAAGTTATTTGAGCAGTTACTGAACGGATAAAAAGGGGCTTGCGGTGGCGAAACCCCCGCAAGCCCCTTTTCCACGTGGCCTACCAGTCCGCGACTTCGCCCGCCAGGAAGCGGTTGATGTCGGCGGCGGCCCGCTTGCCGGCCCCCATCGCGCTCACGACGGTCGCCGCGCCGGTCACCACATCGCCGCCGGCCCAGACCCGCGGCATCGTCGTCCGGCCCGTCTCCTCGTCCTTGACCACCACTGTCCCATGCTTCGTCCGCTGCAGGCCCGACGCGTCCATGAAGACCAGTGGGTTCGGGCTGGTGCCCAGGGCAAAGATGACCATATCCACGTCCATATCAAACTCCGACCCGGGCACCGGGATCGGCGATCGGCGGCCCGACGCGTCCGGCTCGCCCAGTTCCATCCGGATACAGCGCATCCCGCGCACGTTCCCTTTCTCGTCCCCGAAAATCTCCACCGGATTGGTGAGGAAGTCAAAGATGATCCCCTCCTCCTCGGCGTGGTGGACCTCTTCGGCGCGCGCCGGGACCTCGTCGCGGGAGCGCCGGTAGACGATGTGCACTTCTCCGTCCTTCCCCTGGAGGGTCTGGAGACGGAGCGCGCAGCGGGCCGCGTCCATCGCCACGTTCCCCGCGCCGATGACCGCCACCTTGCGCCCGACCTTCACCGGGGTGTCGTATTCGGGGAACAGGTACCCCTTCATCAGGTTGACACGGGTGAGGAACTCGTTGGCGCTCATGACGCCGTTGTAGTTAATACCGGGTATGCGCATAAAAGAGGGCAAGCCGGCGCCCGTGCCCAGGAAGACCGCGTCGTATTCGGCCAGCAATTCGCTCAGCGTCACCGTCCGGCCGACGACATGATCGGTGCGAATCTCAATCCCCAGGCACTCCACGGCGTAGTCAATCTCCGCGTGTACCACACTCTTGGGCAAGCGGAACTCCGGGATGCCGTAGATGAGGACGCCGCCGGGGGCGTGGAGAGATTCAAACATGGTGACCGCGTGCCCTTCCCGGGCCACGTCCACCGCGCAGGTCAGCCCTGCCGGGCCCGTGCCGACGATGGCGACCTTCTTGCCGGTGGGCGGCTTGCGCTCCAGGGGGCAGGTGCGCATTGCCAGTTCGTAATCGCCCACATATCGCTCCAGCCGCCCGATGGCGACGGGCTGCCCCTTCCGGGCCAGCACGCAGCGGACCTCACACTGCACTTCCTGCGGGCAGACCCGGCCGCAGATGGCGGGGAGGCTGTTTTTGACCTTCATCGCCGCCACAGCGCCCAGCATATCCCCCTCCCGCAGGGCGCGGATAAACTGGGGGATGAGCACCCCTACCGGGCAGCCCTCCACGCAGTGGGGCCGTTCGCATTGCAGACAGCGGTTCGCTTCGGCGATCGCCAGTTCCTCTGTAAAACCAAGAGCCACTTCGTTAAAGTTCCCCCGCCGGACCACCGGGTCCTGTTCGGGCATCTTCTGGCGGGGGATTTTCATCCGTTCTCGTTGGGTGAGGGGAGACACTATACACCTCCTTGCTTCCCTTACTTCCTACTTCCTACTCCTTACTCCCTTAGTACCCCTTCCAGCCGGCATTCGTGTTCCCAGCGCTCTACCGCCAGCCGCTCCTCGTCCCGGTAGAACGCCAGGCGCGCCAGCAGGTTGTCCCAGTCCACCTTGTGGCCGTCAAATTCGGGGCCGTCCACACAGACAAACTGGGCGCCCTCGTCCAGCAGGACGCGGCAGCCACCGCACATCCCCGTCCCGTCAATCATAATCGTGTTGAGGCTGACGATGGTGGGGATGTTGTACGGCCGGGTGGTCAGCGAGACGAATTTCATCATAATGGCCGGGCCGATGGCCCAGACGCGGGCGATCTCCTTCCCGCGCGCCTCCAGCAGTTCCTTGAGCGGTTCGGTGACCAGCGCCTTACGGCCGTAGGAGCCGTCGTCGGTGCAGACGATCAGTTCGTCGGAGACGGCGCGCATCCGATCCTCCCAGAAGAGCAGGTCCCGGGTGCGGGCACCGATGATGGAGATAACGTGGTTGCCGGCCTCCTTCAGCGCCCGGGCGATGGGATAGATGGGGGCGATGCCCACGCCGCCGCCCACGCAGACCACCGTCCCGTAGTTGGCGACCTCCGTGGGGTGGCCCAGGGGGCCGGCCAACGTGGCCAGCATATCCCCCACCTGAAGGGTGCCCAGGTGCATTGTGGACTTACCGACCTCCTGGAAGATGAGGGTGATGGTGCCGGCCTCCCGGTCGTAGTCGGCGATAGTCAGGGGGATGCGCTCGCCGTGCTCGTCAATACGGACGATGACGAACTGCCCGGCCCGAGCCTTGCGCGCGACGTGAGGGGCCTCCACCACCATCAGTTTGGTGACATCACTGAGGACTTCTTTCTCCAGAATCCGGTACACAGCGGGCCTCCTGATAAAGTGTTCTCTGGGGCGTAAAAAAAGGGAATGGAAAACGTTGTCCCTCCATTCCCCCCTTTTTCGTAACGTGATGGAAGCGACCGGACGCCTCCAGGTTCCAGATTCCACCAGGAAGTAAGGATACTCCAAAATGCCGATTTGGTCAAGTGGAAGGATTGCGGTGTTTGTGCAGTAAATCCTTTCGGAGAAGCGGCACGCCCGTGAAAAAGGGGAAAGCAGGTTTCGTGGGGGCGAATCGCTGCGCAAGCCCGGTGTCGGGGTGCATTTCAGTTTCGGGGCGAGCGAAGCGCGGCGTCGTACATCGCGACGATGTTGGCGGGAGGGATGTCGTGCTGGAGGTCGTGGATGGGGGCGAAGACGTAGCCGCCGCCGGGGGCGAAAATCTCCAGCCGACGGCGCACGTCCGCCTCCACCTCCTCCGGCGTCGCCCAGGGGAGCAAGCCCTGAACCTCGCAGCCACCTCCCCAGAAGACCAGCCGGTCGCCGAATTCCCGTTTGAGCCGCTCCGGCGCCATCCCCACCGCCGACGTCTGCACCGGATTCAGGATGTCCACCCCCGCCGCGATCAGGTCGGGGATAATCTGGTAGATCGCCCCGCAACTGTGCAGGAAGACCTTCGCGCGCGTGCGGGCGTGCACCAGGCCGTATAATTCCCGGTGGTACGGCTGAAAGAACCGCCGGTATTCCTCCGGCGAAATCTGTAGCCCGTGCTGGGTGCCGAAATCGTCCCCGAACCCCACGACGTCCACGTACTCCCCCACCGCGTCCAGGTACCGTTCCAGGTTCTCCCGCGCGGCGCGGGCCAGTTTCGCCACCAGCGCCTCCGCGAAGGCGGGGTTCCGCTTCAGGTCTATGAGCCATTGCAGCCAGCCGCGGGCGAACTGTGCCCCCTCAAAGATGCTCCCCCCGAACCAGCCGAAGATGGCGTAGTCGGTCTCTTCGTAAAGGCGACGGGCGGCCCGGTGCAGGAAGTCCAGTTCCTCATCGGAGATACGGGCGGGCTCCCAGCGCTCCAGGTCTTCCATCGTAGCGCCGGCCAGGGGCGCGTCGCGGGGGACAAAGTGGACCGTGCCCGCGGCCATCCAGTGGGATACGGAGCCATCGGGGGCGCGAATGAGCAGGTCGCCCCGCTCCGTGACCTCCGGCGCAAAATCGGCGGAGATGAGGGCCGGGGTGCCGTCGGGGAGGCGCCAGGGCTTCCAGCGGGTGTTGCGGACGCCGGGGATGGGCTCAAAGACGGGCAGGCCGACCACGTCTACCCCGAACCGGCGGCGGACCGGCTCTTCCACCTCGGCCAGTTGCAGGAGGATGTCCGCTACCCGAACCGGCTCCCCGTCCAGGCCCAGATACCGCTTCAGGCGCGCGTAGGCGATGGCGCTGATGCCGGTGACGGGCGACGCGCCCAGGTCTATGGGCACCCGGTCGGGCTCACGGTGTTCCAGAGCGGTTCGGAGGCGCTGGCGAGAGTTCACAGGGCGCCGAAAATCCGCTGCAGGTTTGCCATTCCCTCGTCGGCGGCCTTTTCGTTCTGCGCCAGGAGCAGTTTCTCCGCCAGTTTCCCCACCACGGCGACGGGGATGGTGTACTCCAGCCGGAGGTGGATGCGCGTCCCGCTCCCTTCCGGTTCCAGGGTCCAGGCCCAGGTGCTCACCGCACCTCCGCGCGTCTCCACCACGTGGCGGCGGGGCGGGTCGTGCTCCACGACATGGCCGGTGCCGTCAAAGGAGATGCCGGCCATCCGGAATGTCCATTCCCACTGGTAGTTTGTCCCCTCCCCGGTGAAGTTGCGGCTGTCGGTCAGGCCGGGGAGCCACTGGGGGTCGTTGGCGTGGTCGGCCAGAAAGGCGAAGACCTTTTCCGGCGGCGCGGCCACGGTGAAGGTGCGTTCTATAGTTGCCATATTCGTTCCTCCTTACCACAGAGACGCAGAGAACACAGAGAAGCACGGAGAAAGAATTTGTGTCCTTTGTAGCATCCTTTGTGTCCTTCGTGGTTTCTACCGGGCGGCGGCCCGCAGAAGGAGCGTTCCCACCCGCGCCGCCTCCTGCGGGTCAGGGGCGTGCTCTATGAGGACGGCGACCGCGTAGGGGGTGTCCCCGGCCCCGGTGACGCCCAGAAACCAGGCATGGGGGGGCCGTTTCTCCCCCGCCACCGCCGTCCCCAGATGCCCCCGAATCTCCGGCCCACCGGGGGACGTCATTGGCTCCCAGGCCGAAAGCACCATCCGCGCCAGGTCGGCGGGGAGCACCCGGCGGGGCCGGTCGGGGAGGTCGGGCGCGCGCCAGGAGCCGTCGGCTTCCTGCACTTCCTGCACCAGGTGCGGGACCGGCATTTCTCCCCCGTTGATCAGCGTCGCCGCCACCAGCACCATCCGCAGCGGCGAGACGGTCAGGCCCCCCTGTCCCACGGCCTCCCGACGGGCGTCCTGGGGCGACCATTCCCCCACTCCGGTGGGAATCTCCAGCGGTGGGGGGTCGGTCAGCCCCCAGCGGGTGAACCCCTCCCGCAGGCCCTCTATCCCCAGTTGTTCCCCCAGCGCGGCGAAGGGGCCGGGACAGGCCGCCCGGAACGCGGTCACCAGCAACTCCCCCTCCGGCGAAATCTCTCCGCGGCATTCCAGTACGACGCCATTGATGGTGAGGGTCGCCGTCAGGTCGGGCGCGAAGCCGTAGAGGGAGACGGTTCCCCGCGAGAGCGCCTCCGCCAGGACCACCGTCTCCAGCGCTGCGCCCGGCTGGTAGAGCCCCTGAGCGGCCCGGTTCACCAGCGGAGCGCTCGGGTCCTCCCGCAACCGGTCCCATTCCTCCTCCAGGCGGTTGGGGTCAAAGGTCGGCGAGGAGGCCATTGCCAGCACCTCGCCGGTGGAGGCGTCCAGCAGGATCGCCGCACCCGTCTTCCCCTCCAGCAGTTGCTGGGCCAGCCGCTGGAGGGACGCGTCCAGTGTCAGGCGGACGTCCCGGCCGTGGGGAGGACGGTGCAGGAGGTTCGCCCAGGCCGTCTCCCAGATGGAGCGGTTCTCCTCCCCGCGCAGGGCCCCGTCAAAGGCCGCCTCTATCCCGCCCGTCCCGTGGCGCAGACTGGCGTATCCCACGACCGGCGCGGCGGCCATCTCCGGATATGTCCGGGTGACGAACCCGTCCGGACCCACTATCGTCCCCGCCAGGACGGCGCCGTTTCTATCCAGAATCCGGCCGCGGACGATCCGCTGTTCGTACTCCACCCGGCGGGGGTTGTCGTCGCGGGCGACGAGCCACCCGGCGCGGGCGACGGACCAGTAGCCGCAGGCCAGCGCCAGCACTCCCATGGCGGCCATCAGGGTCAGAGCCAGGGCGCGGACGGGGCGTTCTCCATCCTGCGGACGGGGCCCCGCCGTCGCCTCATCGGAGACCCGCAGGAGAAGCCCCAGGGCGATGAGGGTCGCCAGGAGCGATGAGCCGCCGTAGGAGAGGAAGGGGAGGGTCACCCCGGCGATGGGCACCAGTTTGAGGTTGGCGGCGATGATGATCCAGGCCTGGACGCCCCAGCCAGCGGTCAATCCGGCGGCCAGCAGTTGTTCAAAGGGACGGGGGGCGCGCAGGGCGACGCGGAAGCCCCGCGCCAGAAGCGCTCCGTAGAGAGCGATCAGGGCGACCGTCCCCAGAAGCCCGAACTCTTCGGCGACGGCGGCGAAGACGAAGTCGGTGTGGACGGCGGGGATGTAGGTGGGGCGGCCCAGCCCCAGCCCCTGGCCGAGAATGCCCCCCGCGCCGAAGGCCAGCAGGCTCTGGACGACCTGGAAGGCGCGGTCGGCGGCGCCGGGCCAGGGGGAGAGCCATATCTGGATGCGGGTCGCCACCCGTTCCGAGCCGTAGTATCCGGCGATGCCCGCCAGCAGGAAGAGGATCAGTCCCCCCAGGACGTACCCCCACTGGCCGGTCGCCAGGTACAGGATGGAGAGGAAGGTGAGGAACAGGAGCATTGCCGCGCCCAGGTCCTGCTGCGCGGCCAGGAGGAGCACCGTCAGCCCGAACATGACCAGCAGGGGGCCGACGTAGGCCAGGGGTGGAAGGGTGAGACGGCCGACCCGGTGGCCCGTCGCCCGGAGAAGTTCCCGCCGTTCGGCCAGGTAGGAGGCCAGGAAGACGACGAGGAGGAGTTTAAGGGGTTCCGAGGGCTGGAAGTAGGCACCGCCAATGCCCAGCCAGAGGCGGGGGCCGGTGCCGGCGGGGTTGACGCCCAGGACGAGGGTGGCGGCCAGGAGCAGGAGCCCCACCGTGAGCCAGGTGTAGCGGTAGCGACGCAGCCAGCGCAGGGGGGTCGCTTCCCGCGCGCCGATCTGGATGACGGCAATCATCGCCAGGGTGGAGAGGAGGAGCCAGGTGGCCTGACGGGGGAGGAAGTTGGGGGCCAGGCGGCCCACCATCAGCAGGCCCCAGCCGGAGAGCATTGCCGCGATGGGGAGGAGGAGCGGGTCGTGCCTGGGCAGGCGCCGGGAAAGGGTGGCGTGCGCGGTGGCGAAGGAGAGGGCGAAGGAGAAGACAAGGCCCACGGCGCGCGCCGGCGTCACCGCGGGGACGGTCAGGGCCAGCATTACCGCCCCGGCGACGACGAACAGGAACGCCAGCAGGAGCAGGACCCGCTCCCGCCGGGCGGCGAAGGGAGGGTAGGGTTGGGTGGGGAGGGTCATGCGTATTCCGTGTTCCGTATTCCGTAGTCCATAGTCCGTGTTCCGTTGTGCGGATTTAGCGGACCGGGATGTTTTCCACGCGGATGGAACGGATGCGTAGAGAACCGTAGATATGGATAAACATCACTTTGATGGAAGTCGCCCGGCTGTCCAGCGGTCGGGTCATCTTTGCGTAGCCGGATACGGTGGCTTCAGGCGCAACATGCTCCGGAAAGGTTGATGAAAAGGAATCGGCCTCATACTGATTTCCCAGGTTGTCAACGACATAGAAGTTTTTGAACAGAGGCAGGGTGAGCAACTGGTCGGTTTTGTTGGTTGCTCTTATCCAGACCAAGAAATGGTCGCGGCCGGTTTCTATCCTTTCAACGGTCAGGGTCAAGCCGTTCTGGGTGGCCGACCATTCTCCGGTTACTGGCGTTGGGGTTGGGGTGGGTGTTGCGGTTGGCAAAGGAGTCGGTGTGGGGGTAGCAGTTGGTGTAAGTGTGGGCTGAGGTGCCACAGTGGTGACGAGAAGAGCCGCGGTCGGTTCAGGGCGCACCGTGGCAGTGGCATTTGCGGTTTCAGAAAGGTTTCCCGGCAAAGTAGCGATTGGAGTCGGTGCAGGCAATGTTTGTGTCAGTGGGGAGGAGCGGATAGAAAGGTCCCGGAAAATGGTCAGGGGCAGAACAAGGAGGTCGGAGAAAAAGACCAACAGAAGAGTACCTGCTATTGTCACAGTGAGGCACAGCCAAACCGCAATAAAGACCATTTCCAGGCGGTTGAGGGGAAAGGTTCCGCTCCTTCGGGGGCGCTGGATGCTTGCGGGCTTTGCCGGCCGAGTGGCCGGAGGCGGCAAGGCAGAGGGTTGAGATGAGGAGGGCTCGGATGGCACAGCGGAACGGGCGGTCAACGCAGAAACCCTAATGCCATTCACCACGTCGGTCGGACGCATCCGGAGTTCTCTGGCGATGAGGTCTATATCCTCCGCTGCGAATGAGAAGTTCACTCGCTGTAGTGCCCTTTCATCCCGTTTACGGATTGCGATAGGCAATTCCCCTAACGACGAGAGAATCCAAACCCATCCTCTTACTTCGGAGAGGTTCTGGCGCGAAATTTCACTGGCGAAGGGTACAAGTACGTACGGGCAAACTTCTCCTTGAAATTTCTTCCTGTGTTTCCTGTAAATCTGCTGTAACCGTGCTTTCAGTGATTCGGCCGTTCTTTTGGCCTGAATAACGGGATTCTCTTCCTCACCGGCAAAGTAATTTACAATCGGCTCTCCATCCACCCACCATTTGCCCATTTCGTCAATCTCAATAGTACCTCTTTTGTCTTTCACCTCTATGACATGGACAGCGTGGCGGGTGAAAATGATGATATCCGCCTGCCGCTCAAATTGGGCGCCGAGGAAGACAGCGTATTCGTCACTCAGCCGGCTGAGCCATTCAATGACTTCTACAGGAATATCTGTGGTCGCAAACGGATCGCTGGCCGGGATGAAGAATCGTGCCATAGATCGTACCTCAGTGCAGTCTTTACGGCCATATTCCCCACAACTGTACGGGGCCGTCCCAGGAAATGGATGCCAGCATATGTGCCTTTGGGGTTGCCAGTTTGCGGATAGTTGGGCATCCTGCTTCTATCCCTTGTATCCTTGTATCCTTCTTCCTTGTTACCCCTTTGCACTGAAATCACGGCCTCAACGGCACCGCGTCGCGCCAGCGGTTGTCCAGCGGGGGGAGGGGGGTCAGGCGGAAGCGTTCGTAGGCGACGACGGTGGCCCGTACCGCGCCGCCGCCCCAATCCGCCGGGATGGGGATACGGTGCCGGTCCACGACCCGCGAGCCCGCGATCCACTTCAACGTCGGCACCATTCCCAGGGCCGGCTGGCAATCGTGTGCGCCCAGGTAGCGGCCCGTCTCGTCCGTCAGCCGGACGCTGGTGGCGATGTCGTCGGTCAGGGGACGAAGCCCCACCAGCACCACGTCCATCGCCGTTTCCTTCCCCGGCAGGACGGGGGAGAAGCGCGCCCCCACCACGGCCATCGCGTCCCCCAGCGGGACAAAACGGACATCCCCCGGCGGAATGGGCAGGGGCAACTGCTCCATCGGCCATCCCCACGGCCCGGCGGCCTGCCGGACCTGTCCTGTGGGGTCTGTCAGGGAGATGAAGAGAAGCCCCCGCGCCGCGCCGGGGAGGTCCAGCACCGTTGTCTGATATGTCCCTGCTTGCATAGGAGGGAGAACGGCGACAGCCTCGTCGCCGCCCAGGGCACGGACGCGGACGGTGACCTCATCGGTGTCGCCCGGCCCAGGCCAGCGCCAGTGGAGGTAGAGGCGGAGGGTGGACGGGTCGGTTCGGTCGTAGTCGCTGCCGACCAGGATGGGCCCGCCCGTAAAGGGAACGTACCACGGGTGCAGAGTGAAGGGGGCGTTCCGGGAGGGCTCTATATCCAGCCAGGTCAGTGGGGTGAATTGTTCGCCGCGGTCGGTGGGGAGAGGCTCAAATCCGGCGTCGGTGACGGTGTACGCCCCCAGGATCAGCGTGTAGCGGCCAGGCAGGAGGCCCGGGTAGAGGGGAAGCACCAGTCGCTCCCAGCGCACCTCGCCGGGGACGGTGTCCGTCCCCAGGTAGCGGTCGGCCTGGGCGACCTCCCGGCCTTCGGGGTCGGTCAGGCGCAGGGTGAAGGACGGGGCGCGGTCGGAGGGCGCCGTCCGCTGCCAGGCCAGCATCACCTCTACGGCCCGGCCGGGGGAAAGGGGCCCGGAAGGCAGGCGGTATCCCAGCAGTCGGACGCCCCCGGCGAAGGAGATGTCGGTGGGGGTAAGGGGGGCGGTCACTTCCGTTGCCGGGCGGGGATGGACACGGAACCCCGCGCCCCACGGCTCCAGGGTGAGGCCGGGGAAGTTGTCGTGGTGAGTCACCAGGAGGGGGCGGTCAAAGCCGATCTCCCGGATGCGCCGGAGCCAGGTGGCGCCGTAGTCCTCGCCCGCGACGGGGTAAACGTACTCCACGTCCACGTCGGGGCGGCGGCCTTCTACCTGCTGGAGGTACCACATCGGGGTCACCCAGTGCCAGTCGGCCAGGATGACGGCGTCCGGTGGGGCCGTCTCCAGAACCGATGCGGCCGTCTGGCGGGTGGAGGTGTCGGCGGTCAGTTCAACGATGCTGGCATGCGCCGTGCCGTTCCAGAAGCCGGCCCAGAGGGCCAGCGCGACCAGTACTCTCGGAAGGAAGCGGGGGTGCGGGGGTGCGGAGGAGAGGGCGGCCGGGAGGAGGCCGGCGGCCAGCGCCATCGGCAGGTAGGCGGGCATCATATACTCCACCGTCTGCGGGGCGCGGTAGGTCAGGGTGACGTAGGTGTGCAGGGCCCAACTGCCTGCCAGGAGGAGGAAGAGAGCCCAACTGCGCCGGAGGATGGCCAGGGCGCCGACCAGCATCAGGACCAGGAGGAGGGGGATGAACTGGAACGTGAGCAGGGTCGGCAGCAGGGCCAGACGGTGGGGAAAGTCCCGAAGGTTGGCGAAGGCGAACATGTCGCCCGCAAATCCTTTCGCCAGGATGTGCCAGAGGAAGCCCTGGAGGGTGTCCAGGCCGGATGGGGCCAGCGGAGCGCCGCGCGCGCTCTGGATCGGCAGGTAGGCCAGGGGGAGAAGCCCCAGCAGGAAGGCCAGCGCGGGCCGTACCCAGCGGCGCGGCTGGCGCAGGATCCGCCCGTCCACAAACAAAACGTAGAGGACGAAAAAGAGGGCGACGAAGGCCAGGGAGGGGTGATGGCCAACTCCCAGGCCGAGGGCAAGTCCGAAGATTGCCAGGTCGCGGTCCCGGCGGTCGGCGGCGAAACGGGCCAGGGCGTAGAGGGCCAGGGCGGCGAAGAAGAGGGTGGGCATGCGGATGTTGGCGGTGGTGGCCTGGGCCCAGAAGGTGGTGGAGGTGCCCAGAGCCAGCGCGGCGATGATCCCGCCGTTTCGGGCCAGGGCGGGATCGGCCCCCAGCTGGCGGGCCCAGAGGCGGGCGGCCCGGCCCAGCCACAGGAGGGTGAAGGCGGCCAGAACGGCGCTCATCAGGTTCAGCCGGAGCGCCGGGGTGCCGATGGGGATCAGTCGGATGAAGAGATGGCCCGCCATGGTGTAGAGGGGGTAGCCGGGGGGATGGGCCACCCCCAGGAGCGCGGCCACCAGTTGAAATTCGCCGCTATCGGCGGGAAGGGCGTCGCGGGAGATGGCGAGGGCGTAGAGGAGAAACGAGAGGCCCCCCACGCCGATGTCGGCCAGTCGGTCGGCCCGGCGGGGCGAAAGGAGGGGTTGTCCGCCGGGAGACAAGAATGTTATAATCAATATGTAGAGCAGGAAAAGGGAAGACCACCGGGATTGGGGGGGCGCCTCTCGCCAGGGCCAGAGGACGAGGGGCAGAAGTAACAGGGCGTGCAGGAGGGCGCTGCTGCGGGGAAGGGTTTGATGGGCCCCGAGGAAGTATCCCGCTGCCGCGGCGATCGGCACCAGCGCCAGGATGACGGGCACCGGGACGGGGTACGGAATGATTTCCAGGATCAGGCGGAGGCCCGTCAGCCCCAGCAGAATCCCACAGAGACGGTTGAGTCCGCGCGAAGGGTGCATCGGGGGAAATTATACCCCGGAAGAGGGAAGGGGGCAAAGTGGCTATGGCTCCGTTACGCTGCTCTCTTTTCCGCCCAGAATCGCCCTGGCGCGGGCAGTCTGTATACGGACTGCCTCCAGCGCCGTCCCGCCCCTGGAGGATCGTCGTTCGGTTGATCGGTGATGGTCAAATATTTCGTAGAGGTCCGGGCCGAAGGCCGGGGAGATGGCCCGGTATTCCTCCAGCGGGAGCGCGCGCAGCGAAATCCCCAGCGCTTCGGCCCGCCGCACCGCCTG
>FWWL01007086.1_pt1 | contig 15623 bp, 14 predicted proteins | sample 2228331 | NCBI WGS metagenome assembly FWWL01 (sample SAMEA103939775, study PRJEB20133) | metagenome
CTGTTAAATCTATGACTTTTATAACATCAACAAGCCTGTTCAACTGTTTTGTAATCTGTTCAATAACTCTGTCATCTCCTGTTGTGACAATTGTCATTATAGCCATCTGTGGATCTAAAGTTGGTCCAACTGAAAGACTCTCAATATTGTATCCTCGTCCACTAAATAATCCTGCAATTCTTGCTAACACGCCAAATTTATTTTCAACAAGCACAGATATTGTGTGCCTCATTTTTTTCCTCCTATTTAACTGCTTTGAGTTTTCTTTCTTTTTTCTTTTCTTCAAAAATCATCTGGTCAATTGCAGCTCCCGGAGGCACCATTGGATAAACTTTTTCTTTCCAGTCAACAACAAAGTCCATAAACACAGGTTTTCTAATAGAAAGAGCCTCTTTGATAACTGGTTCAACTTCACTTGGTTTTGTTGCTCTAAGTCCAACTGCACCATATGCTTCAGCTACCTTAACAAAATCTGGTGCACTGCTTAGATAAGTATGTGAATATCTTTCATTGTAAAATATCTCCTGCCACTGTCTTACCATTCCAAGATAGCTGTTATTAATAATAGCTACCTTTACAGGTAAATCGTATATTACAGCTGTTGCAAGCTCCTGTATGTTCATTTGTATGCTTCCATCTCCAGCAATGTCAATTACAGTCATATCAGGAAAGGCAAGCTGTGCTCCTAATGCAGCAGGAAATCCATATCCCATTGTTCCAAGACCACCAGATGAAACCCATCTTCTTGGCTTATCAAACTTATAAAACTGCGCTGCCCACATCTGATTCTGTCCGACTTCTGTTGTAATAATCGCATCACCCTGAGTTATTTCGTATATCTTCTCAATAACATATTGAGGCTTAATAACTTCTGGGTCAAATTCATAAGTAAGAGGCCTTTCCTTTTTCCATTGAGCTATTTGTTTAATCCAAGCTTTTCTGACCTCTTCCCACTGGGGTTTTATTTCTTCCTTAAGAATTTTGTTTAAAACCTTCAGAACTCTGCTCACATCTCCTACTATTGGAATATCTACTCTGACATTTTTTCGGATAGAAGTAGGATCAATGTCTATGTGAATAATTTTTGCATTTGGTGCGAATGCAGCTGTTTTTCCAGTAACTCTATCGTCAAATCTCATACCTATGCCAATAATTAAATCGGCATTCTGAACTGCCATATTTGCATAGTAAGTTCCATGCATTCCAAGCATTCCAAGAAAAAGCTCATGGGTTCCAGGGAAACTTCCAAGTCCCATCAATGTGTTTGTTACAGGAATCTGCGTAATTTCTGCCAGCTCTCTTAAATGCTCATGGGCACCAGAAATTACACACCCACCACCAGCAATTATGACTGGTTTCTTTGCCTTTGAAATTTCCTGTGCTGCCTTTTTTATCATGTAATAGTTACCTTCATATGTTGGGTTATAACTTCTGATTTGAATTCTTTCGGGCCAAGAAAATTCTGCTCTTCCCTGCGTAACATCCTTTGGTAAATCCACAAGAACAGGTCCGGGTCTACCAGTTGTAGCTATGTAAAAGGCTTCTCTTACTTGCAATGCAAGGTCTTTAACATCCTTGACAAGAATATTATATTTCGTACAAGGCCTTGTTATACCAACTATGTCAGCTTCCTGAAATGCATCATTTCCAATGAGAAAAGTAGGTACCTGTCCAGTAAAAATAACCAAAGGAACAGAGTCCATGTATGCGGTTGCAATTCCCGTTACTGTATTAGTAGCACCAGGTCCACTTGTAACAAGCACAACTCCCGGTTTGCCTGTTACCCTTGCATATCCATCTGCTGCATGGGTTGCTCCTTGTTCATGTCTTGTTAGAATAAGTTTTATATCAGGATCATCGTATAGCAGGTCAAATATGTCAAGTATGACGCCTCCTGGATAACCGAAAATGTGTTTAACACCCTCCCTTTTCAAACATTCAATTAAAATTTCTGCCCCTTTCATCTTCCCCATTGTTTTACTCCTAATCTTTTGGTACTTAAATGATAAGTTAACATAATTGTCATTTCTTTATCAAATTGTATTGTGTAACCGTAAAAATAGAGATAGAAATCTGTCAATGTTATTCCTAATTTGATAGCGTTATCGTGGCAATGCCTCTACACTGTCACTGCGAGCCACTCTGTTGCGAGCGATAGCGTGGCAATTACCCACATTGTCACTACGAGCCTCCGAAGGAGGCGAAGCAGTCTCTAATTGGTGGATGGTGATTAGTGAATGGTGATTGGTGAACACCACCCCCCTCATTGCGAGGAGCGATAGCGAAGAAGCAATCTCTCAACATTCGTAAAAAGTAAGATGTGAGACTTAAAAAGTGAGAAGTGAGACGTAAGGAGTGAAAGGCAAAAGGAGAGATTGGCAAGCCTGCCTTTCGGCAGGCTTGCAATAACACTTTTTCCCATCATTACGAGGCTTGCGAGACAAGCCGAAGTGACCTCTTTTTTTTGGAAGAAAAAAGCGTGATTGCTTCTCCCCTATCGCTCCTTGCAACGATAAAAAGGAGGACAACCTTACAATGCCAGATAAAGGTTATACTTCGCAACTATAAAAATATCTCAATTATTCTTCATTTGATAAATAATTCACTGCCGTTCGGTAGCCCTATCTCACTATGGCGCTATGAGGAGAGACTAATTCGCCCAAATAAAGACTCGTATGACAAATGCTTTCCTAACTTAGGGTTGACTGAAGTTTTAAAAAGTTTTTAAACTATAATTTCTGTATATTTTAAAGAGGAGGTCTTTTATTAAATGGGGGATAAGATTTTAAAGCTGGGTTTACCAAAGGGAAGCTTACAGGAGTCAACGCTTAAGCTATTTAAAAAGGCTGGTTTTAATATACATGTATCCCATAGGTCTTATTATCCTTTTATAGATGACGAGGAAATATCATGTATGCTTCTTAGGGCTCAGGAGATTCCAATATATGTTGAGGAAGGCTATCTTGATTGTGGATTAACAGGATATGACTGGATAATTGAGCAGAATGTTGATGTTGTTGAGGTTGCTGAATTGAAATACGCAAAAGAAGGTTTTAGACCTGTTAGATGGGTTATTGCTGTTCCTGAGGACTCTCCTATAAAGACAATTGAAGATTTACAGGGCAAAAGAATAGCTACTGAGTTGATGGGTTTCACGAAAAGATATTTAAAATCCAAAGGAATAAAGGCTGATGTATATTTTTCATGGGGAGCAACAGAGGTAAAGCCGCCATACCTTGCGGATGCTATTGTTGACCTAACTGAAACAGGAACATCTCTTAAGGCAAATAAAATTAGAGTTATTGAAACGATATTAGAGTCAACAACACGATTTATCTCAAACAAGAATGCATGGAGAGATTCCTGGAAAAAAAAGAAAATGCAGGATATTACAATGCTTCTTCAAGGAGCTCTTTTAGCAGAGGAAAAGGTTGGACTTAAAATGAATGTCCCTAAGGATTCTTTAAAAAGAGTTTTAAGTTTGTTAAATTCTTTGCACTCTCCAACAATATCTCAGCTATATGATGAAAATTGGTATGCCCTTGAAGTTATAATAGATGAGAAAAAGGTAAGGGAAATTTTACCAAAGCTTAAAGATGCTGGAGCATCTGGTTTTGTAGAATATCCATTGAATAAAGTAATTCCATAGGGAGGTGATTTTTTATGTATGCAGTTATAGAAACTGGAGGCAAACAGTATAAGGTAAAGGCTGGAGATGTTTTAAAAGTAGAAAAGCTTAATTTGAAGGCTGGTGATGAGGTTGTCTTTGACAAGGTTTTATTTGTAAAATCTGAGACAGGATTAAAAGTTGGAAATCCCTATATTGATGGACTAAAAGTGAAGGCTGAAGTAATTGATGAGGTAAAGGATGATAAGGTTCTTGTTTACAGACCAGCTTCTAAAAAGGCTGTGAGAAGACTAAGAGGACATAGGCAGTGGTATACTAAAGTAAAGGTAAAAGAAATTATAGGAGGTTAAACAATGGCACATAAAAAAGGCGTTGGTTCCTCAAGAAACGGAAGGGACAGCAAAGCAAAAAGACTTGGAGTAAAAAGGTTTGGTGGACAGTTTGTAAAAGCTGGAAACATACTTGTAAGACAACGCGGAACAAAGATTCATCCGGGAGCAAATGTTGGTGTTGGCTCAGATTATACTCTTTACGCTCTTATTGATGGTGTAGTAAAATTTGAGAGAAAAAACAGGGAAAGAATTAAGGTAAGCGTTTATCCACTTACTCAGCCTGCCCAATAAATTTTTATAGCGGATAGTCTATTGACTATCCGCTTTTACCTTCCTTCAATGAAATTTGTTGATTATGTAAAGATATATGTTAAAGCAGGTGATGGCGGAAGAGGATGTATAAGCTTCCGCAGGGAAAAGTATGTTCCCAAAGGTGGTCCTGATGGAGGAGATGGTGGAAAAGGTGGAGATGTAATAATTCAAGCCTCTTCAGACCTTCATACACTTCTTGATCACAAATATCAAAAAACTTATAAAGCCGAAAGAGGAGAACACGGAAAAGGCAGTAATATGAAGGGAGCAGATGGTGATGATTTGATTATAAAAGTTCCTGTTGGTACTGTTGTAAAGGACGCAGAAACAGACAAAATTCTTGCAGACCTTGATGGAGAAGGAAAATCAGTAGTTGTTGCAAAGGGAGGAAAAGGGGGACTTGGTAATGCTCATTTTGCCACTCCAACAAATCAAGCTCCAAGATATGCCCAGCCGGGAGAAAAAGGACAAGAGCGATGGATTATTCTTGAGCTTAAACTTTTGGCAGATATTGGACTAATCGGACTTCCAAACGCAGGAAAGTCAACTCTCATCTCTGTTATTAGCTCTGCAAGACCAAAAATTGCTGACTATCCTTTTACTACGTTGTCACCTGTCTTAGGCTTGGTCAAATATGGAGATTATAAAAGCTTTGTAGTGGCTGATATTCCCGGATTAATTGAAGGAGCTCATAGGGGAGCAGGACTTGGACATCAGTTTTTAAGGCATATTGAGAGAACTAGTCTATTGCTACATCTTGTTGATGTCTCTGATATACTTGAATCAGACCCTGTAGATGATTTTGAAAAAATTCAAAAAGAGCTTGTTCTTTATAATCCTGCTTTGTTAGAAAAACCAATTGCAGTTGTGGGAACAAAGATTGATTTAGCCTATGAAGGAAAAAGACTAAAAAGGCTTAAGACTTACTGTAAGCAAAAGGGACTTGATTTTTTTGCAATAAGTGCAGTAAAAAGAGAAGGAATTGATAAATTATTAGAATATCTGGCAGATAGAGTAGGTGAAAAATGAGATTAGTTGTAAAAATAGGAAGTAATCTTTTAACAGACAAGATGGGAAGAATCAATCAAAGGAGAATACACTCCTTTGCAAAGGAGATTTCTGAGCTGACTGATAAAGGCATTGAAGTTGTTATGGTCTCTTCTGGGGCAATTGCCTCTGGCATGAAGAAATTGGGACTCAAGAGCAAACCAAAGGAAATAAGAAAAAAACAAGCAACTGCTGCAGTTGGACAGCCTTTGCTTATGTGGATGTATGAGCAGTATTTTTATAGATACAGAAAAAATATTGCCCAGATTCTTCTGACAAGGGATGACCTTAGTGACAGAGAAAGATACATAAATGCGAAAAATACTATACTCACACTTCTTGAAATGAAAGTCGTTCCTATAATTAATGAAAATGATACCGTTGCAACCGATGAAATAAAATTTGGAGACAATGATCAGCTTGCAGCTTTGGTTTCAGGGCTTATTGAGGCTAATCATCTAATAATTTTATCGGATGTAAAAGGTCTTTATAATTCTGATCCTAAGAATGACCCGTCTGCAAGAATAATAAAGCATGTAAAAGAATTTTCAAAGGAAATTGAAATGCTTGCTAAGCCAACATCAACGGGATTTGGAACAGGTGGTATGTATTCTAAGGTTCTGGCTGCAAAAAAGGCAACTTCCTTTGGAATTCCTGTTCACATTGTAAGTGGTAGAAACTATGGCAATATCAAAGCAGTGCTTGAAGGTAAAGAAATTGGTACATACTTTGAGCCTGTTAAGGAGAGGGTTACCTCCAGAAAAGGCTGGATAGCCTATGCCACAAGAGCTAAGGGAAATATTTACATTGATGAGGGAGCTGTGAAAGCACTGATAAAAAACGGAAAAAGTCTTCTCCCTTCAGGAATAAAAAAAGTGGATGGTGAGTTTGATGTCGGTGATGCGGTTTACTGCATTGATGAGAAAGGAGAGAGGATAGCAAAGGGGCTTGTTAATTATTCTTCTTGCGAGATAAAGCTAATCAAAGGCAAAAAATCATCTGAAATTGAGAAAATTCTCGGTTATAAGTATTCAGACGAAGTAATACACAGAGACAATCTTGTTATTTTGGTTTGATGAAGATTGCCATAGCACAGTTTGATATTATCTGGAAAAACCCATCAGAAAACTTAAAAAAAATTGAAAAAATTGCCCTTGAAGCCTCAGCCTCAGGCAGCAATCTATTGGTGTTGCCTGAAGCATCAACAACAGGCTTCTGCATGGAAGATATTAAAATTGATGAGGAAAATGGGTACACAGAGAAGTTTTTTATGAAACTCGCATCTGAATTAAGGATAAATATCATTGCAGGATATTTTTTACTGGAAAATAACAAAAAGCAAAATGTGGCAAAAGTTTTTTCTCGGAATGGTGAAATTTTATCATCCTATTCAAAGATCCATCTTTTTTCGCTTTTAGAAGAGAATAAAAATTTCTCTGCAGGAGAGTCTTCTGTTTTGTTCAATATTGAAGATTTCTGCTGTAGCATTTTTATCTGCTATGACCTTAGATTTCCAGAGTTATTCAGAAAAGTTATTCCCAAGGCAGAAATTATCTTTGTGCTTGCTAATTGGCCCTCATCAAGAGCTGAACATTGGAGTTGTCTTCTTCGGGCAAGGGCAATAGAAAACCAGTGTTACATTGTCGGAGTCAATAGAGTAGGAAAAGACGGGAATGGCTTGGAGTATGCTGGTGGCTCGGCAGTTTATGGACCATTTGGTGAGACTTTATTAAAGGCTGATAACAGTGAGAGTATACTTTATTGCGAGATAAATCGTGAATATCTGCTTGATATTCGTAGAAGATTCCCATTTTTACAAGACTGCAAAATATAAAAATCATTTGCCATCTGAGGCTGAGTTTTGGTATATTATAATAATCGGCGGCGTAGCTCAGCTGGTCAGAGCAGACGGCTCATATCCGTCGTGTCAGGGGTTCGAATCCCTTCGCCGCCATCTTTTATTTTATGATCGGATCCATCTGTAATGCAGGATGGTCAACTTTTGTAAGATAATCTAAAAGACACTCAATATCTTCACAAACTGTTTCATCTGCAATCTTATCAAAAAGCTCAGGAATATTTTCTTCTTGTAATCTTTTCTTAAGAGTCTCTTTTATTCTCTCCTTTAGCTCCTTAGGCATCCAAACAATCCTTCTTATTCCACCATCTCCCTTAAGAAATTTCCTTGATGTAATGTAATTTACACCTACTCCCATAAATCCTGGAGTTTGAACTCCACCTCCGATCATCCCTGCAAGTGTTGAAAACTTCATTCCTATTGGAGTCATTCCATTGTATCCGCGATTTACAATCATTACTCCATTTGCCTCTGGAACAACTGCAACAATGCATTCAAAACATCCGCAAGAGGTCATTGGATTTTCCATAATTGAGTAAAGATTTATTGTTTCAATCTCACCACCTGAATGCTTTCTAACATATTCATCAACGCCTGAGTATCTGCCGTAGATGCTGTCTATGAGTTTGCCCTTTGAAACAGGTTGATTTCCTCCTGTTGGCTCAATTTCATAAGCTGCTTTAGCATCAAGCCAAGTAAATGCTCCACAAAGACCAGGTCTCTCAGGAGTTATCACACACACATGTTTAGGTGCAAAGCTCTGACAAAGAAGACAGGAGTAAAATTCGCTTACATCCTCGTCTATAAGTGTTGCAAGCCTCAAATCCCTTTGCTTATATTCTTTTCTTGCCTCTTCCCTTAGAGCCAGCACATCTTCTTCATCTACATAAAGCAAAACTTCAACTTTATCAACAATGCTACGAAATCTTGCTTTCATCATGCTTGCTATTATAATTCCTAAATGCTCAAAAGTAACTCCAGCTTCCTTTGCTTTCTTGCTTATTCTTATCCAATTAATATCCCTTTGTCCTATATGCCAAAGTCCTTCAGCTTCATTTATAAATGTATGAATCTGACGCTCAAGTACAGGCTCAAAGTCTTTTTGCATTTTCTTGCCAGCAACATTTACAACTATTCCCAATGGCATCCTGCCACCTGCTTCATAGCGAGCTTTCCAGTCTTTGCCAATTATTTCAACCCTTTCATCTTCAATGTCTGATATATCTTTCATTCTTACCAATTCAAAGGCAGGTGTTTTCTGTCCTCCAAATTCTATAAATGTGTCTTCTTTTCTTACTCTTTCGCCCTCAAAGGCTGGACCATAGGATACAGGAATAGGAGGTTTTTCTACAATTATCTTCAATCCTCTTGTTTCAATTGCCTTTTTGACTATTTTCTTATAATCATTCTCTGAGACAAGTAAAGGATATTCTGCTATCTCAGGAATTTTAAGATCAGGCAGATTTTGGTCAGTGATTATAGGAATTGCAAAGACTGAAGCTCCTAAGGCAACTGCTACTGATTTTTCATCAATACTTCCAAAGGCACATGCAAAAGCATTCACCCTTTTTCTTACATAATCAATAATTGCATCTTTGTCACCAGCGGTTTGTCCACCAAATATCAAAGATGCCCTCACTGCCCAATCAATTACATAAACTGCATGCTCTGTTTTAGTTCCAACAGTAACTACATAGGCATCAAAACCTGCTCTCTCTCCAGTTTTTATAAAATCTTTTGCAATTGGTCCAATGAGAAAGGTTAAAATTTTCTTTTCCTGAAGTTCCTTTACAATTGAAGTAAGTTTATCAATATCCAGACTGCCAAGTAAAACACTTACTGCAGGAATTCTACCATCAACAAGCTGAACCCCAAGAGTTCTCTGTATAGTGTCTCCTAAAAATCCTTGAAAAACGAAATCTTCATGTTTTTCAGGCTCTTCATTGATTAAGTATCTTAGTGCAAGATTAATTTCTGCAAGATAAAGATAATTAAGCGCAAGTGTAAGTGCATCTGAAAAATTTTTTGTTTTTAAATTTTCAAAAAAATCTTTCAGTTGAGACATTTCAGTTATTTTTAATCCTTCAAGAGCATAGATTAAAGGCATTCCATATGCTGTATCTGGGAATTCTATTTGCTGAATGTTGGATTGTGCTTTTTTTATAAGATTTTCTGTTTCTTTTAATAAATCTTCATAAGCTTTTTTTGTGAAATTTATCAACTGCTCAATCATTTTCTTTCCTCCTAAAATAAATTATAGATATTATAAACACAATAAGTATCGCATTGGAATCAATACTTCAAGAAATTAGAATTGCCAAATTAATTTAAGAACTTTAGATAAATCGGATGCTTCAAGTTGACAAAATAAAGTAAGGTAGATTGAAAAATTTTGTTGAACTTAAAACTTATGAGTAATTTGTCAAAATTTAATAACAAGGAAGTAAAATAACATCTGACTTTTCAGCTAAGGCTTTGGCAGATTGAGAGAATTCTTTTCCAATTGAAACACTTAAAACAGGAATTTCCAATGCATTTTCAAGAACTATTTTTCTTTTGCTTGCTCTTTCTACATCTTCTTTGTCAACTTTTACTGAAACTTCAGCAGCAATCGCTACTTTCTGCTGTCTATCTTCCTTCAAAAATCCTGTCACTACAACATCTATGTTTAAAACATCATCTTTTTCTTCCTCTGTTATCTTTCCTTCATCAACTGCTTTTTCCAAAATCTCTGCAAGCTCCTCAAATCCAATTACTTTGCATTTCCTAATTAATTTTCCAAAATAAGCAGGTGCTCTCTCCCTTACTTTTCTCTCAAAATTCTCTCCTTTAAGTTCTGCTACATCTATTTTTAGTTTTTCTACATCTTTTTTAAGGACTGCTACATCTGCTTTGAGCCCTGCTACATCTGCTTTGAGCCCTGCTACATCTGTTTTGAGCCCTGCTACATCTGTTTTGAACCCTGCTACATCTGTTTCAAGTTTTTCTACTTTCTCTTTTAGTTCTTTAAAATCTTTTTTTACAAATTCATCAAATTTTTTAGGTAAAGAAAGGAGTTCTTCAGTTAAAATAAGAGCCCTTAGCTGTTCAAGCCAATCCTCTCTTTCCTTTAAAGCTTTGAGTAAATCGTCAAAAGTTTCTATTTTGTAAATAGTTTGCATATCTAATGCTAACAAAAATGATTCAGTAAAATCAACGACTTGGGTTAATATCGGAACTTTTGTTTTAACAACCTGGACAACAGTATTTCACAGTATAAAAATAAATTGCACAGCAAAATTATTTGTCAAAAAATACTAAAAAACTAAATTTAATAGCAAAGGCTTTAATTTTGAAATAAATCGCAACAAATATTTTATTTCTTTTCTCTCACATAATTTCTTAAAAAAGCTGGAATAGCACTGGCTTCCTTTGTGCCAACAATAACTTTCCAGTCTTTTAGTTTATCCTCAATAGCTCCCTTAAGCATTGCTACATAGCCTGGAATAATAAGCTCCCTGTGTTTTATCTTTTCTTCAATTCCGCTTTCTTTTATAAACTGAGCAATTTTGCTTGCAGAAAACTTTCCTGCTGCCCATGCAGTAAGAACACTGAGTCCATCACAGTCCATTATTGCAAGCCATGCAGGAACTTTGCTGTTTTCAATCTCACCTTTAACAAGAAAATAAGTTAAGGCAAAATTTGTTGTTACAATCAAGGGACTGTTCTCATCTGGCTCACCAACTTTGTAGATATCCTGCTTTACCTGCATTGGAACTTGAGGGTCTGAGTATATGTTTTGCTTAAGAGTAAAGAGAATGAGATTTTTCCAAGAAGAAATATTATTTAAAACAACAATTGATGAGTACTTTAAAATTGCCAAAGAGGCAAGCACAGTTTCATAAAAATCATCATCCGCATTTAAAAAAGTTATTACTGGATATCCTAAGGTTCTAAAACCTTTTTTAAGTGCAGCTCTTCTTATAATTGTGTTATCCCTAAGAAGAGCTCCTGCAGAATTTGGCTGAGTGTCAATTATAATATCCTCAATACCTTTTTCTTTCAATTTTTCAACCAAAGAAATCAAATTTTCAATTCCCTTTGCACTTACAACAAGGGGAACACTGTATTTTTTTGCAATATCTGCCATTTCTGCGAAATTATCCTCTTTGGCAGAGCTAAGAATTGGTCTTTGGTTTTTAAGAAATTCCAGTGCCTTTTCTGCAATTTCAGCTGAGTTTACACCTAAAATTAATGGAATTTCACCTTTGCTTGTTATTTTTTGAATAGCATTAATAAATTTTTCTGCATTTTCTGATTCGTTTTCTAAATAAACTCCATCAATTTTTAATATCTGCCCAACCCTTTCAATCTCTGAGCTTAAAACTTTATCTAATACTGTATCATCATCTAAAATGTCGCTGTCTTTTATCTGAACTACTATCACTGCTGGATTGTTAAATTTCTTTTCATGTCTAAATAAAACTGTTTCTTCTCCTATTTTTAACTTGATTTTTTGACTTCCAAATTCAATTCCTCTTATTGGTGGAGTAGAAGCTTCCTTTAATTTTACCTTAACTTCCTCAGATACTTCAGGACACTGATCAATACTTGCCTGTCCTTGTGCTACCTTCATTGCAAAAGCAAGGCATGTTGGAAATCCGCACTTTTTACAGTTTGTTTTTGGTAAAAGCTTAAAAATTTCTATTCCAGCAAGTGCCATTTATAACTCCTTTACAGAAAATAAATCATTAATAAAGTTTTTTGTTACTCTTACTGCATCTGGATGCCTCATTATTAAAAGTTCAGCTCCTGAAACAATAAAAGAACAAGCTGTTACTGCCTCCCACATGACTGCCCTTTCATAAAGACTTCCCCATTGTGGAGCATCTTCCTCAGTTGCTTGTGCCTCCTTCGTTTTCCATACGTAAAATCCAACATCTGCAACCATTGGACTACAAAGCATACTGTCTCCCTGAATGAGTCCAGCAAGTCTTATTCTTTCCATTACGGAGTATGTGTATTCAAATCCGTATCCTAAGGCTGAACACATTGGGTCTATTATTAATTTCTCGTGGGGGAATCCCATTTGGCTAATTAAAATGTTTAACTGTTTTGCAAGATTAACATCAAGTTCAGACATTGCAATAAGGCTGTGTCCACCAGCAATTGCAGAAGCAGTAACTGTTTTGTAGTTTGCTTCTTGAGCTTTTCCAATTATGCAATTGAAACCTTTTGCTGCATCTGAAACTATCGGAAGAACTTCAGAGTCTTTCTCTGTATGATTGCTTCCAAGAATGATAACTGGAAGTTCAATTTCAGAGAGTAATTTTTTTACTTTTTCTGCTGACTCCTCGGGTTTTGCATCTTTTGTGTCTGGATGAGTGCTCATAAGTCTTAGTGCTATTGCCTCTGCTCCAAAGGATTCACAAAGTTTTGCCCATCTTACAACATCATCCCAGACTGAGGAGTAAACTTTTTCAAGCTCAGCTGGATAGTCCTCTGGAGGGTAGTCTTGAATTTCAAAGGCTATTAAAGGTTTATTTGGAAATTCTCCTTCAAAAAGGTGAAAAGGAAGAGCATTTTCACCGCCGAATTTCGCGATTTTTTTACTGCCAAATACTATTTCAGGAATTTTACATGTGTATTTTTCCTTTGGTATATTAAAATTCATATTACACCTCAGATTTCAAGGTATGAATGGGCATAAAGAGTTTTGCCCATTAAAACTTCAACTGTTTTGACTGTCTCTATAACTTCAGCTGGATTTACAATTGCTGCTGAAAGTCCTTCATACATAAGAAGTGCAATAAAATGTCTATTTAAAATCGGACGAAGATGCTTTGGACATCCATTTGAAAGATTACTTAATCCAACAACAGTTTTCATTGGAGGGTCATTTAGCTGCTGAAAAAGCTTTATTGCTTTTAGTACTTCCATAACCTGATTCTGGGATGTGGAAATCTGTAAAACCAAAGGATCAAGATAAATATCTTCAAATGAAATTCCGTATTCTGCAGCCTTTTCAAGAAGTTGAGCTGCTATGTCAACTCTTTCCTCAGCATCTCTTGGGATTCCGCCTTTACCAACTGTAAGTGAAATTATTGGAACATTGTATTTTGCTGCAAGCTCAAACATTACAAATCTTTCAGGATCAAAGGATGCAGAATTTATAAGAGGTTTTCCCCATTCATTATTGTGAACTTTTAGTCCTGCCTCCATTGCAACAGGATTAGTTGTGTCAAGGGATACGGGAAGAGGCACTGCCTCTTGAATTGTCCTTACCATCCACTCCATAATCTCTGCTCCAGAATCCTCTGCTGGTCCAATATTTGCCTCTATCATATGAGCACCTGCTTTCCATTGCTCAATTGCAATCTTTTTAATTGGTTCTTTGTCTCTTTTTTGTATTGCATCACGAACAGTTTTTGAAATTATGCTTAATCTCTCACCAATGATTAACATTCTTCCTCCATATTTTACAAACTTTATAAATTAAAATTTTACCACATAATTTACAAATCCTCAAAAACTTTTTTAGTATATTCTGATGATTTTTAAACCTGTATACTTGAAACTGACTGAACAAGAATTTAAAGAAAAAATTGAAAAAGCCTTTGAAATAATAAAAAACTGCACTCTTTGCCCAAGAAATTGTAAAGTTGACAGAACTAAAGGGCAAAAAGGATTTTGCAAAGTTCTTGATAAACCATTCGTCTCAAGTTGGGGACCTCATTTTGGAGAAGAAAGACCTCTTGTAGGAAGATATGGCTCTGGCACAATATTTTTTGGATTTTGCAATTTAGGTTGTGTTTATTGTCAAAATTGGACAATAAGTCATCTTGGAGATGGTGAAGAAATCTCTTATGATGAGCTTGCCTCAGTTATGATTTATCTACAAAATCTTGGCTGCCATAACATAAATTTAGTTACTCCAACTCATCAAGTTCCTCAAATAATTAAGGCAATTTACATTGCAAGGGAAAATGGAATGAGAGTTCCAATTGTTTACAACTCGGGTGGATATGAGGCATTGGAAACACTTAAAATTCTTGATGGAATAATTGACATTTACATGCCAGACTTTAAATATGTTGATGACAAACTTGCTGAAAAATACTCAAAGGTGAAAAACTATGCATTTCATGCAAAACAGGCAATTAAAGAGATGCACAGACAAGTGGGAGATTTAATTATAAATGAGGAAGGAATTGCACTGAGAGGTTTACTTGTAAGGCATCTTGTTCTTCCAAATAATATTGCTGGAACTGAAGAAGTTGTAAAATTCATTGCTGAAGAAATCTCAAAAAACACTTACATAAATATAATGGACCAGTACAGACCATGCTGGCATGCAGATGAGTATCCTGAGCTCAACAGAAGAATAACAAACAAGGAATTCAATGATGCAATAAATATCTCACTTAAGTATGGATTAAAAAGAATTGACTCCCTGCTTTACTCTAAGTATTTTAAATTCTGGGAACTATGAAATTTCTATCACCTCTGGAGTCATTGTTTCAAGGTCAAGCAACATAAATGTAGCCTTTCCATAAAGCCATCCGCATGCCTCACCAGGATTTAGAACTAAAGTATTTCCAATTTTTCTAATATCAACCTCATGCATATGTCCATAAACAATCACATCAAACTTTCCTGATAGGGCAAGCTCTTCAAGCAATTGTGGCTCATGCATAAGTGCAAATTTTTTACCAGCTATTTCAAAAGTTCTAATCCCCTTCTGAATTCTATCTCCATACATTTTTTTAAGTAAAAGGATTTCTCCATCATTGTTTCCAAAAACTCCGTAAAACTCTCCTTCAAAATCCTTAAAAACTCTCCAAGTAAAAGGAGCTACATAGTCGCCAGCATGAATTATTATTTTGACATTTCTTTCCTTTAAGATTTTCAAAATTTTTCTTATGTTATCCATGTGGTCATGGGTATCTGACACTATTGCAATAACCATTTTCCTCCTCCAGCTTTATGTAAATTTCTCCAAATGTTTGCTCCTGATGGGCTTTAACTAATTTGAGTCTTAAGAGTTCAAGTAAAGCAAGGAATGTAACTATAATTTCTATCCTATTTTTTCTATTGTATTCTCCGAACAGTTCATAGAATTTAGCTGATTTTTTGAGTTTCAAAAAATCAAGAATATAATTTATTTTGTCCTCTACTTTAACAACTTCTTGAGTAATATAGATTTTTGGTTCGGGTCTTTCAAGTATTTTTTTGAGAGCTGTTAAAAGATCAAAGATATTAAGTTCACTGAGCAAAACCTCTTCACTGTCCTCTACTTTTCTTGAAAAAGCATTTGACCAAAATTGATATCTTTCTTTGAAGTAATTAGTGCAATTTTTAAATTTTTCGTATTCAACTAACTGTTCAACAAGTTCCTGCCGAGGGTCCTCCTCTTCTTGTTCATTTTCTTGCTTTGGCAGTAACATCTTTGATTTGATGTAAATCA
>FWWL01003604.1_pt1 | contig 15620 bp, 12 predicted proteins | sample 2228331 | NCBI WGS metagenome assembly FWWL01 (sample SAMEA103939775, study PRJEB20133) | metagenome
GAAGGGCTTCGTCACCTCGTAGGAGCGAAGCCCGTCCTTGTAGCGGAGGGTGACCGGCGTCTCGCCGGTGCCGTGCAGGATGGCGTGGCGGACGGCGGCGGGAAGGTCCTGCCAGGGCGTCGTCAGCTTGACCTTGAAGTGGCGAGCGAGGCTTTCGATCGTCTGGTCGAAATAGGGGCTGGCGGTGCTGCCGGCCCAGGGGGCGATGGCGCCTTCGGCCAGGCTGCGGAGCTCGTCGGGGACGATGAGCTCGGGGTCGAAGAAGGATTCGGTGCCGAGCCCGTCGCAGGCCGGGCAGGCGACCTGCGGCGAGTTGAAGGAGAAGAGCCGCGGCTCGATCTCCTCGAGCGTGAAGCCGCTGACGGGGCAGGCGAATTTCTCGCTGAACACGATGCGGTTTGGCGGCAGCCCTGCGCCCTTCATCGCGCCGCCGGAATCGTCTTCGCCCTCGCGGCCCGGCACTACGCCATCTGCCAAGTCGACATAGGCCAGCCCCTCGGCCAGCTTGAGAGCCTGTTCGAAGCTGTCGGCCAGCCGCGTCTCGATCCCAGGCTTCACCGCGATGCGGTCGACTACCACCTCGATGTCGTGCTTGAACTTCTTGTCGAGCGCGGGGGCTTCCTCAATGGCGTACATCTCGCCGTCGATGCGCACGCGGGTGAAGCCGGCCTTCTGCCATTCGGCCAGTTCCTTGCGGTATTCGCCCTTGCGCCCGCGCACCACCGGCGCGAGCAGGTAGAGCCGCGTGCCTTCGGGCAGCGCCATCACCCGGTCGACCATGTTGCTGACCGTCTGCGCCTCGATCGGCAGGCCGGTGGCGGGCGAGTACGGCACGCCCACCCGCGCCCACAGCAGGCGCATGTAGTCGTAAATCTCGGTCACCGTCGCCACGGTCGAGCGCGGGTTGCGGCTGGTGGTCTTCTGCTCGATGCTGATCGCAGGGGAGAGCCCGTCGATATGCTCGACATCGGGCTTCTGCATCATCTCGAGGAACTGGCGCGCATAGGCACTGAGGCTTTCGACATAGCGCCGCTGCCCCTCGGCATAGATCGTATCGAAGGCGAGCGACGACTTGCCCGAGCCGGAAAGGCCCGTGATCACGATCAGCGCATCGCGCGGCAGGTCGATATCGATGCCCTTGAGATTATGCTCGCGGGCGCCGCGGACGGAAATAGTGGTAAGAGCCATAGGCGGTCCAAGTGGTGATTGTTGCGATCAGAGTCCAGCGGCCCGATCGGCGCAACGCATCCGGTCGGGTCGATCAGACAATGTTCCACAAATGTTCTCACCGTTGCGGCAAGCGGTCAAGCGCGGCGCATCACGACTTTCACAGGCTGAATCAGGGTTGCGGTTGCCGCTTCAGGCATCGCTGGGGGATCGGCGTCGCGAAACCCACGGCGGCAGAGGACTCCTTTCGATTGTCGAGATCCAGCACCTCGATCGTCGCGGTCCCGCAATTGTTGCCGTAGAGCGCCCCCATGTGCTGCCACGGGAGTGCGGCGTCGTTGACGAAGATCGACAAGATCCCGTCGGCCGGGGCGGTGTAGATTTCGGTGAACACCTTGCCGTCGCGCGTGCGCAGGTCCGGCAGTCGCAGGCGCACCCGGGGAACCTCGCCCCTGGTGTCGTTGCGATCCTGCAGTTTGATGCCGAGCTGCAGATAGCGGGCATCCACCAAGCGGCGCAGCGGCGTGCCGACGGCCAGCGCGACGGATGACGCGAGACCCGGTCGTTCGCTGACACGCCCGCTCTTCTCCGACCACAGGCCCGGGCGTACCCCCATCGGGTCGGCCGGGATACCGCCCTCCCCGTCCGGCGACACACCGTCGAGCCATGGATCGCCTACCGTGATCGCAATCCTGTAGCGATGGCCCCGCTCCACCGACGCGACAGGCCTGCATTCCTCCCATGTCCCGAATGTCACCGGCCCTTCCGGCGCCTGGCCACCGCTGCACAGCGCCGGTTCGTAGACGGCCCAGCGTATCTGCGTGACCGCCGCCAGCAGCAGCCAGGCCGCCGAGAGCGCCAGCACAAGCGCGGCACATGCCGGAAGGATGCGCCACCGCAGCACCTGCATCCCGCGCTGGTAGAACGGTCCGTTCCGCAGGCGCGAAAAACCTCCCTGGCCCGGGAGCGTATAGGCCTCGCCCGCGATCCGCTCGTGCCACAACTTGTGGCTGCTGTTGCGCGCGCTGCGTTCGAGATGCGTGCCCACATTGCCGAGCAGGATCGCCGTGAGGAGCGTGGCGAACCACAGCGCCCAGTTGGTTTCGAGCGCCACCAGCCATGGTTCGGCATAGCCGGTCGGCACATTGTGCCGCCAGCTGACGAAGCGCTGGACAACGGCCCGCTCGGCCGAGGTGTCGGGGAACGGCACCGTGTGAATCCACGCCGGCAGGCTGACGAAGACGAGCGTGGCCGCCACGGCGAGGAAATAGAACGCCCGGCGCCAGAAAACCGTGTCCCAGATGCGTTCCTGCCGATCGTACCAGGCATCGTCGCGCTGCTGCAGCCGCGCGGCCAGTTCCTGGTCGACGACGTGATTGCCGCCCGTCAGGTGGCGCGAATAGGGCTCGATGGAAACCTGCGGCGGCAGCACGATCGGGGCGTAATCGTCGGTGCCGTCGACCAGCCTTGCGACCACGCTCTCGTGTATGCGGCAACCCATCAGCAGACCATGCGGCGGCTTGGGCAGTTCCCCCAGCACCGGATCGCGCAGGCTGAGGGTTTCGTCCTCGAGGTCCATGCCGCTGTCGGGGTGGAGGAACGCCGCGATCTTGCGCGGCTGCGGGCGGTAGTAGGCCCCTGCCCCGCCACGCGAATTGTGGATCGGGCCGAGGCTGTTGGACTTGTCCTCCAGCATCGTGCGCACATCGGGGATCAGGCGCAGCCCGGCATCGGACGCTTCCTGCATCATCCACACCAGCGACACATAGCTGAGGCTTTCGTCGGGATAGCCCCCGCCGACATCGGCATGCATGCCGGCGAACCAGACCTGTTTCAGCCGCCCGATCTCCCGCGACTGGCGCTCCGGATCGTCGGGGTATTCCCTTTTCGCGCGGCGGTGCCAGTTGACCTCGTCCCACAGCAGCGGCTGGAAGGCGTCGCGCTCGTCGTCCAGCGACAGCGCGTGGCGAGCCAGTTCGACCTTCGGGCTGAGCCGGTAGTCGGTCATCGTCAGCGGCCACAGATAATCGTCGATCCCGCGGGTCAGTTCGACGATCGGGCCGCCATAGGCCGCGACCGTGTCCCATACCCCGATGAAGCGGACCCGCGCATCCCGGTATTCGATCGGGCCGTGGTCGGTAGAGACGAAAGAGGCCCGCCAGGCGCGCAGGAATCCGTCGCGCAGGGCCCGGCCGAAAGTGCCGACGAAGCTGGCCACGTTGGGATTGTTGCGGCGCAGGAAAAGGCGCAGCGTCGCGCGCGATTTCGCCTCAAGTTCGGGCTCGGATTCGTAGCTGATCAGCCCGTGCCTGGCGAGCAGGGCGGCGACCAGGCGGATGGTGTAGGCGCCGCGGCTGAAGCCGAAGCAGTAGATCTCGCAATCCGGCGTCGCGTTGCGGCAGGCGAAGCGATAGAGTCGCAGCACATTCGCCTTCAGCCCGAAACCGAAAATCCCGCCCAGCAAGGCAAGCGGACGGATGCGCTGCGTGCCGACGCCGTTGTCGTAATAGGCGATCTGGGTCGCATCGCCGCTGGCGCTGGGGCCGAGCTCGACCGCCTCGTACATCCGCCAGACATTGGTCTTGAACAGCTTGGCACTGCTGTTGCCGGTGCCGTCGGAAAACAGCACCAGCCGCCGCTTGCGGTGGGGCGTATCAGTGTCTTCCTGGTGCATGATGGCTCACGTGATTGAAGGGCCCGCGGTGCCGCAAGCGCTCAGCGATTGATCTTCACGACTTTGACGTCACCTGCCACATAGGCGGTGCCTGCAAGTTGAAGCCGTTTTCCCTCGCTGGCATCCTCCCCTTCAAGTTTGACCTCGAGTACAGGCCCGGGATCCTTGAACAAAGTGAAGGTAGCGACGGTCCAGTTCTCGTTCTGGTGGCGGATGCCGCGAATGTCCGCGATCTCCCCTATTCGCGCTTCGGTATCGACCAGCCTCGCTTCCAGTTCGGGAAGGGTGAAATGGCCTTCATATTCGACTGTCAATTGCATTCAGGCCTCCTCTTCAGGGCACGAATCCGTAAGTTTTCAGGCTTTCCTCCAGGCCGCCGATTTCGGCCTCGCTGCAGAAAATTTTGCTCTTGCCGTCCCCGACGAGCGATCTCGCCATGTCCGGCACGACGGTGGTCAGAGGGTCGACGGCGGCACCTTCGATGCCGAAGGATTTCGCGGCCATCTCGCGCAAGACTTTCTCGGCGTCGGCTTTCTGCACTGCGTTCGCGGCTGGATCCTGAACGATGATCAGCTTGGCTCCGATGAAATTGCGGATTTTGATCAATCGCGGCTGAAGCGCGGCAATGGGCTCGCATTTATAGCGTGCCCGCACGTAGCCTTTCCTGGCCTCCAACCGCTGTTCGGTCGCTTCGTCGGTGAGCGTGGCGACGGCAGACTCCAGAGTTCCCGCGTCCTGGTACGCGATCAGGTCCGCCAAGGCCTCGCCGAAGGGATATTCGGTGATGGTCAAAGACTTCTTGCTTTCGATCAGGGTACGCACGCGCAACCTGTCTCCGTCCATTGCCGCGATGAGCGCGGGTATCGTTTTGTCGGAAAGCAATTCGCGGTCGAGAGAGGCTTCGGTGCTGACCAAGGCCTGCGTCAGGGCGGCGAGGTCGCTTGCCGATTCCTCGATCAGTGTCGAAAGTCCCGTTACGCCGGCCAGCGCCCCATCGAACCCTATGCCGAGCGCGCGGTCGTCAGCGCCAAGCCTGCGTTTGAATTCGGCGTAACTCGCATCATACCCGCTCAGGTAGGCGTAAATGAAGTCGTTCCTGTAACTCTCCTTGTTGATGCCCGGCTTTTTCAGTTCGACCAACGAATTTTCCATCGAGTACTGCTTGACCAGCAGCTTCGCATCTGACGGGCTGATCAATCGCTCCGGAGCGCCGTGGAGCGAGGTGCAGCCGCTGACGCTCATTACTACCAGAATGCCGAGCAGCATCCTCGGTACCCTGCTTGCGACGCGTGTTGCCATCACCCCTCACCCCCGCAGCTCATCGGCAGCACGAAGCTGCCCCAAAGTAGCGTCGCGACCTTTGCCTTGCGGTCGTAGATCACGGCGGCGGGATCGCGGCCGCTGCCGAGGCTGGCGTGCAGGATGGTCAGGTCGCCGCGGGTGCGGATGAGGTCGAGCGGGCCGCTCCAGCAGCCCGAATAGGCGCAGACCTCCAGCCGGTTGCCTTCACGCGAGACAGCCATCGGGGTGAAGCTGCCGGTTTCGATCTCGCACGTGGCGGCGGTGCAGCTGACCTGCGCATTGCGATTGGCGCAGGTAAAGTCGCCGGGGGCCGCGGCCAGCGTCGGGGTGCCGGCGAGCACAAGCAAGCCGCCCAAGGATGCGGAGAGCATGATGCCCCGCGCAAGTGGTTTCGTCTCGGTCATCGCTTCCCCTCCTTCTCCGGCACACCGCGCTTCCCGGCCTGTGCCTGCTAGCGCCCGCCCGCTTCGAAAACCGCTCTCGCGTTCGAGATCGAGCGCCCCTCGCTGCCCACCTGATAGTGCGGCGCATCGGGAAAGCTCCGCCAGTCGCCGCCCCATTCGAGGCCGGCGACCTTCGCCACCGGGGCGACGGCGCGGTATTTGGTATCACTGGTCAGGTACTTGCCGCCGTCGAACAGGCCGATATCCCAGGCGAGGCCGAAATTGTGCCACGACTGCCCGCCGCGGGCATTGGTCACCCGGTGCCCGGGATTGCCGAAGCGGCCCTGCCGGAACAGCGCGTCCTGCTCGGCATAGGTGCGCGTTCCGGAGATCACCCGCGCATCGTGGCCGGCACTGCGGAGCGCAGCGATCGATCGGCGCGCCAGTTTCTGCGCCACGATCTGCAGGCTGGCGATGTTGCGTTCGGTGCGCTGGTCGAAGGTGCCCTCGTTCGCGGCGATCGCCAGGCATTGCCGGTCGAATTCGGCCTCGGCCTCGGCCGTCCGCGGGCCGTAGTCGCCGTCGAGCCTGCGCGTGTAGAGGCCGCAGCAGCTCAGGAACCGCTGGAAGAACAGGACATCCGCCTTGAAAAGTCGATCGCTCATCGCACCCCTCCCCGGCGCGGATACGGCCCCGGGCACCCCTTGCCCGGCCAGCCGGCCCGCCGCCGTTGCGCTGTCGATCCGGATGCCGGCGGTGTCTACGCACCGGCTCGAGGCATCCAATCGACTCGTGCGATCGATTTCGGGGCGAATTCTACACTCAGCGGGCGCAGCGACAACAGTAAATTTCCGCCCTGCAAGGAGCGCCCGCCGTCGGCGCATGGTTAATCCGCGCTTTACTTTATCGCCATCGGGGCGCAGCTTGATGCCACCGGGGCCGGACGCAGCATCGCAGGATGCGCCCGGCCGGGGAAACGGCGCGGAGGCACCGATCGCGGTCATGCCTTGCAGAGCGCCGGCCCGCCGGACTTTCGGATCGCATCCAAGGCGCACCTGATCCCTGCCGGTCCCTCGCAGCCCGTGCGCCTCGTTTCGATCCGGAGGGACGGGAGGACAGCAATGGAACAGCAGACCTATACGCAGACCGGCAATGTGCAGGGCGACAAGCCCGACCGGACGATGACCATCACCGTCACGCCGACGCTGGTGTGGTACAGCAGCACCCCGCCCTACAACATCCAGGCCACGCGGACGTTCAGCCTCACATCGTCCACACCCGACATGACCGGGCGCGTCCATGCCGACGGCGACATCATCCTGCATCCGCTGCCCTCGCCGCAGGACTACAGCGGCCGGGTGGATATCACCTTCGTTCTCGACACCAGCCAGTTGAAGGATCCGAACGGCAATCCGGTCCAGGGCCGCTGGGCGCAGAGCGGGGAAGGCAACGGCTACTGCTGGTTCTGCAACGTCACCAATGTCTCGCAGGGGCAGTACGACACGACGCCGATCACGGTGCCGAACATGACGCCGTCGCGAACCAGCGATACGCAAGTCTTCGTCGACGACGATACGCCCGGTTCGTCGAGCACGCCTTACGGCTATTGCCTCGGCCTCGTGCTGCCGGGGTACAGCAATTACTTCATGACGATCGATCCGATCGTGACCGGCAAGTCCGGTTCCCAGAACCCGCCGACCTTCATGCTGAAGGAATAGCGCTATCGTTCAGCGAGATAGGCGGGGTGCCTGAAACCCCGCCTGTCGAGCTCCCTCGCCACCTTGCCCGCCTCTTCGAGGCGTCCAAGCCGTTTGAGGACGACGTATTTCTCGCTGAGCGCCCACTGCGTCCGTGACAGCCTGTCCATGGCGGTCTGCCACAGCTTTGCTGCCTCGGCACGTCGGCCAAGGCGCGCTTCCACATCCCCTGCCAGGCGATAGAGTCCGCCGACATACCCCGCACTCAACCCGGCCTGTTCCCTGACCCCCCTCGCGGCCAATTCGGCCAGCGGTAGGTCATTCGACGCCAGCCCGAGACGAAGGCGTACCCTCAACGACCGCGCCGGAAATTCCTGCGTCCACGTCTGGTTGGTCGGGTCCTTCCGCGCAAGTTTGGCGGCAAGCGCATCGGCACTTGTCAGCAACTGACGAGCGTAGCCGAAGCGCCGGTCGTAAGTGGCGTTCTCCGCCTGGAGGTACATTGTCCCGGCATCCGTATGTTGCCACTCGGTATTGTCCGGCTCGAGCTTTCTAAGCTCCCCGATCATGCGCAGGGCTGTCTCGCCCGCCTCTATTGATCCGGCCAGGTCACCGGCTTCGACTCTCGCCCCGGTCATGTAGTTCCAGGCGACTGCCAGCCGGTTGCGTGCCGTCGCATTGCCCGGTTCGCGGCGGAGAACCGCCTCGTAGATCGCGATCTCCCGCTCGTGCAGCCCGATCGCCTCGGCAGGCCTCAACAGGTTCCTGCGCGTCGCGCCGAGCCAATTGACCATAGAGCCCATTTCGAGCTGCCGGTCGGCATTCCACGGCTCGGTCGCAACGACGGCCTCAATCTGCTCGAGCCCGTTGGCAAAGGCCTTGTCCGCCTCCGGATAGCGGCCCAGCTTGTCGTACATGACGCCGAGGTTGGTTTCGGCATAACTGCTTTCCAGCCGCCATTCCGGCTTCTTCGGATCGAGCGCCACAAGCTGGTCGGCCAGGCGCTTGTATTCGCGGAACTGCGCCTCGGCTTCCCTGTTCTCGCCCCGCTCGTAAGCGATGTAGGCGACCCAGAACACGCTCTGCGCATGGTCGAATATGCGCTGCGCATCGTCGGGATTGCGCGCCAGCAGCTCGCCCGTGGTGCGCGCCGCCTGCCGGAAGGCCTTGAGCCCAGCCGCGCTGTCGCCGCGGATGTTGCGCACCTCGCCCACCAGGTGCAGCGCGCGGCTGCGGCGGCCGAGCGAGTCCGGATCGAGGCTCGCAAGTTTCTGGCGGGCGTAATAATCGAGCGCACGTTCGCCGACTGCATCGAGCGCATCCAGCCGCCCGACCGGCTCCAGCTTGTCGCGCAAATCGGTCAACATGAATTCGATCAACCCGTCGGCCTCGGCCCGCTGGCGCTCCGCCTCGTTGCGGGCGCGCACCGCAACCAGCGTCAGCGCGCTCATCACCAGCGCCAGCGTCACCGATGCGGCCACCACGATCCGGGTGCGGATGGCGCGGCGGCGGTCGTCGCGGTTGACCAGTTCGTCCAGCCCGACGCCGAGCATGGCAGCGGCGAGCTTGAGCCGCGCGCGGCGCTTGCCGTCGCCGGTGATGCGGGCATCGGCCGCCAGCGGCGCGTCGGCCAGCGGCTCGCCCACCGTCATGTCCTCGCCCACCGCGTGGGTCAGCGCGCGGGGGAAACATTCGTGCTCCGCATCGCCCGGCTCGCCGTCGACGATCAACGCCAGCACCTTTGCCGGATCGCGCCGGGTCTTGAAGAAGGCGATCTCGCGGTCGACCCATTTCGACCTCGCCGAATTGGGCGAGCAGATCACGACCAGGAATTCGGAATGCTCAAGCGCGCCTTCCACCGCCGCGCCGATGCTAGCACCGGCGGCTTCCTCTTCGCGGTCCTTGAAGATGGGGTGCAACCGCGCCGGAACCGGGCCGAGCGCACCTTCCTTGCCGACCAGCGCCGCCGGGGTGCGATAGGTTTCCAGCGCATGGTGCGCCCATTTGCCCCACGCGGCATCGGCCCAGCTGTAGCTGATGAAAGCCTTGTAGCGATATTCGCCCATCCGCCGCACACCCCCCATGCGCACGGCCGTGTCGCCCCAGGAGCTAACCCGCCGCGCGACATCCGCAGGCAGTGTAACCCATCCTGCGCCCGGCGCCAAACTTTGGCCCTTCGCGACGCCGTTACCGAACCCGCGCTCTTTGCGACGAACCGAGCGCGGATCGTCGCAAACGGTCTGGTCCCGTTCAGCTTTGCCGGGTTATCTCCTGCGCAACGGGAAACAGGGAGGGTCGCACCCCATGACTATGCTTACGTTTTCGCGCGCCGCGGCGCTGGTTCTGCTCGCCGGCGTATCCGCCGTACCTGCGGCCGCCGACGATCCGCGCGATCCGACGATGCAGAGCCGCGAGGCGCGCGAGCGCGACCGCGAGATCATCCGCCGCCTGAACCTCGAGCAGCTCGAATACGTGCGCAAGCGCGACGCCGAATATGCCAAGGGGTGGAAGGCGACCAAGGAATACGAAGCCGCCAAGCGCCGGCGCGAGGCGGAACAGCGCCGCGCGATGGAACTGTGCGAAGACGGCTATTACGAATACTGCCCGCGCTAGGCCGCCGGCCCCGCGCAAATCGATCAAGCCGTATCGGAACCCGACCAGCGTCGTTCCGTTTCCTGTCGTGCGCTTGCATCGACGGGCAATCTCCGGTTCAAGCGCCGCCAGCTAACAAGCTGCGCATGCGGGGGCAGTGCGGGTCGCATTGCGCTGTTCCCTCGTGACATTCCCTGTCGCATCCGTCCGGATGCGCCTGCGCTACGATTGGAGAGACTATGAAGGCCCAGATCCTGGCCACCACCGCCGCAGCCGCGCTGCTGGCAAGCTTCACCCTGACCGCGGAGCCCGCCATGGCCCAGAATGCCGCCCCCTCCGCTGCCCCCTCTGCTGAACGCCAGAGCCTCGACTGGCAGGTCGCCTATTTCGCCAATGACAGCGTGCTGCCGTTCCACGCGCCCGACTTCGACAAGATCTCGGAAGACGTCTACATCCCCGCCTTCGAGACCGCGATGAAGGTGCATCAGGCCGAAGTGCAGGCGATCATCGACAATCCCGCCGCGCCGACCTTCGACAACACCATCGTCGCGCTGGAAAAGTCGGGCCGCATGCTCGGCCGCGTGAGCCGCGTTTTCTACGCGCTGACCGGTGCAAATACGACCGACCGGCTCGACGCCATCGATACCGAGATCGGCCCCAAGCTGTCGGCCCATGGCGACAGCATCACGCTCAACCCGCGGCTCTTCGCCCGGGTCAAGGCGGTTTACGACCAGCGTGCCTCGATGACGATGACGCCCGAAGACGCCAAGCTGCTGGAAGAGGCCTACGAGGGCATGGTCCACGCCGGCGCGATGCTGACCGAAGCCCAGCGCGAGCAGGTCAAGAAAATCAACACCGAGCTTTCGACCATCACGACCGAATTCGGCCAGAAGGTGCGCTCCGCCACCAACGACCAGCCGCTGGTCGTCGACACGAAGGAAGAACTGGCTGGCCTGAGCGAGGCGGACATTGCCGCCGCGGCCAAGCTGGCAGCCGACAAGGGGTTTCCGGGCAAGTACGCCATCGCGCTGCAGAACACGACGCAGCAGCCGTCGCTGCCGAGCCTCGAGAACCGCGCGACGCGCGAGAAGCTGTTCAAGCTGAGCTTCAACCGTGCCGATGGCACCGATAGCAATTACGACACCCGTCAGGTCCTCGCCCGCATCGCCAGGCTGCGTGCCGACAAGGCGGCGCTGTTCGGGGAGGCGGACTGGGCGAGCTACACCATGTACGACCGCATGGCGCAGAAGCCGGAAACCGCGCTCAAGTTCATGACCGACATGGTCCCCGCCCTCGCCGCGACCCAGCGGCGCGAGGCCGAGCTGCTCAACCAGCAGATCCGCGCCGGCGGCGAGAATTTCACGGTCGAGCCGTGGGACTGGTATCGCTACGCCAACCAGATCAAGGCCGAACGTTACCAGCTCGATGAAGACAAGATGAGCGAGTATTTCCAGCTCGACAAGGTGCTGGAAGACGGCGTGTTCTATGCGGCCGGCAAGCTCTACGGCCTGCGCTTCGAACGTCGCACCGACCTGCCGGTCTATCACCCCGACGTGTGGACCTACACCGTCTACGACCGCGACGGCAGCGAGCTCGGCCTGTTCTATTTCGACCCGTTCCAGCGCCCGTCGAAGCGTGGCGGGGCGTGGATGTCCAACTTCGTCGACCAGAGCGACGTCTGGGGCACCAAGCCGGTGATCTACAACGTGCTCAACATCCCGAAGGCGGCCGCGGGCGAGACGCAGCTGGTCAGCTACGACAACGTCAACACCATGTTCCACGAATTCGGCCACGCACTGCACGGCTTCTTCGCCGATCAGCGCTACGAAAGCCTTTCGGGCACCGCCACGGCGCGCGACTTCGTGGAATATCCCAGCCAGGTCAACGAGTTGTGGGCGACCTATCCCGAAGTGCTGGCCAATTACGCCAAGCACTACAAGACCGGCGAGACGATCCCGCAGGAAATGATCGACAAGATCGATGCGGCGAGCAAGTTCAACCAGGGCTACGATTTCGGTGAAGTCGTCGCCGCGGCCCTGCTCGACATGAAGTGGGCGGCGCTGTCGCCCGCCGAAGCCGCCGCGATCGACACCCCGGCCAAGGTCGACGCTTTCGAGCGCAAGTCGCTCGAGGAGCTGGGCCTCGAGGTCGGCCTGGTGCCGAGCCGATATCGCAGCACCTACTTCAACCACATCTTCAGCGATCCGGCGGGCTATTCGGCCGGCTACTACAGCTATCTGTGGACCGAGATGCTCGACCGCGACAGCCGCAAGTGGTTCCTCGACAACGGCGGGCTGACCCGCGCCAATGGCGACCATTACCGCGCCACGGTGCTCAGCCGCGGCGGGACGATGGACTATTTCGAGATGTTCCGGAACTTCGCCGGGCGCGCGCCCGACGTGACGCCGATGCTCGAAGCGCGCGGTCTCGTGGCCGGCGACGCCGAAGCGACCGCGACTTCGGACGGCGCGCTGCCGCCGCAGACGACCGCGAACTGAGCGCGCGTCGGACTCAACCAAGGGGCTGCGCTTCGGCGCGGCCCCTTTTTCGTGTATGTCAGAACAGGGTTTGCGCCAGCGGCAGGCGCAGCCCCGCCTGTTGCGCGATCAGACCCGTCCACTGCCCAACCTGGGCGATCTCTTCCTCGAGCCGGGCGTCCACGCCATCGCTGTCGTCGCCGGCGAATGTGCCGCCCAGCTTGGCGTGCTGCGAGAACACCGGCCCGGTCGCGAGCCGGTCCGCGAGCTCCGCCGGCGCATCGATCCCGAAATGGGCGAATGTCGCCGCCAGCGTCTGCGCGCGCGCGGCATCGAAGCGGTCTCCGTCCAGCATGCGCAGGCGTTCGGGCGCGGCACCCTGCACCTGCCCGCCGAGATGCAGCGCGAAGAAGCGCTGATTTAGCAGCCACGCGAGGCCGGCGGCCTGCATGTCGGTCATGGCGAAGCTTTCGCGCGGATCCATGCCGAAATCCATCCCGGCATAGCCCTGCAGTTCGAGGAACAGCTTGCGACCCCAGTTGCGCCCCATCAGCCCCTTGCGCGCGACCGAGCGCAGGAAGACCGGCAGGTCGTTGCTAATCAGCACCGCCCGCGCCTCCGGGCGGACGCGCAGCAGCGCGGGCATCAGCCGGTTGGCGTGGTTGGTGGGCTTGACCACCACGGCCTCGCCCGATGCGTGGGGCCGCGCCAGCAGGGCGAGGATGGGCCCCAGCAAGGGAGCCGCCGCCTCGCCCGCATTGACGAGGCTGGCGATGATGCCCGGTTCGTTCAGGCCGGCCGCCACGCCCGGTGCGTCGAGTGCACGTACCAGCAGGGTCGAGCGGCAGAAGGCGGTATGGAAGATGAAATGCAGCCGGCCTTCGGGCACCTGCATCGCCCGCACGTCGTCCCAGCTCGCCATGGCGCGCGCGTTCGCGGGCGGATCGCGGTCGGCCAGGAAACCGCGCTCCGCCAGCGTTTCGCGGGGCACGCGGATGAACTCGACCTGCCGCGCAGGCACGTCGATCCGGTGCGGCAGCCACGCGGGATCGGCGGCGATGTCGGCCAGGGAAACGGGAGCGCCGGTCATGCGCCCGGACTAGCCGAATGCACGACCCGCGCAAGCCCGCGTCAGCCGGCGAGCAGCGCCTCCCACGTCATGCGGCCGACCATCCCGTCGGCGACGAGGCCATTCTTCTTCTGGAACTTCATCACCTCGCCCAGCGTGACCGGTCCGAAGTCGCCATCGGCCACGATGCCGAGCTTTTCCTGCAGGAAGGCGACATCGTCGCCCTGGTCGCCGAGCTTCAGCGGCGGGCGGCTGCGCGCGGCCTCGTCGGCCTTGCCCTTCTTGCCGTCGGGCTTCTTTTCGGTGCTGGCGAGCAATGCCGCCCAGGTCTGGCCGCCGACGATCCCGTCGGCATAGAGCCCGGCTTTCTGCTGCGCAGCGATCACCGCCGCCTTGGTCGCCGGGCCGAAATCGCCGTCCTTGACCGGCAGGCCCAGCAGTTCCTGCAGATGCATCACCGGCTGGCCCCGGTCACCCATGCGCAGGACCGGGTGCGGATTGTCGACATGCGCCCCGCCCTGGCTGAAATTGGCGTAGGCGCGGGCCATCTTCTCGTCGTACTTGTTGATCCGGTAGCTCTGCCCGTTGTAGCCGCGCGCGAAACCGGCCCAGTCGAGGCGCTTCAATTCGTCGTCGAGCTTGTTCGACTGGATGAAGCCGACAAAGGCGTCGAGCTGCTTGCCCGATCCCGACACCATCGCCTTCACGAAGCTTTCGACGTCATTGTAGCCGACGAGCTTGTGGTTGAACCCCATGACCTGGAACGCGCCCCAGCTGGCGGACTTGAGCGCGGCCGTCCGGTCGAGCTTGAGCGCCTCTTCCAGCCGGTCGTATTCGCGGACCCCGCCCTTGTAGCCGCCGGCCTTGGGCCACGAGATATGCGAATGGCTGTTGCTCCACTTGCCGCCCGTCAGCTTGTGGAACCAGTGGCGTTCGAACAGGATCTTGGGCCGGCCATCGGCCTGGAACCCCCCGCCGAGGCTTTCGACCTGGGCGACGGCGCGCACGGCGGCGACGCTGCATCCCAGCGTGGTGGCGGCACGTTCGAAATCACTATCGGTGAGCGGCGTAGAGTCGCCTACAAATTCGTTCGGCATCAGGCATTTCCTCCCTCGAAAAGGCGTTGGAACATGCGATCGATGATGCGACCTTATTGTGGCTATGAGGATGTAGGATAGCAGGAAAACGCCTTCGCGCCCATGGGGCCGAGCCATTCTCCGTTAACGCCGAAAACGCGGGCAACGACCTCGGGGGCGAGCGCGGCGGCCGGTTCGCCCTCGGCGGCGAGCATGCCGCGATCGAGCACCAGCACGTAGTCGGCATGGTTCATGGCCAGGGCGAGGTCGTGCACCACCAGCACCACGCCGGCCCCGGCTTTCGCGGCGCTGCGAAGGTGTTCGATCAGGGTAAACCTGTGCGCGAGGTCGAGCGCGGCGAGCGGCTCGTCGGCGAGGATCCAGCGCGGCTCGCCCGCCAGCACGCGAGCCAGCAGGGCGCGGGCCTTTTCGCCGCCCGACAGCGTGCTGACCGGGCGGTCGGCGAAGCGCGCGAGATCGAGCGCGGCGATGGCATTTTCGATCGCGTCCTCGCCGCGGTCCCGATGGGGTAGCCGCCCGAGCGCGACGAGGCTGCGCACGGCGACATCCCAGGCGACCTCGCCATCCTGCGGCAGGTAGCCGATGGCCTTGGCGCGCTCGCACGGCGGCATGGCGGCGAGCGGCTGGCCATCGAGTGCCGCTTCGCCGCCATCGACCGCCAGCAGCCCGGCGAGCGCCGACAAGAGGCTCGACTTGCCCGCACCGTTGGGGCCGCAGATGGCGGTGATCGTGCCCGGCCGGAGCGTGCAACTGACGTCGGCCAGCCGCCCGGACAGGGTAAGATTGCGGGCGGCGAGCGTCATGCCAGTCCCCTCCGCATACGCAGCAGCAGCCACAGGAAGAACGGCGCCCCGATCAGGCTGAGTCCGATGCCGAGGCGGAGTTCGGTCACCAGTGGCAGCACGCGGACGATGCTGTCTGCGACAAGCACCAGCAGCGCCCCGGCGAGCGCGCTCGGCAGCAGCAGGCTCGACGGTCTGCGATCGGTCAGCGGGCGAACCAGATGCGGCACGATCAGCCCGACGAAGCCGATGATGCCCGCCACCGCCACCCCGCTGCCGACGGTCAGCCCGATACCGAGAATGAGCCATGCCAGCAGCCGTCCCGGCTCGACACCAAGCGAGCGCGCTGCCGCCTCACCCAAGGTCAGCGCATCGAGCCC
>FWWL01005208.1_pt1 | contig 15618 bp, 14 predicted proteins | sample 2228331 | NCBI WGS metagenome assembly FWWL01 (sample SAMEA103939775, study PRJEB20133) | metagenome
TGGCAGTGGTGCTATTCAGGTTTTAAATCATTATGGAATTGAGGTGATAAGAGGCTGTTCTGGGAATGCTCAAAAAAATGTTGAGGACTTTCTAAAGGGAACGCTTTCTGATACAGGTAATACCTGTAATCATCACCATCATTCTCATGGCAATAGTTGTCATCATGAAGAATAAATGATTAGTCAGTCTGATTTGTAAGATGTCATTATGAAACAACTTGTTTTTGTTCGGCACAGTGTTGCCGATGAACCCAAAGATGCTTTAGATGATTTTTCAAGAAACCTTACGGAAAAAGGAATTGAAAGAACCCATCGGGTTTTAGCAAACATTCCGAAGGCGCTGGTTGAACAAGCCATTTTTATTACCAGTCCGGCTCATCGTTGCATTCAGACAGCACAACTGTTTGCAAAGCATTTTCAGATTACTGAAGATAGAATAAAAGAAGAACCCTTTTTGTATTCCTGCTTTCGGGAACATAGTTTTTATTATTTTCTGGAAGAACTTGTTGCGGATGAAAACAATGTGTGGATATTTGGACATAACCCAATGTTGTCGAACCTGACTGAGCAATTGCTGCACAAAAAATTTTATTCTTTGCCCAAATGTGCTGTGGTGGTGTTTAATAGCAAAGCATCTGACTGGCTATCTGTCAGCCACGAGAATACTGAAATGAGCTTGTTTGTTAACCCTAAGGAACTTTAGCGAAGATGTTATTCAGTTTTTGCTTTAATGAATCTTGTATATTTAGAAAAATCTTTATTGTAAAGGTGAATATAATAGGTTCCATCTTTAAGCGAGGAAAGGTTGAGACTTGCGTTGCCTCCGGCCGAGTATGAACTAATTTGAAGTTGTCCAAGCTGATTGTAAATAGCTATTTGATAGGGTTGTGTTGTTAGCACAGCAATGTTCAGGTATGAATTTGCAGGATTTGGATAAACCGAAATTTCGGGAATAGGATTTTCTTCTATATCGTATGTACCAAGCCATACCGCACTTACAAATTCTGGTCGGTCAACGTATGGGTTTCTGTTTTTTTGTATGGCATATACAGCATTATTTCGCTGAATTTCTTTTGCTGAAACCGGATCAAGATTGTGCCACTGGATGAATAAATTTTTTGCCCAGGTAGAAAGATTGTTGCCCTGAAAAACACCATAACTGCTCCACGATGGAATTTCGTCTTTGTATCGGGTAGCAACGTAAAAATAAATACGCGCAAAGTCGCCTTTAAATGAATCAATTGGCTCGAAAACAGTGCCTGTATAGCCACTTACAGCACTGTTGCCCAGTTTGCTTCCGTTAAGTGAAATCCAGCTAGTATTGGCAACTTTTCCATAAGGATAGTTTGAACGTTTATTGTTGACATATCCATCTGTTGGGACTACCATAAATAAATCAGAATACATGGGAGCAGCATCATTGAACCAGCTGGAAGGAACAGTATGCTCTCTGTTAAAACATTGCCCTTCTTGTGTATAATTTCCGCATGTTTGAGAAAAGTTGAATTCGTATGGTGGTGTTCCGCCCGGAATGTCGCTGTACATATCCCATACTTTTCCGTTAGGCTTTTTGTCTGTTGACTGATAATGAGTATAAAGTGAAGAATAACTTACAGACTGAAAATTGTTAGAAATGATATCGTGAAGTTTATACCTGAGGCTATCTCCGGTTAAGCCCTGTGTTCCATCGTAGTATCCTGCAGGAGTTTGTGAATATAAATGGAAACTCAGAAGCAGAAATATATAGCACAGACATTTTTTCATTGTTATAATTGTTGATTGTTATTATGCAAAGTTCGTAAAGATGTATGTACCATCATGTTACTGTTTATTAAAAAATTAATTCAACAGAAACTGGACAGTGGTCGGAATGATAGGCAGTAGGATGAATAGACGCATTTGTGAGTATTGAATCGAGCGACCTGGAAACAAAATGGTAATCAATACGCCATCCAAGATTTTTTTCGCGTGCTCGCTGACGATAACTCCACCACGAATATTGATTGGGTTGTTGGTTGAATTTTCTGAACGAATCAACAAGTCCGAGTTCTACAAACCTGTCCATCCATTCACGTTCTTCTGGTAGAAACCCCGATACTGTTTCGTGTTTTTCGGGGTGATTGATGTCAATGGGTTTATGACAGATATTAAAATCGCCACTAATGATTAAATTGGGTTGTTTCTGTAATAGTGCATCTATAAAGTGATAAAATTTATCGAGAAAATCCATTTTAAAATCCTGCCGTTCGTCGCCCATGCTACCCGATGGAACATACACACAAACATGAGTAAAAGGTTCAAATTCACTAACAATAATGCGACCTTCGATGTCAAATACCGGATGGTTTATGCCAAAAGAAAACTTTTTGGGAGGTGTTTTTGAGAGTAGAGCAACACCACTGTAACCTTTTCTTTCGGCAGGATTCCACAGGGTAGTAGTAAAATATTGTTTAAAAATTTCAGTATCAAATTGGTCAGGCGTTGCTTTTATTTCCTGAAAACATAAAATGTCGGGATTTTCTTGTGCTATCCAATCAGTTAAGCCTTTGTTAAGAGCAGCACGAATACCATTTACATTGTACGAAAATATTTTCATGTTTTTTCTGCGAAAATAATTATATTTTTGTAGCAATAAAAGAACATGGTATGATTATTACAGGAATAGGAAGTAGTGGGGGAATAGGTGTTACAACACTTATGGCAAATATGTTTCATGTCCTTCTTGAAAAAGGTAGAGATGTTTATTGGTTGTCTCTGTCAAATTTAATACCACCTTTATTTTGCAACAACCCTATGGTATGGCTGGACTACGAGCCTATAACCCGAAAAATACCTTCATGGAAAAGAGAAAATTGTATGTTTTGCGACGAATGTATTAAGGTTTGCAATTGTGGAGCTATTAGTCGTTATAGTGATTTTTATGTGATTTATTCTGAATTATGTATCTCGTGTGGTGCTTGTGTGTATGCTTGTAAAAAGAAGGCAATATCGTTTGAGTCAAAAAAAATCGGAATGATAGAGCAGCTGCAATCAAATCCAAAAATTTTCAGAATTAATTTATCAGCACGCGAGATATTATCGCCTTCTCATTGTAAGTCTATTATTCAAATGTTTCAAAAAAAGTTGCCAAAGGAATCTTTTATTATTATAGATTTGCCTTCTGGTTTCAGAGAATTATGGGCAGAGTTAATTAATTTGTCTGACAAGATTGTGTTTTACAACAACGATTTATATACCTGGGAGATGATGTATAAATCTTTGTCTCACGACCAGGCCGAAGTGGTATTGGCAGTCAACTCCAATTATTACGAGGCTTTTGCCGAACATGGTTACTCTTTTGCATTATCTGTTCCACATAGCAGAGAGATTAATGCAGAGGCAATCAATGGAAAGCGCATTATAGATAAGATGTATCAGAAAGTAGTAGATGATTTAATTTTTTCTTTAAACATTGAACCTGATTAATGAAAGAAATACTTTTAATATCAGATAAAGGAGGTACCGGTAAAACAACCTTGATGAAGATGCTGGTAGATATTGTAGGAGGTAATGCCGTGTATGCCGATTGTACGTTTACCAGTTCGTGGAGGCATATAGAAGAAGTGCTACAGGAAGATATCTACCACTTAGGACATGAAGCTGTTGTTGACGAATTTGCCTGCATGGGGTGTGGCGATTGCGAAGATGAATGTGTGTTTAAAGCTATTCGTATCGTAAGAGGACAGGCACAAATTATTAAGCAAAACTGTACAGGATGTGGACATTGTTTGCAAGTTTGCCCAACTGGAGCTTTAAGCCTTAAAGAGCTGATTGGTGGTAAAATTATTCAAAAAAGGTCGAACGATGCAATCATTGTTTATGGTACCTTGCAATATTATCCCAGAAACGGTATAAGACCTGTTCGTATTGTTCGCGATAAAGCATGGGATGTGCTTATTTCTTATCAGAAAAAAATGTTGATTTGTGAGGCTTATCCTGGATGGACACGTCTTACTTTGTCGTTAATACCCTTTGCTAATTTATTAATGCCTATTGTAGAACCTCATCCTCAGGTTTTTGAATTTCTTGACAAGATAAAGGATTATCAACATACTTACAAGAGCAACATTGCCCTTATCGTTAATAAGGCTGACTTGAACGAAACTGTAACGAGTCAGATTATTGAACAGTATGCCGAATGGAAAGTGTTAACTTTACCCTATTCGGAAATGTATATGCAAGGCAGCGTAGATAAGCTTAAAGAATTTATAACACCTTTGTTACTATGAGTCGGGAAATTTTATCAACTCAAAATAAGGCTTTAAAGATAAATTTAAATCCGAAAATATTTGGAACCATTGCTGAGATAGGAGGCGGGCAGGAAGTTGCTCGACATTTTTTTAGAGCAGGTGGCTCTTCTGGAACTATTGCCAAAACAATTTCAGCATACGACAAAAAATACAGCGACTTTTTATACAAGGGTAAAGCGAAGCGATATGTTAGCAAAGAGCGTCTTGTCAGAATGCTTGAAGTAGAATACAACGAAGTTACTTCATTGCTAGTAAGTGACAGAGGAGAACAAACCTGCTTTTTTGCATTTGCCAATACAGTTGAGACGATTAACTTTAGAAAAGATAACGAAGGACACGGTTGGTTGGGAATACAATTTCAGCACGAACCAACATCATCGTCTAACACAATCATTTTACACGTTAAGTTAAAAGAGAATGATACCATTTTGCAGCAAAATACACTGGGCATTCTGGGTATCAATCTAATTTATGCTGCATTTTATTGCACATCAAATCTGGACTTCTTTCTTGAATCGTTGATGGATAATCTTAGTACAGACCGTCTTGAAATTAATATGTTGTCTTTCAATGGCCCACTGTTTGCTTCAGTTGACAATCGTCTTGTTTCTTTGCTGTTGGTGAAGATGGGTTATACGCCGGCAAGTGTTTTTGACCGTTACGGGAATATTCAGCAGCCCGGTGATTTGTTCTACAAAAAGAACATCATGTTGCTGCGAGGAAGTTTTCGTCCACCACATTATGTACACTTTGATATGTTAAAAGCTGGTTTTGGCTTGTTTAAAAAAGATGTACCATTTTCTATTGATACAAGTCTTGTTTTATGCGAAATAACTCTCAATAATTTGTTGAAAACACAAGATTTTTCAGAAAAAGATTATCTCGATAGAGTTAATTTACTCAACGAAATGGGGCAGAATGTGCTGGTATCAAATTTTAAAGAATTTTACAGAGTATCTAATTATATTACTTCTTTTACTATTGGCGAATTGCGATTGGTACTTGGTGCTAATATATTAGAAAAGATTTTTCAGGATTGGTATTACAGCCATTTAAAGGGTGGAATTTTAGAAGCTATGGGAATGCTCTTTTCAGGTAAGGTTAAATTATATGTTTACCCTTATTTGAACGATAATAAGGAATTAATTACCTCAAAGAATGTACAGATAGATAAAAAACTTTCTTCTTTGTATCGTTTCTTGATTGAGAATGGGAAAATAGTGGACATTGATAATGTGAAGAAAGGACGTCTTTATATACGTAGTGATAACGTGATTAAAAGCATTCAGCAGCAAAACGATGATTGGAAATCAATGGTTCCGGTTTTTATTGCTAAACGAATAGAAGAACGAGGGTTGTTTAAGAGTTGTTAAATTGCTGTACCATTACAATTCAAAACTCATGCGGATGATAGGATTAGAATAAGGCGAAAGTGCTGATTCGTTAAGGTTCCACAGTATCATGAGGTTAATGTAGGAGCGTTCGCCAATTTGCTGACGAAAGCCTCCACCTAACAAAAGACTATAAACATTGAAACGTTGTTGATTCTGATAAATGGAAGGTGAAAAATATCTTGATTCAAAGCTTAACCATTCGTATTCGCCTCTCAGAAAGAAGCTCTTTACAAAATAATAGTTTGAGAAAACAGAAGCTCCATAAATGGTTGTTGAAATATTAAGCGATGAAACATGAATAAAATTATAGTTTATCTGAAAACCAGAAGAGAGATGCTCTGAAATGCGATAACCTACCAGTGGAGAAAAGTCAATAATGGTATAATCGCCAAACTGTAATCCAAAATTGCCTCCGAAAAATACTCTGTTCCACTCAAAAAAAGGTTTCTTTTCGTTTGTTTTGGTTGAAGGTTCAGAAAAAAAATCCTGAGCCTCAATGAGATTGGTTGTGAATAGTAAAACAACAAACATAATTCTTAACGGCTTCATTGACTGATAGTTTTATTGGATGGTTCTTTTTCCCAATAGAGTTTTTTGCCAAAACCGAGTTTGTTGTCGGTGTATTTAATGTAGGTAAGTTCCAGTATCCAAAAGGTAGAACGCTGACCGATAGCATAAGGGAAGCGTTTGTAATAGATTTTTTTACACATGGAAAGTAGTTCATCACTTGGCCTGGATACTATTCCTTTGAGCTGTATCCCTTGAATTTTTCCGACGATTCTTGTTTCGAGAGTAATGGTTGCAACAATTTCGGGATTAATGGTCATGAGTTTAGCATGCAGGGTCTCTTCGTCCGATAAAAAGACCAGACATTGTCGCTCTTTCCAGTATGCATAAAAGCAGCTAGCTGTCCATAGGTGGGTATTATCGCTGGCAGCCATATTAAAAACATGATGCTTTCGAATGAACTGCTCGATGTTCTTTGGAATGGTATTGCTGTTATTCGCTACGGTCTTTTTCGGGGTTGTCTTCATCCCATTCTATTTTAAATTTAGGCTTTTTAAGTTCTTCTTGTTTTATTATGTTTCCCGAAGATACGGTATCTTTTTTAAATAAACCAAGTTCTTCTTTTAAAATTTGTTTAATTTCCTGCTTTTCTTTTTTGAGACTCTCTTTAACCTGTTCTTTCATTTTTTTTGAATCGTAGGTTATTTTATAGTCATCGGTTGTTCCTTTAATAATCAAATAAAGTGCAGTAGAACCTAATCCGTCGTTTTCTTCTATGCCAAATTCTGAATTTTCTTTTTTGTTTTTCTTTGCTTTATTGGCAAGCCATTCACGAAGCAATAACTTGATACGGTATTCAATTTCGTTATCAAAGCTATGTTCGCCGCTTATTTCAATATTGAAAGCATTGGTTTTAATTTCCATATTGGGAATGATGATATTACGGTCTTTGATGGTGAGATCGTTTTTTAGGTCTGAAAATTTAATTTGTCGGAGTTCGGAAAGCGAAATATAATCTGCAAGGTCGTAAATGGGTTCAAATTCAACCAGCTGACCGTTTGTGATTAAAAAGTTTCCATCGAGTGCGATATCCTTATCTAAAACATTTAATAAACTATCCCATGTTATTTGCATGAATGTAATTTCGGCCGTTAATTTACCGGAAATATTTTTGTCGATTAAAAATGTTTGACCAAAATTGTCGAAGGTTTGAAATGCCTTTTTAATATTTATTTGCTGTAGTTTTCCATTAGCCAGAAGTTTTATTTTTTTCTGTTTATCTATAGTTATTTTACCGTTGCAGATTATAGAACCATCCATAGTGTTAAACGAAGTGTTGTTGAAATAGAAGAATGGTGAAGCAAGTTCTGTTTTCGATTGGAGTTGTTTCAGCAAAAGTTTGTCGTAAATCAATTCGTCGATGGTTAGATTGGCATTAAGATAAATATCTTCGGGTAAGGCAAAACCACTTTGATTGTTGTTGTCCGACCATTCGTTTAAGTTCAGACGTTGAATATTTATGTCGAGAAAGGCTTTTAGTTTCTGTTTTTCAAGCATCAGATAAGCTATGAGGTTTTGAAAAGTTCCACTTAATAATATTGAATTTTCGTTTAGTTTAAAGGTTATTTTTTCACTTTTTACATCGTTGTTTTGAACATAGAAGATTCCGGTAAGATTTTGTAGTGTGTATGGCGACTTGATAAACTTCAGATGAACGTTGTAGGCGTCAATTTTTCCTTTTACAATGGCATTCTGATAATCGGCAGCAGTAATTTGAGATAAGTCTTTGATACGTCCCAGGTATTGCAGATTTACAGAAACAATGCCCTGAAGATTTTCCAGAGTATCAATCTGTAGTAGCGATTTCCATTGTGCAAGGTTTAAGTCCCCTTTAATTTTGAATTGAATAAGTGGATGATTGAAGTTTACCATAGAAAAGTTACCGTAAAAGGCACTATCGTTGAGAATGGTGTAGAACGTGTCAAGAGTTAATGAAGTAGAATTGAGATTCTGTTGCAAACCGTTATCAAATGTTCCTTTACATGCAAGCTGTTGAAGTTTGGTATTTGTTTTGGTGTTGGTTATTTGTCCTTCCGAAAGTTGAAAAGAGAGTTTTATGCGAGGATTTGTTTTGTAATTGATCCCACCTTTTATTTCGGCAGTTAAATCAATAAATCCGCTTGCATCAAGGTCTTTAATGTTTGACAAAAAGGGTTCTGGAATACTTTTTAATAAATCGGAAAGTGGCAGTTGGTTTCCATTTATGCTTAAGTTTATTTGGTCGCTTTCGTCATTGATGATATACGAACCATTGACGCCAAAAGTTAATTTGCCTAAAGAAATACTGCCTTTTGAGATTCGGTATTCGTTGTTCTTAACATCCAGGGTAAGTTTCAATCGGGCACTTCCATATTTTAAATAATTGACTTGTTGAATTTTTAATGACTGAATGGAAAGCTCGCCTTTGGAATTAATGGCATATTGTTCTTTGTAGAAATCGCCCGATAGTTTAAATTCTTTGGTTGATAGTTTTAGCTGTGTTTCTTTTGCCAGGTTGATAAAGTTTAGTTCGGTATTTAATAATTTTACTTGTTGCAATTTGAGGTATAGGCTTGTTGTGTCTTGTGTTTCTTTAAGTATATTAAAGTTGTTTCTTCCTTTTTTGTCAAAATACAGGAAAGCTCTGGCCTGATGTAATTGAATGGATTGAAGTTCGTAGTTTTTCTTTAGTAGTTTTAATAGATCGAACTGGAGTAATAGTTGTTTGGCTGTTAGCAGGGTGTCGGTGTTTTGTTTGAAGTCCTTATTTGCAAAACCAGAACCAGATTTGATGTAAATATCTTTTAAAATGACCGATGCGTATGGAAATGTCCGAATAATAGAAAAATCTACTTCGCCAACCTGTATTTCTGTTTTAAAGTTATTGGTTACATAATTAAGTGCAAATCGTTTAATGTCATCTTGATAAAAATACGTAAGAATAGCCAGCCCACTAGCCAATACAACAATAGTAATCAGCAAAATGAGCAATACTTTTTTTATAATCCGAAGTGTTTTCATTTGTGTCGCAAGTTATAAAAACGATTGAAAAGAGGCAAATGGTATGTGTAAAAAGATTAATTTAAAAATCGTCATAAAAATTAAAAAGTCGCGTTGACAGGCTAACATAGAAATAGTTAAGTGCATTTGAAGAAGTTTGTTGTCGGTAATGGTATCCGGCTAATAGTTCCAGACGTGATGGTTTGTGTGCTTTAAGGCCAATTTCAAAGCGATACTGGTTGATGGTTTGTTGTGTATTTTGCTGGCATGCTGTTAGCCGCTTTTCCGATGGACAGTAGGTTGCACGGTTGTATTTTATTCTTGCAAATAAAAATTTGTATTGATAACTAGTAGTTACAATAAATTCGCTGAAATGGTTTCCCAGTATGTGAGCAATGGGTTCATTATGTTGAGTGAAGTTCGAATAGGCATTATCGGTAGCATAAGTGTAGGGTAACGAACGGTTATATTCGGCAAGGATAAAAAGCTTTTTTATGCGAAATGGTTCATTTATTTTTATTCCATACTGCCAGGCAATTTTTTTCCGTGAACTATCTGTTGATGAATAGTCGTCAAGTGCAAATTGACCATATAGCTTTAGTTCATTTATTGGCGACCATTGACTTTGTATGCCAGTCATGACATTTTTTCGGGAATTAAAACCATAAAAAGCTGTATGTACGAAGGGTAAGGGTAGGTAAAATTCTTCCGGTGGTCTGTTGTTTTGTGCTGACATTGGCTGAAAAAGAGTGTTTTCGAATAAGGCTACCTGCCAGTTTTGACAAACGAAGTAGCTCAGATAATGAATGCTGCTAAAAATTCGTGAATAAACCTTTGTTCGGTCGTCGAAAGCACTTGCACTCTGAAATGATGCATAAGCTATCTGATATTGAAATTTCTTTGATTGAACAGAAAATTTTATTAATGGATATTCGTACGGTGCATCGCTAAGTAATACAGAACGATATCCATATCCAACAAATTGTTTAACATGACCGACCATAACATGGAAGTATTTGCCAGGTGTATAAACGATGTGTCCAAAGGCTTTTGAATAGTCGTATCCGGTTTGCTTAAAGGAACGCACTCTGCCATTACCAGGAATTACCTGATTATTTTGAAAGTATTGTTTTATATAATCGGGAAAAAATACCTGAGTTTCGGTAGCCCCGCTTACAAAGCTAAAATTATCTGATAACTGGCCGTAAATATATATCCCACGAGTATTTTCTGTAAAACGATGAATGCTATCGTTTGTAAATCTTAGATTAAGCAAAGGAATAATGTGCAAAACGAAATCGGAATCTTTGACCTGAATTATGCTGTGATTTAAAAAATTGTACCATCTGTTTTGTTGTTGATAGCTAATATTATAAAGCTGATGGTTTAAAATAGAATCTCCAGATTTAGAAATGGTTAAAAATGGTAAAATACCGCTTTGAAAAAAAGTGTCTTGTTGAGTTAACAAAAATTCAGCTTCTTGCCTTTGCTCCCATACGTACCCAATGCTTGTTTTCTGGCAGAATAAAAGAAATGATTGAAAGTGTATGATGAGAACAAAAAAATACTTCATGATTTGGCTTTTTGAGCTAAGGCTTTTTTACTTTTTACATACAAAATCCAATTAAACAGCATGGTAAGTGTTAGTAGGCTAAATCCAATCCAGTAATTACCTTTAAAATGAAGCAGGAAAGCAGTAGAGAAAAGTATAAGTTGAAAAGAAACAAGAACAAGAGTAGCTTTCATGTGCGAAAGACCACAATTTAAAAGTAAATGATGCAAATGATTTTTATCTGGTTTAAACGGAGAACGTCCTTTAGCAAGGCGAAGGATAATGAGTCTGAGAACATCGTACAAAGGTAGAAAAATGATTGACATTGCTAGTGTGGGAGCCGATACAGGCCGAATGACTTTAATGGTTGAATGATAATTTAAATTGATAAATTCAAAAGAAAATACGGCTAAAACAAGGCCAATTAACATAGAACCAGTATCGCCCATAAATATTTTAGCTGGACTAATATTGAAAAATAAAAAGCCAACTAAGGCACCTGCTAAAGCAAATGCTAAAATTGAATGCTGAAAATTTGGGTCAAAAAAGTAGAAATAGATTCCATAGATAATAGAAGAAACTATACCGAGACTTGCTGCAAGTCCATCAATGCCATCAACAAAGTTAAAAGCATTAATGATCACTAATAAAGTAAAAATAGAAAATGCAATACTAATAAGTAATGGCAGTACGTTTACACCAAATATATTGAACCAGGATGGGATTTGATATTCACCCCAAATAACAAGAACTGTAGCAGCAAGTAATTGACCAATAAATTTTTTTAAAGGAGATAATCCAAAAATATCATCTTTAATACCTATAATAGCAATAATTATGCATGCTGTGACTAAATATTGTAAATGCCAGCAATAAGAAAAATTTGTCCAGAATGACATACTGAAAAAAAAACCTAACAAGATAGCTATGCCCCCCAAAGTTGGAATACTACTATTATGGAGTTTTCGATGATCGGGTTCATCATAAAGCTTTTTGAATCTGGCTATTGTAATGATTTGAGGAATAATTAAGGCTGTAGTAAGTAATGCAGTTAAAAAGGCAAAAAAAATGTTATACTCCTGCAGCCAGTTTATGTTCATTTTTACTTATCTTTTTTTTAACCGCCAAATTTACATTAAATTATTCAATTTATTCACAGACGAATGAAAAAGATTTTTTCAGAGAAAATAAACTTTTATTTTTCAAATTGATCACAAATAATTAAAAAAAATATTCAATCATATATTATAAATACAAACCAGAATGTTCAGTTAAATCCCTTAGTTATCAGAATTATGCAATTAGAAAAGATAAATCCTGAGATAATTTACTTATATAAAATAAAAAGCTCATGAATAAAAAGGAGCTGTAAAATATCGTTCAATAGACAATTTTTTGCATTACAATGAATAAATGTATTCGAAACACTATTTTGTAGTTTGTTGATATTTACATTACCTTTGTAATGATATCGAACAAACCAATGATAAAAAATAACCGCACATATTTATATACATTAGTCAGACAAGGGGAGCATCAACAACTGGATTTTAAGCAAGAGATAGATGATGCACGGAAGATAGCTCGTGCTATGGCTGCATTTGCCAACACGCAAGGCGGAAAGTTGTTGATTGGTGTTAAGGACAATGGAACAATTAGCGGTATTAGAACAGAAGAAGAAATTTATATGCTTCAGGCTGCAGCAGAATATTACACTAAACCAAAGCTTGTATATTCTGTTAAAATTTGGCAGCATGGGGAGAAACATATTTTGGAAGCCAATATTCCAGAATCTTCACAAAAACCTCATTACGTTCAAAATGAAAAAGGGAATTGGGTTGTTTATGTACGATGTAACGACCAAAATATAGCTGCTGAACCTATTGTAGAAAATATTTTGAAGTATCACGGAAAAAGATATTCAAAGCGAATTGTTTTAAAAGCTGATGAGCAAAATCTGTTGAATCTTTTCAATACTAATTACGAATTAAGTTTTGAAGATTTGCTCAAAAAATCAATGTTGCCGGAAAAAATTTTAACTGAAATGGTTGTGAAACTAGTAGTGATTAATGTGCTTCAATATAAGGTTTTGCCACAAAAAACAATGTTTTTTCTTCCCAAATAGAAAAATTATAATTGAGTTTTTCTGATTAATAAACAATCTGCTAAAACACAGGCTGTAAGTGCTTCAACAATTACAGGCACTCGAAGTGCAATGCATACATCATGACGTCCGCTAACGGTTAAATTTTCAATAGCATTTGTTTGCCAGTTGTATGTGTTTTGTACTTTTCCAATGCTGGATGTAGGTTTTACTACTACTCGAAATATAATATCGTTGCCCGAACTAATACCTCCCAAGACACCACCGTGATGATTGGTTCTGGTTTTTCCAGAATGATTTATGAAAACGTCATTTGCTTCGCTTCCATACATGTTTGCCAGTTTAAATCCTGTTCCAAACTCAATGCCTTTAATGGCAGGAATAGAAAACATAGCATGAGCAAGTAATGATTCTAACGAATCGAAAAATGGTTCACCAAGGCCTGCAGGAACGTTTGTGGTTATACATTCAACAATTCCACCTATGCTGTCATTTTGCTCCAAAGCTTTTGAAACTGCTTCTTCAATGTTTGCGTTTCCGCCTGCTTCGATAAGTGATGCCTGAACTGTTATTGGGTCAATGATTTTTTTTGCAATTACACCAGCCGCGACAAGTGGTAGTGTTAATCGCCCACTAACATGACCTCCACCACGAGGGTCTGTATATCCATGATATTTCTTGTAGCTTGTAAAGTCGGCATGCCCTGGTCTGAAATGCAGTTGAATGTTTTCGTAATCGGCCGATTGCTGCTGTTCATTTTTGAACAGAATAGTTAATGGTGCACCTGTTGTTTTTCCAAGGTAAAGACCACTGATTATTTGTGGAATATCAGCTTCTTTACGAGGAGTAGTTCCTTTTATGCCGGGTTTTCTTCGTTCTATGTCGCTTAAAAAATCATCGGCAGAAAGAGGAATTCCACTTGGGATACCGTCTATACATACACCGACAAATTCTCCGTGCGATTCGCCGAAGATGTGAAGACGAAAAATCCTTCCGAAGCTATTCATGAACAATAAGTTTGAAACCTTTGGAGTGTACGTTCATTATTTCTATTCGTGGGTCTTCGCTTAAATGCTTGCGTAAACGGGTAATGTAAACGTCCATGCTTCGGGCATTGTAATAGCTTTCGTCGAGCCAGATTTTCTTTAAAGCAAAATTTCTATCGAGTACATTATTCATATTCTGGCACAATAATAAAAGCAGTTCCGATTCTTTGGTAGTAAGCTTTATAGTTTTATTGTTGATATTAAGTTCCTGAGTTTCTGAGTTAAAAACATAATTCCCGATTTGATAAACGGTTTTTTCCTGGATAAGGTTGCCTTTGGTTCTTCGCAGAATAGCTTCTACACGAAAGATTAATTCTTCCATACTGAAAGGCTTTGTAATGTAATCGTCTGCACCGCTTTTGAAGCCTTCTACCACATCGCTTTTGAGTGTTTTGGCTGTTAGAAAAATGATAGGAATTTTTTCATTAATAATACGGATTTCTTTTGCCAGCGAAAATCCGTCCATTTGAGGCATCATGACGTCAAAGATGCACAAATCATACGAACGGTTTTTAAATGCTTTTAATGCTGATTCGCCGTTGTCGTACAAATCGGTTTTAAATCCTTTGGCATCAAGATATTCTTTCAATAAAGTGCCAAGATTATCATCATCTTCGGCTAATAAAATGTGAGCTTTAGTTAGTTCCATAGTTATTTTGTTTTTAAATTATTGTTTATCAGTGGTAATATAAGTTGAAATTCAGAACCAGCACCTGGTTCGCTGTTTACTTTTACCATTCCTTTGTGGGCTTCGGTAATAATCTTTACATAGCTTAAGCCAAGTCCAAAACCTTTTACGTTGTGAATATTGCCTGTGTGTACTCTATAAAATTTGTCGAAAATATGTTTTTGATCCTGCTTGCTTATCCCAATGCCATTATCCTTAATGCTGATTACAATATAACTATTTTTATGATTGAAGGTTTTTACTTCAATAATTGGATTTTCTTTAGAATATTTAAGGGCATTTTCGAGAAGATTAAGTATGGCATTGGAAAGGTGTAATTCGTCAGCTTCAACTTCATCATCAATAGCTTCAAAATCAAGTATCAATTTGCCATTTTTCTTTTTAACATGTAATTCAAAAGTTTGGCATATATTTTCAATTAAAACATTTACTGAAAGACATTTTTTATTGAATTTGTATTCTCCTCTTTCGAATATTGCCATCTGAAGTATCTTTTCAACCTGAAAGGCAAGTCGTTTGGTTTCCTGTGTAATGATATTGGTAACATGTATCATCTGGTCACCGTTTTTACAAATAGAACGGTCGCTTAACATTTGTGCAGCCAGCGAAATGGTTGAAATGGGGGTTTTGAGTTCGTGGGTCATATTATTAATAAAATCGTTTTTCATTTCAGAAAGCTTTTTCTGTTTTAAAATAATGTATAGCGTAAGTGTATAGGAAAAAATAATGACTAAGATGAGAATTATAGTTAATATGCCTAAAAAGCCTAAGGAATGTGCAATGTAGTTGTCTTTTTCAGGAAAATATAATATCAGATAAAAAGCTGGTGAAAAAACATCGTTAGGAAATAATTGAGATTTGTAAACATCGTTAAAGTTGTTGTTAAAATTTTTGGTTTTGTATATGATACTCCCTTCGCTGTTTTTTACAGCAAATTCAAATTTTAGAAAAATTTGATGGTTAGTTAATTGTTTGTGAATTATGGAATATAAAGTGTAT
>FWWL01007091.1_pt1 | contig 15613 bp, 12 predicted proteins | sample 2228331 | NCBI WGS metagenome assembly FWWL01 (sample SAMEA103939775, study PRJEB20133) | metagenome
GGACCTGCTGCCGCACGATGCCCCCCAGGAGGACGAGGACGAGGAGCACGTGCGTCTCCCGCAGGGAGATGAGTTCCAGGTGTTTGAAGCGGGACGCGGGGGCTTTGGGGGCGGCCACCAGCGAGGCCCCTCGGCCGGCGCGCGCCAGGATCGCCGCGGCCAGGCGCATCCACTGCTCCAGGTCCGGCCGCACCTGGTGGAACTGGTGGCTGATGGTGCGGCGCTCGGAGAGGGGCAGTTGCACCCCGCCCATCAGTTGCTGCACGAAGTAGCGGTAGCCCCGCTCCGTGGGCACCCGCCCAGCCGAGGTGTGGGGGTGCGTGAGATATCCCAGTTCCTCCAGCCGGGCCATCTCGTTGCGCACCGTGGCCGGGCTCACGCCCAGGCCCGACTGCTCGGCCACGACCTTGGAACTGACCGGCTGGGCTGTCTCCACGTAGTTGCGCACCACCAGCGCCAGGATCTTCTGTTGCCTCGGTGTGAGAACTCCCGCTTGTCCCTGTCCTTCGCTCTGCATCACCGTCTCCGAGGGGTTAGCACTCCTCACCCAAGAGTGCTAATGCTGCCTTTTCATATATACCACGGGCGGGCTGGGTCTGTCAACCGCCGCACCGGGGTTGCGCGCAAGGCCGCCCCTTTCCCAGCCATGTAGGTCACGCTGCAAGCATGACGGTTTTACATACCAAGGATACCCCATCTCCAGAGGTTTTTCAACACCCTCCCCAGCCGTGTTTTGCCTGAAGAGCGCGCCTATGGTATAATGCCCCCTTGCAGGGGTCACCCCGACCCCAGGGAGGGAACCGAACATGTCACAAACGAGGGTGACACGGGAGCCCGCACCGTCGCGAGGGTCCATCCTAGTCGCCATCCTCTCCATCTTGCTTCTGGCCGCAGCAGCCTACACCAGTTACCTGGTCTATCAGGCTGTGCGGGATGTAGTGGCTCACTCCTCCGAACTCCCCACACTGCCGCAGGTCCGCCTGCCGGTCCGGCGCGTCCAGCCCGCAGAGGTGACGGGGAACGTCCAACCCCAGGAGGAGCAGCCTCCCATCGTCTCGTTCCTGGCCCCGCGCCCAACCCCACAGCCCGCGCCCCGGCGCGTCAACATCCTCGTCATGGGAATTGACCAGCGGAGGGGCGAACAGGGGCCGTACCGCACCGACACCATGATCCTGGTCTCGGTGGACCCAGCGCGGAAGCGGGTGGCGATGCTCTCCTTCCCCCGGGACCTCTACATCACCATCCCGGGGTACGGCGAGAACCGCATCAACATGGCCAACTTCATCGGCGACCGGGATAAGTACCCAGGCGGCGGGCCTGCCCTGGCCAAGCGCACCATTGAGTACAACTACGGCGTGCGGGTGGACTACTACGTCCGCATCAACTTTGACGGCTTTGAACGCATCATTGATACCATCGGTGGCGTGGACATCCTGGTGGAGAAGGAAATCCGGGACGACACCTTCCCCGACGACCACTACGGCTACGACCCGCTCTATATCCCGGCCGGCCTCATCCACATGGACGGCAAACTGGCCCTCAAGTACGCCCGCACCCGTCACGGAGATAGCGACGTCCATCGCGCCCGGCGCCAACAGCAGGTGATCTTGGCCATGAAGGACAAGATCACTCAGATGAACTTGGCGCCTTCGCTCCTCCTCAAGTTGCCGGAACTGATGCGCACCTTCTCCGACTCGGTGGAGACGGATATTCCGGTGGACCAGGCCATCCAACTGGCCCAGATGGCCATGGGCTGGGACCTCTCCACCGTGGAAACGGCGGTCATTGACGACTCCATGACGGTGCGCCACTTCACGGAGACCGGGGCCGACGTCCTCCTCCCCCTCAACGACAAGGTCCGCGCCTTGATGGACCGGATGTTCGGCGAGGAAGAGGCGCCCACCCCGACCGTGCCCATGGCCACGCCCCAGGAGATGGACCAGGCCCTCCAGGAGGCCCGCCTCCAGGCCGAGGCCCAGAGCCGCCAGGCCGCCCTGCAGCAGCGCCTGGCGGCGGATGGGGCGCGCATCCTGGTCCTGAACGGGACAGCCCAGCCAGACCTGGCCCCGCAGATCGCGGACTATCTGAGGAACCTCGGGTTCCACATCGTGACCTACGGCGACGCCGACCGCTCCGACTACGCCCAGACCGTCCTCGTGGACTACACGGGCAAGGAGTTCACCGTCTCCCAACTGGTGGGCCTGTTCCGGGTGAGCCCGGAGAACGTGCGCCGCAGTCCCGTCCCCAAGGATGAGGTGGACGTGCGCCTCATTGTGGGGGCCGATTTCCAGTGGCCCATGGCTTCGGCGCGCCCAAGCCCATCGGATTAGAAAGAACTAGAACGGCGCAGGGAACCTGCCGAGCCCTGGAGCACTCCATGCCCAATCCCCTGGACCTCCTCCGCTGGCTGGCCGACGCCGAACAGCGGGAGCGGCGCCGCCAGAAGGCGCGCCACGACTTGCGCATCTTCCAGGACCTCTGCGCCCGGGTGGAGCCCTTCCTAGGGCCCCTGGAGGGCAAACGGGTCCTGGACGTGGGATGCGGCCGCACCTATCCCTTCACCCTCTTCTTCCACAGCCTGGGAGCGCGGGTGACCGGGATTGACATCGCCCCCATCCCCCGAGGGGCGCGGGCATACTGGGACATCTTTCGGGAGGGAGGACCGCGGGCGGTTGCCAGCAGCCTCACCACCTGGCTCCTGTGGGACCGGCCCTACTATCGGGAACTGGCCCGTACCGCGCCCTTCCCCCTGCGCACCCGAGGCCTGGACCTGCAGCGGATGGACGCCGCGGACCTGGCCTTCCCCGATGGGATGTTCCACCTCATCGTCTCCAACGCCGCCTTGGAGCACATGCCAGACGTGCCCGCGGTGCTGCGCGAACTGCGGCGCGTCCTCAGGCCAGGGGGCATCCTCCATGTGGAGATCCACCTCTTCCCCAGCCTGAGCGGAGGGCACAACATCCCCTGGAGCGACCCCGGCACGGAGATGGTGGACCTGGGGGACGTGCCCCCCTGGGACCACCTCCGGGAGAACCGCTACCCCGCGCCGGTCTACCTGAACCGCCTGCGAGAGCACGAGTACCGGGCCCTGGTGGAACAGGAGTTCCACGTCCTCCTGTGGGAGGCCGAGTTCTGGGAGCCCGCCCACTTGCTGACCCCCGCCCTGGAGGCCGAACTCACTGCCAAGGGGTACAGCCGGGAGGAACTCCTCAAGCGGAGTGTGGTGGTGGTGGCCCAGCCCCGCTGATCCCCGAAGAGGGCACAAGGGGGGCATGGACAAGGTCTGAGAGGAGCGTTCCATGTCCGAGAAGAGCATCTATCTGGCCCTGGCCATCCACAACCACCAGCCAGTGGGGAACTTTGACCACGTCTTTGAGGAGGCGTACCAGAAAGCCTACCTCCCCATGCTGGCGGCCCTGGAGCGCCATCCCCACGTGCGTCTGGCCCTTCACTACACCGGCCCCCTGCGGGACTGGCTCGCGGCGCACCACCCGGACTTCCTGCCCCGCGTGCGGGCCCTGGTGGCACGGGGTCAGGTGGAGATCATGACCGGCGGCTACTATGAGCCCATCCTCATCTCCATCCCCGACGCGGATAAGAAGGGCCAGGTCCGCAAACTCACCGCGGCCGTGTGGGAGGACTTCGGGTACCAGGCCACAGGAGCCTGGCTGGCGGAACGAGTGTGGGAGCCGCACCTGGCCAAGCCTCTGGCCGAGGCTGGTGTCCAGTACACCATCGTGGACGACACCCACTTCAAGCATGTGGGCCTAGGGGATGAGGACCTCTTCGGCTACTACGTGACCGAGGAGCAGGGCACAACTCTGAAGATCTTCGGCACCTCCAAACACCTGCGCTACACCATCCCCTGGGCCCCCGTGGAGGAGGTCATCGCCTGGCTGCGGGAGATGGCCGACACGAGCGGCCGCAAGGTCGCCGTCATGGGGGACGACGGCGAGAAGTTCGGCCTCTGGCCAGGAACCTACACCCACTGCTGGGCCCCGGAAGGGGGCGGGCCCGGCTGGGTGGAACGCTTCTTCCAAGCCTTGGCGGAGGAGGCATCCTGGCTCCAGACGGTGCCCCCCGGGGAGTTCGCCGCCCGCTTCCCGGCCCTGGGCCGCATCTACCTCCCCACCGCCTCCTACGACGAGATGACGGAATGGGCCCTCCCCGCACCCCTGGCCGGCGAGATCGTGCGCCTCAAGCACCGCCTCCAGGACGAGGGGAGGCAGGACGTGCTGCGCTTCGTGCGGGGCGGCTTCTGGCGCTACTTCCTGGTCAAGTACCCGGAGATCAACACCATGCACAAGAAGATGCTCCGGGTGAGCCGGAAGGCCCACGCCTCGGCCGAAAGCCCCGCGGTCCGGGCCGACCGCCTCCGGGAAGCCCTGGACCACCTCTGGGCCGGTCAGTGCAACTGCCCCTATTGGCACGGGGTCTTCGGGGGGAGTTACCTCTTCCACATCCGCAGCGCCAACTTCGCCCACCTCATCCAGGCCGAGTCCCTGCTGGACGAGATGGCCCACGGCCAGGAACCCTGGCTTGCCTGGGAGCGGGAGGATTTTGACTGCGACGGCGCGGAGGAACTCCTGATCTCCGGGCGCGCGCAGAACCTCTACCTGGACCTGGAAGAGGGCGGCAGCCTGGTGGAGTGGGACTGGCGGGAGCAGGCCGTCAACCTCCTCAACGTGCTGGGACGGCGGCGGGAGGGGTACCACCAGGACCTGGTGGATGCCGCCCGGGAGGGGCGAGTCCTCCTCCCGGAGCAGGTGCAGAGGTTGGAGACCATCCACACCACCCTGGTGCGGGCCAAGGAGCCGGGCCTGGAGCAGTTCCTCTTCCAGGACTGGTACCGCCGCGCCACCCTGCTGGACCACTTCCTCCGGCTGGAGGAGACGCCCGAGGCGTTCTACCGCGGCGCCTTCGCCGAACAGGGGGACTTTGTGAACCAGCCCTACACCGCGGATCTAGAAGCGGGCGAGGGCGGCAGGCTCTCCGTGCGCCTGTGGCGGGATGGCCACGTCTGGCAAGGGGAGGAACGCCTGCCCGTGCGGGTGGAGAAGTGCCTCACCCTGGCCCCAGGCGAGGCCGCGCTGGAGGCGGCCTACCGCGTCACCAACCAGGGGGCGTGGCCCCTGGAGGCGCGCTTCGGCGTGGAGACCAACTGGGCCACCCTGGGCGGCAACGGCCCCCACGCGTGGTACGCCCTCCCCAGGGGTGTGCGGGCCGGGCTGGCGGCCCGGGGCGCGTGGGAAGATGTGGACGCTTTCCAGATGGTCGTGGCATGGGCAAGGTGGCAGGTGGAGGCGCACCTGGAGCCCCCGGCGGCCCTCTGGGCCTTCCCCCTGGAGACGGTGAGCAACTCCGAGGCCGGCTTTGAGCGGGTCTACCAGGGCTCCTGCACGGTGCCCACCTGGCCCTTGCACCTGGAGCCCGGCGCGACCTGGGAGGGACGCCTGCGCTTCGCCCTCCTGCCGTGGGCAGGGTAGCCCCTCGGGACGACGAAGGTCGGGCCGAAGGCGTCGCCGAACAGGTCCCAGCGGTAGGGGCGATCCATGAATCGCCCCCGAACGGTCCGTTGTGGTATAATGGCCCCGACCTCTGAGGGACCGGGGCAAGGGCCATGTGTACGTTCGCGGTCATCGCCGATGACCTGACGGGAGCCATGGATACGGGGGGCCAGTTCGCCCGAAGCGGCTTCCACACCCTCGTGCACTTCCGCCAGGTCCCGCTTGCGGCCGGCGAGGTCGCCGTAGTGGACACGGAGAGCCGGGAGACCGCCCCAGAGGAAGCCTACCGGCGCGTCCGGGAGGCCGCCGAAGCCCTGAAAGGGACCTCTGTCTACAAGAAAGTGGACTCCACCCTCCGGGGGAACCTGGGGCAGGAACTGGACGCGGTCCTGGATGCCCAGGGACTGGAAAAGGCTGTGGTCTGCCCAGCCTTTCCTGCGGCCGGCCGCACGGTCCTGGAGGGACGCCTTTGGCTGCATGGCGTCCCCCTGCTCCAGACCGAGTTCGCCCGCGACCCCTTGTGCCCACCCACCGACCACATCGGGAGCCTGCTGGCCCGCCAGAGCCGCCGCCCCGTCGCCGAAGTGCCCCTCCAGGAGGTCCGCCAGGGGGATGAGGCCCTGGCCGCGCTCCTCGCGGCGCACCGGGAGGCACTCTTGGTGGTGGACGCCGTGGAGCCAGAGGACCTGGCCACCCTGGCCCGGGCCGTGGGGCGGCTTGGGGAGGGCGTTGTGGCCTGCGGCTCGGCCGGCCTGGCCCAGGCCCTGCCAGACGGGCTGGGGCTGCGGCCGGCGGAGAGAGCCCCGCACCCCCGGAGGGCTGCCGAGGGACCGGTGCTCGTGGTGGCCGGGAGCCAGCGGGAGATCACCCGGCGACAGATCCTGGCCGCGGAGCGCGGGGGGGCGGCCGTGGTCCACCTGCCCCTCCCGTGGGAACAGGAGAGCGCGCGCCGCGCCCTCGCCCAAGCCACGGAGCACCTGCAGGCCGGGCGGGATGTCGTGCTGACGACGACTTTCCAGCCCCCCTGGACGGGACAGGAGCAGGCCGTGGCCGAACGCCTGGGAGAACTCGCCGCCGAGATCGCCGGCCAGCATCGCCCCGGAGGATGGGTTCTGACCGGTGGGGCTGTGGCCTACGCCGTGTGCCAGGCCCTCGGCATCCAGTCCCTGGAGATCGGAGGCGAGGTGGCCCCGGGCATCCCCTTCGGGCGTGTGGTCGGTGGACCGTGGGATGGCATCCCCCTGGTCACCAAGGCCGGCGGGTTCGGGGGGGAGGATGCCCTGGCCGTAGCCCTGGCATTCTTGCACGGAGGTGAGAGGGATGGGTGAGAGGAAGCCAGTCTTGGCCATCACCATGGGCGACCCGGCTGGCGTGGGGCCGGAGATCATCGTCATGGCCCTTGCCGAGCCGGAGGTCCGGCAAGCCTGCTTCCCCCTGGTGGTCGGCGACGCGGCGACCATGGCCGCCGCGGTGGAGATCGTGGGCAGCCCCCAGCGGGTGCAGGCCGTGGAGGCCCCAGAAGAGGCCCGGGACGAGCCGGGGGTCATCCCTGTCCTGGACCTGGGCAACGTGGACCTGGGGCGGCTGGTCCGGGGCCGGGTGGACCCCATGGCGGGGAAAGCCGCGTACGAATCCGTGGCCCGCGCCGTGGACCTGGCCCTGGCCGGGCAGGTGGACGCCCTCGTCACCGCCCCCCTGAACAAGGAGGCCCTCAACGCAGCGGGGTACCACTTCGCCGGCCACACGGAGATCCTGGCCCACCTGTGCGGGGTGCGGGACGTGGCGATGATGCTGGTCTCAGGGGGCCTGCGGGTGAGCCACGTGAGCACCCACGTCTCCCTGCGGGAGGCCTGCGACCGGGTCAAGAAGGAGCGGGTCCTCCGGGTCATCCTCCTGACGGACGAGGCCCTGCGGCACATGGGTTTTTCCTCCCCGCGCATCGCCGTGGCCGGGTTGAACCCCCACGCTAGCGACGGTGGCCTCTTCGGGAACGAGGAGGCCGAAGAGATCGCGCCGGCCGTGGAGGAGGCGCGCGCCCGGGGGCTGCAGGTGGAGGGCCCCCTTCCGCCGGACACCGTCTTCTACCGCGCCCTGAAGGGGCACGAGATCGGCCGCACCTCCTTTGACGCCGTGGTGGCCATGTACCACGACCAGGGCCACATCCCCATCAAACTCCTGGGCCTCTTGGACGGCGTCAACGTAACCCTGGGGCTGCCCATCATCCGCACTTCAGTGGACCACGGGACCGCCTTCGGCAAGGCGGGCAAGGGGACGGCCAGCCCTGTCAGCCTGATCGCGGCCCTCAAACTGGCGGTCCAGATGGCCAAGGGGCGGGACCACAGCCTTTGACATCGCCCCCCGTTCGTCTATAATCCCCCCGAGGCCACACCATACCGACGCAGAAGGAGAGACCGGTGATCGCAGGCGAGACCTACACCGTGTACCCAGGCGTGGTCCTGGGCAAGGATGTCCGCATCGGGCCCTTCGCCGTCCTGGGCCTGCCGAGCGAGGGACAGGAGGGACCTCCTCCCCGGACTGTCATCGGGGATGGGGCCCGCATCGGAGCCCACGTAGTGGTGGAGGCTGGCGCGCAGATCGGGAGGAATTTCCGTTGCGGACACGGCACCGTCATCGGGGGCGATTCGGTCATCGCCGACGGGTGCACCGTGGGCGCAGGCTGCCACCTGGACCACGTCCGCCTGGGCGAAGGCGTGGAGGTCCAGGACCTGGTGGTGATGGGCATCCTGCCCCAGGACCGGTACGACTACCACCAGGTAGGGGGCGACTGGGAACCAGTGGTGGAGGTGGGGGCCGGGTCTGTCATCCGCTCTCACTCCTCCATCTACGCCAAGGTGCGCATCGGGCCCCGCTTCAATGGCGGGCACGGCGTCCGCATCCGCGAGTGCACGGCCATCGGCGAGGGGACCACGGTGGGCACCAACTCCCAAGTGGACGGCTTCGTGACCATCGGCAGGGGGGTGCTCATCCACACCAACGTCCACATCTGTCAGTTCGCCGTCCTAGAGGACGAGAGTTACGTCACCGCGGGCTCGGTCCTCACCAACACACCACACCCCCGCTGCCCTCTGGCCAAGCCCTGCATGAAAGGGCCGGTCCTCCGCCGGGGGGCCAAGGTGGCGGCCAATGTAGTGGTGGGCCCCTATGTGGAGATCGGCGAGGACGCCCTGGTGGGGGCCGGTGCAGCGGCCATGAAGGACATCCCGGCCGGACAGGTCGCCGTGGGCGTGCCGGCCAAGCCCATCAAGAGCGTCTACGAACTGACCTGCCCCTTCGGCTGGATTGAGCACCCCTACACGCCCCGGGAGGGGCAGTCCGAGGGATGAGGGTTCTCCACATTGTCACCAGTTTCGCCCGCTGCGAGGGGGACCCCCACGCGGCGTGGATCGTGGCCCTCATCCAGCACCTGAGGCCCCTGGGGGTGGAGGTGGAGGTGCTGGCCCCTTCCTTCCGGGGCCTGGGCGACCACCAGGTGCAGGGCATCTCCGTGCGGCGGTTCCGCTACTTCCCCGCCCGCTGGGAGGCCCTGACCCACGAGGACGGGGCCCCGAAGAAGGTGGGGAACCCCTTCTACGGGGCGATGGTGGCGCCGTACCTCCTGGCGGGGATGGCGGCCGCAGCACGCCTCGCCCGCCGGGAGCGGTACGACCTGGTGCACGTGCACTGGCCCCTGCCCCAGGCCCTCCTGGGCCTGGCGGCGCGGTGGGCCCACCGCGCGCCGTTGGTCGCCACCTTCTACGGGGCGGAACTGCACCTGGCGCGGCGCATGCCGGTCCTGCGGCCGGTGTTGAGGTGCCTTGCGCGGGCCTGCGACCGCACCGTGGCCATCTCATCCTTCACGGCGCGCCAGGTGGAGGAACTCGCGGGGGTGCGGCCCGTGGTCATCCCCTACGGGGCGGCGGTGTCCCCGGTGGAAGGAGAGCCAAGCCTGCCCCAGGGGCAGGAGGGGCCGCCACGGGTCCTCTTCGCCGGGCGGCTCATTGAGCGGAAGGGGCTGCCGATCCTCCTGCACGCCGTGGCCCAGGTGGCCCGGGAGCGGGAGGTGGCCCTGGACCTGGTGGGGGAAGGGTACGAGCGGCCGCGCTTGGAGCGCCTCGCCGCCGAACTGGGCATCGCCGACCGCGTCCGATTCCACGGCTGGGTGAGCCAGGAGGACCTGGACCGTCTGTACCGGGCCTGCACAGTCTTCGTGCTCCCCTCCGTGGTGGACGCCCGAGGCGACACGGAGGGGCTGGGGGTGGTCCTGATTGAGGCCCTGCGCTACCGCAAGCCGGTCATCGGAAGCGAGGTGGGCGGCATCCCCGATATCGTGGAGGACGGCGTCTCGGGCCTCCTGGTGCCCCCGGGGGACCCAGAGGCCCTCGCCCAAACCCTGCGGCGGGTGCTGGACGACCCGGCCCTGGCCCGGCGGCTGGGCGAGGAGGGGTTCCGGTACGTGGCCGAGAAGTTCGCCTGGGAGCGCATCGCCGCCCAGATGGCGGCCCTGTACCAGTCGCTCGTGGGGGATCCCCCCGCCCCTTCCCCCCTCCGAAGCGAAGAGGGGGACTGAGGTCCTCCAGGCTCAGAGGGAGGCTGCAACCAGGAGGGCGAGGGCCACGGCTGCGGGGACTGCGCCCCCCAGGAGGAGGGCGGCTGGGCCTTCTGCCTCTTGCAGGATGAGACCGGCGTGGAAGAGGAGGAGGTGGACCGTGCCCCCGACCCACGGGCCCGCGGCAGCGGCCTGGAGGAGGGCCGCGGCGCCAGCCTGCACCCAGGCCATGGCCGCGCCTGTGTCCCACGGGCGCGTTCCCCCTTCCTCCAGGGAGAGGACCTGGACCGTCAGCAACCCTGCACTGGCGAAGGCGGCGGGTATGGCGGGCAGCCCCAGGGTGTGGGCCGTGGCGAAGGCGATCCAAGCCGCACCATAGGCGGCAGCGCGCAGGAGCGTTTCCCTTCCTCTCCAAGCCTGGCCCTCCGCAGGCCGCCGGGACGAGAGCCCGAGGAGGAGGGCCAGCCAGGCCGTGAGCCCGAGGAGGCTTAGGAGCCCGTAGAGGCGAGTGGGAGCCTCTCGCACGAGGTGGCTCCCGCAGGCCGCCAGGAGGAACGGGGCAGGCCAGGCCAGGGGGCGGTCGCCCTGGGGCTGGCCTCGGGCCAGGGCCTGGGCGCCCAGGCCCACCACGGCCCCGGTCAGAAGGGCCACGAGGGCAGGGGCGCTCCACGCAGGAGCGTGGGGCGTCGCCGCCCGAAGCAGGAGGGCCAACCAGGGCACGGTCAGGGGGCTCAGGGCCATCCCCAGGAAGGCGAGGGCGAGGGCCAACGAGGCGAGGTCCCGTCGTTCCCGGTCTGAGGATGGGCCCGGCATGAGGTGCTCCTTATCCAAGGTAGGGTTGCGTCGGGCATTGTACAGAAGGGATGGCGCGGTGTCAACCGAGGCGGGACGTGCAGGGGCAGGCCTTGTGCCTGCGGGCAGGCCCCCACAAGGGGTGCCCCTATAACCGCGTTCGGGGGTAAGGCGATGGGACCGATGGTGGCCATCTTGGGGTTCCTGGCGGGGGTCGGGCTGAACCTCCTGGCAGACTGGCTGCCGGAGCGGGAGCGGGTCTGGCGGGGGCTGGCTTGCCCCTACTGCGGCGCGGTGCGGCCCCCGCGGGAATGGTCGGCACTCCTGGCCTACGTACAGGGGAGGGGCCGCTGCCGCCGCTGCGGGGCGCACGTTCCCCTGAGGCACCCCCTGGTGGAGGCCAGCACCGTGGTCCTCTTCGTCTTCCTCTGGTCCCTTTCCAGCCGGGGCGGTGGGGCATGGCCCCTGCCCATCCTCCTTGCCTACAGTTGGACCCTCCTCCTGGTGCTGGTGATAGACGCGGAGCACCGCCTCATCCTCAACGTGGTCATCTACCCCGCGTTGGCCCTGGCGGGGATGGTGAGCCTCTTCCACCCGACCCGCGGGGCGCAGTGGTTCTGGCTCGGGGGCGCTTTTGGCTTCGCCTTTGTGTACGGTATCTACCTCCTGGGGGCGCTTTTCGGCTTTCTGGTGAGCCGGCGCCGAAGGCGGCCCCTGCAGGAGGTGGTCTTCGGCATGGGGGATGTGAAACTCGCTGCCTTCATCGGCCTGGTTGTGGGCTTCCCCCAGGTGATCTTCGCCCTGGTGCTCGGGATCCTCCTGGGGGGCGTGGCCGCGCTAGGGGTGCTCCTCTACCAGGTCCTGGTGCGGCGGAGGTACTCGGCCTTCACGGCCATGCCCTACGGCCCCTTCCTGGTGGTGGGAGCGTGGGTCATGCTCTGGTTCGGACGCGAAGTCCTGCGCTGGTATCTCGGGCTTTAGGAGGTGGGGCGAGTTGAGGATGGATGGCTGGCCTGCCGACCTGGACGTTCCTCTGAAACCCCGGCGTGCCCTCGTTCGGCCGCCTGGGCAGAGTTTCGCGCGGGCCCTCACAGCCCAGGTGCCCCGCCCCTCCATAGACGTGGCCCTGGCCCAGGCCCAGCATGCCGCTTACGTGCAGGCCCTCCGCACCTGCGGAGTGGAGGTGACGGTCCTCCCGGCGGACGAGCGCTTCCCGGACGGCTGCTTCGTCCAGGACCTGGCCGTCGTCTACGAGGATGTGGCCGTCATCTGCCGGCCGGGCGCGCCGAGCCGGCGGGGGGAGGAGGCGGCCGTGGAGGAGGCCCTCGCCCCCCATAAGCGCCTCGTCCGCATCCAGCCGCCAGGCACCCTGGAGGGCGGAGATGTGCTGCGAGTGGGCCGGCGGGTCTTCGTCGGCCTGTCGGCGCGCACCAACCAGGCCGGCTTCGCCCAGTTGCGAGATGCTTTGGAGCCCCTGGGCGCCACGGTCCTCCCCATCCCCGTGGAGGGCGACCTGCACCTGATGACCGGCTGCGCGTACCTTGGCCGGGGGATGCTCCTCGCCGCCGGGAGCCGGGCGGCGAGGCCGGAGTTCCTGGGGCTGGACGTCATCTTCGTCCCGCCGGAGGAGGCCTACGCCGCCAACTGCCTGGCGGTGGGGGAGTGGGCCATCCTGCCGGAGGGATACCCTCGGGTGCGCGCCGCCCTGGAGGAGCGAGGGTTCCGCGTCGTCACAGTCCCCATGTCGGAGTTCCGGAAGGCAGAGGGAGGCGTCACCTGTCTCTCGCTCTTGTGGTGACGAGGTGAACATGGGAAAGGCCAAGAAGCGGGCCCGAGATTGGGGCATCGCCCTCGGCTCCCTGCCCACGGGCCCCTGGAATGCCATCACCGACGTGGCCGGTGTGCGGGTGGGGCACTGCACCCTCATCCGCGGGGAGGGGCCCCTCGTGCCCGGCCAGGGGCCGGTCCGCACGGGGGTCACAGTGGTCCTCCCTCACGAAGACGATCCCTTCCGCGAGAGGGTGGTGGCGGCGGTGGAGACCTTCAACGGCTTCGGCAAACCGTTGGGGTTTGAGCAAGTGCGGGAACTGGGGACCCTGGAAAGCCCCATCGGCCTGACCAACACCCTCTGCGTCGGCCCTGTGGCCGAGGGCCTCATCCTCTGGGAACTGGAGCGGAACCCGGACCTGGGCCTCGGATGGGGGAGCATCAACGTGGTGGTCGGGGAGTGCAACGACGGCTTCCTCAACGACCTGCGGGGCCGCCACGTGCGCCCAGAGCACGCCCTGGAGGCCCTGGCCCAGGCCCGCAGTGGCCCGGTGGAGGAAGGGAACGTGGGGGCCGGCACGGGGATGTGCGCCTTCGGCTACAAGGGGGGCGTGGGGACGAGTTCCCGGCGCCTGCCGGAGGAGCACGGCGGCTACACGGTGGGGGCGCTGGTGGTGGCCAACTTCGGGGGGCCCGGCGACCTGCGGATAGACGGCCTGCCGGTCGGTCGGTGGCTTGTGGAGTCGGAAGGGAAACCGCAGGGCACGCCGCCCGGAGGCTCGGTGATGGTGGTCCTGGCCACCGATGCCCCTCTTACCGCGCGCCAACTGGGCCGCCTGGCGCGGCGGGCCAGCATTGGCCTGTCCCGCGTGGGCTCCCAGGGAGGGCACACGAGCGGCGACTTCGCCATCGCCTTTTCCACCGCGCAGCGCATTCCGTACCCCTCCCCAGCCCTGACCTTCTCCCTCGCTTGCTTGAACGAGTCCCATCCGGCTCTGGGGCTCCTCTTCCAGGCAGTGGCCGAGGCGGTGGAGGAGGCGGTCGTCAATGCCCTCTTCGCCGCCGAGCCCATGGAGGGCCGGGATGGCCATCGGCGGGAGGCCCTGCCGGCAGAGCAGGTGGCGGCCTGGTGGCAGGCCTTCAGGTGACGCCAGGGTCAACGGAGAGACAAAGCAGGCCCCCAGGGCCCCCTCATAGGTGCCCGGCGTCACCCCTTCCCGAAGGCCTGGCGGATGGCGTCCGAGGCCGCCCGGTACGCGGCATGGTAGAGGGCGTGGCGGTCCAGGGCCTTGGGGTGCACGGCGGCCTGGACCACCATCACCTCATCCTCCATGGCCTCAGGGGGGATGATCCCCTCGGCCAGGGCGTCGGCGATGGCCCTGCCCACCGCCGACTGCGTGGGCCCGTAGACCATGTTGGCCTGCCGCAGGTCCCGTAGGGGGTTCGTCGGCAGGATGAGGGTCGGGGGCCGCACCGTCAGGTTCGGCTCCAGGATGGCCGTCAGGGCCTCGTAGCCATGGCGGGGGTAGGTTAGTTGGTAGGCGTAGGCATCCCCCAAGGGGCCGTCCTTGGGCCCAGCGATGAGGTCTATCTGGACCCATTCCGGCTCCTCCCCCGCCGCCCCGGTCCCCAGGCGCAGGCCGGCTTCTGCGATGGCCTCCGGCGAGAGGTCCAGAGCCTGCCAGCGGGCAGCCAGGGGACCATCGGGCACGACGAAGGAGGCCACCCTGGGGGCGATCTTGCCCAGTTTCTCCAGTTCCAGTTGGATCTCGGCCCGCGTCTCGTGGGTGAGGCTCCCACCGACCTTGAACGGCCGCCGTGCCGTGCCCACTTGGAGGCCCATCAGGTTCAGGGCGGCCTTGACCGCCAGACCGCCCCCGTGCCGGCAGAAGATGCGGGCCAGTTTCTGGACCTGGCGCTGGTAGAAGCGGGCCGTCTCTAGATCGCCGGTCTGCACCGCCTGGTAGACCCGCTGCCAGACCTCCGGGAAGACGTTGGCGCTGGCCAGGATCATCCCCCCGCACCCCGCAGCCAGGGCCGGCAGGACCACCTCGTCGTGCCCCACCAGGACCGTGAGGCGGTCGCCGGCTGTCTCCAGCACTTCCATCGTGTAGGGCAAGTACCCAGACGAGTCCTTCAGGCCCACCACGTTGGGGAGGTCCGCCAGGTCCTCCACCACCTGGCGGGGCAGGAAGGCATCCACCGTCTGGGGGATGTTGTAGAGGACGACCGGCAGGTCCACCGAAGTGGCCACCTCGTAGAAGTGCTGGTAGACGCCCTTGTCGGCCGGGTGCAGGAAGTAAGGGGTGACCACCAGGATGGCCGTGGCCCCGGCAGACTCGGCATGGCGGGCCAGGGCGATGGCTTCCTGGGTGGAGGCGGCGCCGGTGCCGGCGATGACCGGCCGGCGCCCTCGCACCTCGTCCAGGACGATCTCCAGCACCCGCTGGCGCTCCTCCACCGTCAGGGAGGTGAACTCGCCCGTGGTGCCGTTGGGGACGAGCCCGTCCACGTGGGGGAGGAGGGCGCGCACCAGCCGCCGCAGGGCGAATTCGTCTATTTCCTCGTCCTTATCAAAGGGGGTGACCAGGGCAGGGCTGACCCCGTGCGGACGGAACCCTCGGTACTCCAGGCTCATGGCATTGTCCCCCTCTTGCGTCCGGTCCGAGAACATCCCCCAGAGGGCACAGCGGTTTCCCCTCAATTCCCCCGGGCCCTCTGGGGTTCCCCTAGGGTCTGGGCACGGCCAGGTCCGCCGGGCCCCAGGCCGAGATGGTAGCCTGGGGGAAGTTCTCCTGGATGAGTTCGTGGATGATCTGGGCGTACTTGACCTTCTCCCGAGCCCAATCGGCCAGCATGTGGGGGCTGACCCAGGGCTTGTAGAGCGCGCCGGGGCCAGCGGCGCAGGCTGGGCCAGGCTCAATCTTGAAGTAGCAAGGCGCGCAGACCCGGGCCATCTCCGGGCCATCGTAGAAGCGGTTGTAGCCGCCGAAGGATTCCG
>FWWL01007093.1_pt1 | contig 15605 bp, 12 predicted proteins | sample 2228331 | NCBI WGS metagenome assembly FWWL01 (sample SAMEA103939775, study PRJEB20133) | metagenome
GCCGCCTGCCTGCTGGTGGGCCGGGGCCAGCGCGGCGATCGCCGCATCGAGCGCCTTGGCCTGATCGAGCGCCGGGCCGGCATCGCGCTGGGCCGCCTCGGCCGCTTCCAGGTGTGCCTGCGCCGCGTCGGCCTCCTGGTTGGCCTGGCGCTGCGCCTCCAGCGCGTCCGCCAGTGCGGCGTCCTGCTTCGCCAGCGCGGCCTGGGCCTGCTTCAACTCGGCGTCGATGCGGGCGACCTCGGCCTGTAGAGGGCGCGCCGCCTGTACCGCTTCGAGGGTGGCAAGGCGCTGCCTGCGCCCGGCGGCGGTCTCCAGTTCCGCGGCGCTGTCCGCCACCGCCGTCTCGGCCTGGGCGATGCCCTGGACCAGGCGGGCGTCCTCCTCGTGCCAGCGCAACTGCTGGGCCAGCGTCGCCTGGCGCGCCTCCAGTGCCTGCAGGGCCAGGTCGGCCGCGGCGCGGCTGGCGTCGAGCGTCTCGCGCTCTTGCGCCGGCAGCGGCGCCTGGTTGGCCAGGCGCGCGGTCAGGCCCTGGGTGCGCGCCTGTTCGCCGCGCCAGCGCTCGTAGGCGCGGCGCGAAATCTCGCTGTAGATGGTGCTGCCGGTGAGCGTTTCGAGCAGCTCGCCGCGTTCGTTCTCGTCGGTCTTGAGGAAGGCCGAAAACTCGTTCTGCGCCAGCAGCACGGCGCGGGTGAACTGTTCGAAGCTCAGGCCGATGCGTTGCACGATCTCGGCCCCGACCTCGGTCTTGGTGCCGCCCAGCGCGATCAGTTCGGGCAGTCGGTGCAGGCTCATCTTCGATGCCTGGAGCGTGCCGCTGGCCCGGCCATAGGAGCGGCGCACGCTCCAGCGTGCCCTGTAGCGTTGGGCGTCGTTGCCGACGAAGTCGACCTCGGCCCAGGCCTCGGCCGCGCCGCGCCGCAGCAGCGTGCGCGGGTCGAGTGCCGCCACCGTGTCGCCGCCGGCGTCCGGCAGCAGGGTGCCGCCGCGCTTGAGCAGGCGCGGCGTGGCGTCGTACAGCGCCAGGCACAGTGCGTCGAGCAGGGTGCTCTTGCCGGCGCCGGTCGGGCCGCTGATGGCGAACAGGCCGCAGGAAGCGAGCGGTTCGGCCTCGAAATCGACCTCGAACTCGCCGGCCAGCGAGGCCAGGTTCTTGCCGGCGATGCGCAGGATCCTCATGCGGCCTCCGCGTCGTCTGGCAGCGTGAGTTCGGAGAACGCGGCCAGCAGGTCGTCCGGCGCGTCTTCGCCGAAGCGTTGCTGCCACAGGCGGCGGAAGATATCGTCCGGTTGCAGGCGCGCCAGCTGGTCCAGCGTCATCGCCTCGGCGCTCGCGTGGGCGGCCTGTTTGCGGGTCGGTTCGATCTTCGCCAGGCGCACCGGCTTGCCCGACAGCGCCGCCTCGACCTGGGCGCGCAGGCCGGGTTCGGGCCCGTCCAGCAGTACGCGCACTTCCAGGTAGGGCTGGGCTTCGTGTGGCAGTGCGGGCAGGTCCAGCGCTTCGAGCGCGGCCAGCACCTCTGGCAGCGGGGCCGGGGCCGCCGGCACCCGCAGCAGTTCGACCGCGCGCGGCACGTACAGCGGGGTGATCTCCCGCGCGCGCGGCCCTTCCAGGTCGATGCGCAGCACCTGGTGGCGGTAGCCGACTTCGGAGAAGGACAGTGGCAGGGGACTGCCGCAGTAGCGCCAGTGTTCCTGGCGCGCCACGCGCTGGGCCAGGTGCAGGTGGCCCAGCGCGGCGTAGGCCAGGGAGGGGTCGAACATCGATGTGGGTAGCGCCTCGCTGCCGCCGATCACGATGCGCCGCTCCGAATCCTGGGAGGCCTGGCCATCCACCATGTGGCAGTGGCCCATCGCCACGATCGCCTGGTCTTCCTTGCAGCGCGCACGTGCCAGGGCGAAAGCCTGCTGGTAGAGCAGGGCGGTGCCATGCAGGTAGGGGTCCGGCCCGGCCGCCGCGCCTTCTCCGGCCGGTGGGCGCGGCAGGTCGCCCGGCCGCAGGAAGGGAATGGCCAGGCACCAGGCGCGCACCGTGCCGGTGCGGTCGTGCAGCGGCACCACGAAGCGCTCGAGGTCGATCGCACCGTCGGCCCCGCGCAGCACATGGCCGACCACCGTCGCGCCCTGCGCCTCCAGTAGCGGTCCGGGTGCCTCCAGCCGGCCGGGCGAATCGTGGTTGCCGGCGATGAGTACCACCTGCAGGTGCGGCGCGCGCGACCTGGCCTGGCGCAGGAAGCTGAACAGCTGGCGGTGCGCCAGGGCGGACGGGTTGGCGTTGTCGAACACATCGCCCGCGATCAGCAGCGCGTCGACCTGTTCGGCCACGATGGTGTCGAGCAGCCAGTCGAGGAAGCACTGGTGTTCGTAGGTACGGTCGAAATTGTGGAGCGTCTGGCCGAGGTGCCAGTCGGAGGTGTGCAGCAGCCGCATGGAGGGTAGGGAAGTGTCGATCTGCCCGCACTATAGCGCACAGCGCCGGGCAGGCTCAAAAAAAACCGCCCGGCTTGATCCCGGCACAACACATGTTATTTAGAATGAACCAATGAGCGAACTGACCCTCTCTTTGCCTGCCGCCCGCGCCCTGCACCTTGCCGCCCAGGGCCTGCTGCGGCCGCGCCGCCGCCGCGCCACGCGCGAGGACGTGCTGGCCGCGGTCCGCCGCATGGGCATGCTGCAGATCGACACCATCAACGTCGTCGCGCGCAGCCCCTATCTGGTGCTGTGGAGCCGGCTCGGCGACTACAAGCCCGCCTGGCTCGACGCGCACCTGGCCGAGGGGCGGCTGTTCGAATACTGGGCGCACGAAGCCTGCTTCGTGCCGATCGAGGATTATGGACTGTACCGGCACCGCATGCTCGACCCGTCGGGGATGGGCTGGAAGTACCCGGCCGCGTGGCTGCGCGAACGCGGCGAGGAGGTCGCGCGCCTGCTGGCGCACGTGCGCGCGCACGGTCCGGTGCGCGCCAGCGATTTCGAGCGCGGCGATGGCAAGTCGGGCGGCTGGTGGGAATGGAAGCCGGAGAAGCGCGCGCTGGAGGTGCTGTTCACGGCGGGGCAACTGATGATCGCCAGGCGCCACAACTTCCAGCGCGTGTACGACCTGGCCGAGCGGGTGCACCCGGCCTGGGACGACGCCATGCTGCCGCCGCTGTCCGAGGTGCGGCGCCGCTTCGTGCTCGACGCGGTGCGCGCCCTGGGCGTGGCCAGGGGCGGCTGGATCGGCGACTACCACCGCACCCGGCCGCCGCATCCCGATCCTGCCTCGCTGGCGGAGCAGGGGCTGTTGCTGCGCGCCCGGATCGAGGGCTGGCGCGAGCCGGTCTACATCCACCCCGACCACGCCGCGACGGCGCGCCTGGCGGCCGAAGGCGAACTGGCCCCGACCCTGACCACCTTGCTGTCGCCGTTCGACCCGGTGGTGTGGGACAGGCGGCGCGCGCTCGAGCTGTTCGGCTTCGACTACCGGCTGGAATGCTACACGCCGGCCGCCCGGCGCCGCTACGGTTACTTCGCCTTGCCGATCCTGCGCCGGGGCGCCCTGGTGGGGCGGGCCGACGCCAAGGCGCACCGCGCGGCGGGCCGGTTCGAAGTCAAAAGGCTGGTGCTCGAACCCGGCGTGCGCCTCTCGGCGCGGCTGGCGGGCGATGTCGCGGGAGCCTTGTCGCGCTGCGCCACATGGCACGGGTGCGCCCAGGTCGACGTCGCCGCGGTCGAGCCGCCGGAATTTGGCGACTTGCTGCGCGCGGCGCTGGCGGGGCCGGCACCTACGGCCGAGCTCGCAAAGCCATAAAGTTTGCGGAATATCAAGTCCGACCCGCGCACGATTGAGATACTAGTAATTCACTTCGGCCAGTAACCACGCTAGAATTGCAGCTGGCCTTTCATAATTACAAATGTAAAATCCCCAACCTCGGAACCGGTGCCGTTGTTCGGCAGGCTCCCTTGTTGGCGAAAGCTTCTGGAAGGAGACAGGATGTTAACCGCGACGTACACCCTCGTGGCGCTGTCGGTCGAGCAGACGACCGTCCGGGCCAGCCTGCAGTCCCTGCAAAAGTTGTTGCGCTCGAGTTTTACCCATCAGGCCTTGCTCACCTCAGGCCAGGTCGAATACCTGTGCGATGCCGTCAAGAACCTGTACGAACGCTGCCACTGGCGCAAGCTCGACAAGTTCCTGATTCCCGCCCTGCGCCGCAGTGGCGAGGGCACCGAACAACTATTGCGTGAACTCGACGGCCTCACCCGGGCGGCGGCCGAGACGATGACGGCCGCCCTGCAAACGGCCGCCGGCCGCGCCCTCGAGGGCGAGGCGATGGTGGCGAAGTTCTGCGCCGCGCTCGACAGTTTCTGCAGCACCCTGCTCAGGCGCCTGGAGCGCGAGGAACAGGAACTGTTCCCGCTGGCGCGCATGGCCGTGCCGGTCGATGTCTGGTTCGGGATCGCCAACCAGATGCTCGCGCACGACGCGTACCAACAGGAGTCGAAACCGGCGCCGGTGCCCCCGGCCCCCAAACGCGCCGCGCCAGGCGTGAGCTTCCAACCCGCACGGCAGGCCGCTACGCTTACCGTTGCACACTGAACACCCCCGCGCCGAGGGCGCGCGCGGGAGGCCGACACGCGCGAGCGCCCCATGGTTCTTTGTTATGATGGGGGTTTTGGAAGTGCGATCTCATCATGTTCGAATTCCTATTCAAGCGGCCGGGCGGCGACAAGCCCGGCGCCCCGCCGGCTGAGCAGCCGGCGCCGCCGGAACAGCCGGCGGCGCCAGCGGCCTCGCCTCGGGAGCAGCAGGCCGAACAGCTCAGGCGACTGAACGGCGACGAGAGCGCCGCCGCGGAATTCATCCTCCGCTGCGAATTTTCCGAACTGCGCCTCGCCGCCGCCGAGCTGATCCATAGCCGCGAGCAACTCGAGCGCGTGTACGCGGCGATGCGCAACACCGACCGCCGCGTGGCCAAGCTGGTGCACTCGCGCCTGGACGCGATCCGCCACCACGAGGCCGAGTTGCGCCGCGGCCAGGAGACGCTGCAACAGGCGCGCATCCTGAGCCGGGACGAAGTGCTGACCCCCAACCATGTCGCCGAACTGGACCGCAAGTGGTCGGTCATCGTCGCCCCCGAACTGGATGCCGAGTTCCAGGAGGTGCGTGCCCAACTGCAACGCCGCCTGGAAGCGCAGGTGACGCTGCAAAGGGCGATGATCGACCGCCTGGCCGCGCTGCGCGCGCTGGCGACGGCAGGCCTGGATGCCGCCGCGCTGGGCGAGCGGCTGGAGGCGCTGGGGCGCGAGCAGGCCGAGGCGCTCGCCGCGCCGGAGCGCGCGTCCCTGCCGCGTGGACTGGTCAACGAGTTTGCCGCCGAGCATGCGCGGCTGGGCGCGACCCGGGCCGCCATCGAGCAGGGGCAGGTCGCACTGGCCGGCTACGAGGCCGCGCTGGCCGAGTGGCACGCCCAGCCGCCGGCCGAACTGAAGGCGGACGCCCTGCGCAAGGCATGGAACAGGTTGCCGCCTCTGCCGGAAGGGGGCGCCCGCGAACTGTTGCAGCGCCGCTTCGACGAATTGCTGGCCAGCCTGCCACAGGAGGCTCCCAAGCCGGGGCCGACCGCCGCGCCGGCGCCCGCCAAGGCACGGCAGAAGGGGGCCGACCAGCAGTTTCTCGACAAGCTGGACGCGATGGAGGCTGCGCTGCAGCAGGGCTCGCTGGCCAGCGCCGCCGAGCTCGACAAGGCGCTCAAGGAAAGCCGCGACAAGGGCATGCGCCTGACCCCCGCCCAGTCGGACCGGCTGGCGCATGTGCGCGCCGAGCTCAAGCGCCTGTCCGACTGGGCGCGCTGGGGCGGCAACGTGTCGCGCGAGGAACTGATCAAATCGGTCGAGGCCTTGCCGACCCAGAATCTCTCCATGGGCGAACTGGCCAAGAAGGTGGGCAGCATGCGCGAGCGCTGGAAGGCGCTCGACAGCCTGTCCGGCGCCGCCCCGCGCAGCCTGTGGGAGCGCTTCGACGCCGCCTGCAGCGCCGCCTACGCCCCGGCGGCCGAGCACTTCCGCCACCTGGCCGAGGAGCGCCGCGCCAATGCCGCGCGCGGACAGGCGCTGGTGGCCGAGGCCACGGCGGAGCTCGCGCGCCTTGAGTCGGGCGAGGCGGACTGGAAGCATGTGGCCGGCACGGTGCAGCGCCTGCGCACGGCATGGAGCCACCTTGGCGCCATCGACCGCAAGGAAAAGAAGCGGCTGGACCAGGAATTCACCGCCGCGCTGAATACCCTGCAGGGACCCCTCGAGCAGCAGCGCCAGGGCGAGATGTGCGTGCGCGAACAGTTGATCGAGGAGGCGCTCGCACTCGATCCGCACGACCGGCACGCGGTCGAGGCGCTGCGCGAGCTGCAACAGCGCTGGCAGCAGCACGCCCGCGCCTTGCCGCTCGAGCGCAAGGCCGAACAGGCCTTGTGGCAGCGGTTCCGCGCCGCCTGCGACGCCCTGTTTGCCCGGCGCAAGGAAAGCGCGCACGCGGCCGACGCCGAGCGCCGCGCGCACGAAGCGGCCAAGGATGCGTTGTGCGAGCGCCTGGAGGCGGCTGCGCCGGATGCCACCCCGGCCACCGCCGGCCAGCTGTTGCGCGACGCGGCCGCCGAGTGGCACGCCATCGGCCCCGTCCCGCGCGCGCACGAGGCCCGTATCGAGAAACGCTACCAGGCGGCGGTGGCCCAGGTGCAACACCACGCGGACGTCGCCCGCCGTGCCGCCGGGCTGGCCCAGGCCGCTGCCGTGCGCGACCGGTTGCGCCTGGTGCAGGCGCTCGAGCATGCGCTGGTCGAACCCGGCGCGGACACGGCGCGCAGCGACTGGGAAGGGCGCTGGGAAGCCTCGATTCCACTGGACGGGCCGTATGGGCCCGTGCTCGCCAAACGCTTCGGGGCGGCACTCGACGCGTTCGATGAGGGGCGCGAGGACTACGCGCGCCAGTTGCGGGACAACCGCGAGCAGTTGCTGCACGAACTGCTGCGGCTGGAGATCGCGGCCGGCGTCGACAGCGGCGCCGAGTTCGCGCGCGAGCGTCTCAAACTGCAGGTCGAGGTGCTCCAGTCCTCGCTCAAGTCGGGACAGAAGCCCGCGACGCTGGGCGCGGAGCTGCGTGCCCTGCTGGCCCTGCCGGCGCTGACCGACGAGCGCAGCGCCGCGCGTCTCGAGCACCTGCTGCTGCGCCAGGCGAAGGAGGGGCGATGATCGAAGTGCGGGTGCAGGCCGGGGATTTCGACCTCGGCCAGGAAATCGCGCGCCTGCGCGCCGGCGACGCCAGGATCGGCGCCGTGGTCGGCTTCGTGGGCACGGTGCGCGACATGAACGAGGGCGCATCCGTGGCCGAACTGGAGCTGGAGCATTATCCGGGGATGACCGAGCGCGCGCTCGAGGACATCGTCGAGCGTGCCCGCGCCCGCTGGCCGCTGTACGGGGCGCTGGTCGTCCACCGCATCGGACCGCTCGCGCCGATGGCGCAGATCGTGCTCGTGGCGGTGAGCGCCGCCCACCGGGGCGAAGCCTTCGCCGCCTGCGAATTCATCATGGACTACCTCAAGACCGAGGCGCCGTTCTGGAAGAAGGAGCAGACCCCGGACGGCGCGCGCTGGGTCGACGCCAGGGTGAGCGACGACGCGGCGCGCGCCAGGTGGGCGCAGGCGTGAGCTGGTTCGCGGTCGGGGCGGGAGCGGCGCTGGGCGCCTGGCTGCGTTGGGGGCTGGCGCTGTGGCTCGCCGGCCACAGCGCCCACGTCGCCCTCGGCACCCTGGCCGCCAATCTGGGCGGGGGCTACCTGGTCGGCCTCGCGCTCGGCTTCTTCTCAAGCCTGCCCCAGCTCGCACCCGAGTGGCGCCTGTTCGTCGTGACCGGCTTTCTCGGCGGCCTGACGACGTTCTCGACCTTTTCCGGGGAGTCGGTGGCCTTGCTCCAGCGCGGCCAGTACGGCTGGGCGCTGGCCCATGCCGGGCTGCACCTGTTCGGCGCGATCGGCCTTTGCATCGCCGGCCATGCAACCTGGACGGCGTTGTCGCGCTGAGTCGCGAACCGTCGTGCTTGTCCATCTTGAAAACTTGCGGTACACCCCAATTTTGCTCTCAGGTTAAAACAAACACTAGGGAGCACGACCATGCGGCAAGACAAACTGACGACCAAGCTCCAGGAAGCGCTGTCGGACGCGCAAAGCCTGGCGGTCGGCAACGACAATCAATACATCGAGCCGGTACACCTGCTGACGGCCCTGCTGAACCAGACTGACGGCGGCGCCCGCTCGCTGCTGCAGCGCGCTGGCGTGAACGTCGGCGGACTGGCCACGGCGCTGCGCAGCGCCTTCGACCGCCTGCCCAAGGTGACCGGCACCGGCGGCGAGGTCCAGGTCGGGCGCGAGCTGATGTCGCTGCTGAACGTGGCCGACCGCGAATCGCAAAAGCGCGGCGACCAGTTCCTGTCGTCCGAGATGGTGCTGCTGGCGCTGACCGAGGACAAGTCCGAGGCCGGCCGTCTGGCGCGCGAGCATGGCCTGGCGCGCAAGGCGCTCGATTCGGCCATCGCGGCCGTTCGCGGCGGCGAGTCGGTGAACTCGCAGGATGCCGAAGGCCAGCGCGAAGCCCTCAAGAAATACACGCTGGACCTGACCGAACGCGCGCGCATCGGCAAGCTCGACCCCGTGATCGGCCGGGACGACGAGATTCGCCGCGCGATCCAGGTGCTGCAGCGGCGCACCAAGAACAACCCGGTGCTGATCGGCGAACCCGGCGTGGGCAAGACCGCCATCGTCGAAGGACTGGCGCAGCGCATCGTCAACGGCGAGGTGCCCGATTCGCTCAAGGGCAAGCGCGTCCTGTCGCTGGACATGGCGGCGCTGCTCGCCGGCGCCAAGTTCCGCGGCGAATTCGAGGAGCGCCTGAAGTCCGTGCTCAAGGAGCTGGCACAGGACGAGGGCCAGACCATCGTCTTCATCGATGAGATCCACACGATGGTCGGCGCCGGCAAGGCCGAGGGTGCCATGGATGCGGGCAACATGCTCAAGCCCGCGCTGGCCCGCGGCGAACTGCACTGCATCGGCGCGACCACGCTGGACGAGTACCGCAAGTACGTCGAGAAGGATGCCGCGCTGGAGCGCCGTTTCCAGAAGATCCTGGTCGACGAGCCCAGCGTGGAGGCGACCATCGCCATCCTGCGTGGCTTGCAGGAAAAGTACGAGCTGCACCACAAGGTCGAGATCACCGACCCGGCCATCATCGCCGCGGCCGAGCTGTCGCACCGCTACATCACCGACCGCTTCCTGCCGGACAAGGCGATCGACCTGATCGACGAGGCCGCATCCAAGATCAAGATCGAGATCGACTCCAAGCCGGAGGTGATGGACAAGCTCGACCGCCGCCTGATCCAGTTGAAGATCGAGCGCGAGGCCGTGCGCAAGGAAACCGACGAGGCGTCGCAGCGGCGCCTGGAGCTGATCGGCGAGGAGATCGAACGCCTGGAGCGCGAATACAACGATTACGAGGAAGTCCTGAAGGCCGAGAAGGCGGCGGTGCAGGGGACGACCCACATCAAGGAGGAGATCGAGAGCATCCGGCTGCAGATGGAGGAGGCCAAGCGCCAGAGCAACTGGCAGCGCGTCTCCGAGTTGCAGTATGGCCGCCTGCCCGAGCTCGAAGCGCAGTTGAAGAGCGCCGAGGAAAGCGCGGCGGGCGCCGAAGGCGCCGCGCCGGATGCCGCCCGTCCGCGGCTGCTGCGCACCCAGGTCGGCGCCGAGGAGATCGCCGAAGTGGTCTCGCGCGCGACCGGTATCCCCGTGGCGCGCATGATGCAGGGCGAGCGCGACAAGTTGCTGCACATCGAGGAGAAGCTGCACGAACGCGTGGTGGGCCAGGACGAGGCGATCGAGGCGGTGTCGGACGCGATCCGCCGCTCGCGCGCGGGCCTGTCCGATCCTAACCGTCCCTATGGCTCCTTCATGTTCCTCGGCCCGACCGGGGTCGGCAAGACCGAACTGTGCAAGGCGCTGGCCGGCTTCCTGTTCGACACCGAGGAAGCGCTCATCCGCATCGACATGAGCGAGTTCATGGAGAAGCATTCGGTGGCCCGCCTGATCGGTGCGCCCCCGGGTTACGTGGGCTACGAGGAGGGCGGCTACCTGACCGAGGCGGTGCGCAGGAAGCCGTACAGCGTGATCCTGCTCGACGAGATCGAGAAGGCGCATCCGGACGTGTTCAACGTGCTGCTGCAGGCCCTGGACGACGGCCGCATGACCGATGGCCAGGGACGCACGGTGGACTTCAAGAACACCGTGATCGTGATGACCTCCAACCTCGGCTCGGGCAAGATCCAGTCGATGGAGAGCAACGACCCGGCGGTGGTCAAGCTGGCCGTGATGGCCGAGGTGCGCGGGCATTTCCGCCCCGAGTTCATCAACCGCATCGACGAGATCGTGGTGTTCCACGGCCTGGACGAGAAGCACATCGGCTCGATCGCCCGCATCCAGCTGCGCCAGCTCGAGGCGCGCCTGGCGAAGATGGAGATGGCGCTGGACGTCTCCGAGGATGCCCTGCAGAAGATCGCGGAGGCGGGCTACGACCCCGTGTATGGGGCCCGTCCGCTCAAGCGGGCGATCCAGCAGCAGATCGAGAACCCGCTCTCGCGCGCCATCCTGTCCGGCCAGTTCGGCCCGAAGGACACCATTCCGGTGCGCGTGCGCGGCGGACAGATCGTGTTCGGAGAACAGGTCGAACTGGCGAAGTAAGTGTCTTGCGCCGGCGCCGCGGGCGCCGGCGCATCTCTCGCGGCGCGCCCTGGTGGCGCGCTTTTTTCTTTGCGCCATCACCGTGTCCCGCGCACCCGGCCAGGCTTGCCCGCGCCGCGCCCGCACCCGGCAATTCGCGACCGCCTGTGAATGCCGGGTTTTTTGACTACACTAGCGGGTCCACGGTTTTTCGGGAAGCACCAAATGACTGCAAGCCTGCGCCAGGACGCGCGTGTGATTGGCCTGGTCGGGCTATCGCACGGCGTGTCGCACTTCTTCCATCTCATCCTGGCGGGCCTGTTCCCCTGGCTTAAGGCAGCGTTCTCCCTCACCTACGCCGAACTGGGCCTGTTGATGACCGTGTTCTTCGTCGTGTCCGGCGTCGGGCAGGCGCTGGCCGGCTTCGTCGTGGACCGCATCGGCGCGCGCCAGGTGCTGTTCGCCGGACACGCGCTGCTGGGTTGCTCGGCGCTGCTGCTGGCGGGCGCCGGCAGCTACGCGGCACTGATGGCCGGCTCCCTCCTCGCCGGCTGTGGCAACGCGGTCTTCCACCCCGCCGGCTACACCCTGCTCAACCGGCAGGTGTCGAAGGAGAGGTTGGCCCACGCCTTCTCGGTGCATGGGGTGGCCGGCAACCTGGGATGGGCGGCGGCGCCCGTGTTCCTGGCCGGCCTGGCCGCGCTGGCCGACTGGCGCGCCGCCTTGCTGGCCGCCGCCGGCATCCCGTTCTGCATGCTCCTGCTGCTGTTCATGAACCGCGGCGCGCTCGGTAGCGGCAAGGTGGCGCGCGCCCCGGTCGCGGCGGGCGGTTCGTTCGCCTTCCTGCGCCTGCCGGCGGTATGGCTGTGTTTCGGCTTCTTCTTCCTCACCTCGGTCGCCCTGGGCGGCATCCAGGCCTTTGCGCCCACCGCGCTGTCCGGGATGTACGGCATGTCCCTGGCCACGGCCGCGAGCGCCTACACGGTGTTCATGCTCGCCTCGGCCGCGGGCATGGTCCTCGGGGGCTTTCTTGCCGCAAGGGCGCAAAGCCACGACCGCACCATCGCCATCGCCTTCAGCCTCGCGGCCGGGTTGGCGCTGGTGCTGGCGGCCGCCGCCGTGCCTTCCGCCGTCGCCCTGCTGCTGATGGGGGCGATCGGCCTGGCCACGGGCGTGGCCGGCCCGTCGCGCGACCTGCTGATCCGTGCGGCGGCGCCGCCGAACGCGACCGGCCGGGTGTTCGGCGTGGTCTATTCGGGCCTGGACGCCGGGATGGCGGTGGGACCCTTGATGTTCGGCCTGATGATGGACGCCGGGCATCCGGCCTGGCTGTTCATCGGTGTGGCCGTGTTCCAGGTGCTTGCCATCGGTACCGCGGTGGGCGCCGGCGGCGGCGCGCGCAGGACGCCCGGGAAGCTGCCGCAGAAAGCCTAGGAGCCTGCGCGGGCGGAAGCTTCGACTCTTCCGCCGCGCAGTCTCCTAGCCTTCCCGCAGCGAGCGCAGGTGCGCCAGCACCTCCTGCTCGCGCCCCGCGCCGACCAGTTCGTCCGGCGTGCGCCCGCCGAGCGATGCGAGCGCTTGCGTCATCCACGCGCTGGCCGCCTCGTCGCTGCCGACGAGCCTGCGCGCCTCGTGCATCACCGCGTAGTAGGCCTGCGCCTTGCGCGATTGTTCCTGGAAGCGCTCGCGCAGGGCGGCGAAGGATTCGGTTGTCGGTTTCTGGTCACTGTTCATGCTGGTTGTTCATCCCTGGTTGACTGGTGCCTCGCGCCCGGGCCCCTTGACCCGCCGCCGCTCCCCGCGGAGTGTGGGGCGGACGCCGCACTCATCTGTCGTAGTTGCAATAATCAATACTCGCGCCCGACTGTATGGTTAAAATAAAACCAACTATACGTCGCCAACCGGTGCTAATATTGCCACTATGACAAATACGCCCGCCCGCACCAAGGTCTGCATCACGATCGATACCGAGTTCAGTATCGGTGGCGCATTTTCCGACCCGAACAGGACCCCGGTCGCCGAGCCTGTCGTCTGGTGCGAGGTCGCCGGCCGCTCCGAAGGCCTGGGCTTCCTGCTCGACACCTTCCGCAGGCACAAGGTACAAGCCACGTTCTTCGTCGAGACCCTGCAACGCTATCACTTCAGGCACGACCCCATGCGCGATATCGCCTGGCGCATCCACGAGGAAGGCCACGAACTCCAGCTCCATTCCCATCCGTGCTGGTCATTGTTCCAGCACGAAAACTGGCGCGACAGGGCACGCGGGCAGCGCGGGCTTGACCATTTTACCAAGCGCAGCGTGGACGAATCGATTGGCCTGATCCAGCAGGGGATCGACACCTTCGAAGAGTGGGGCTTGCCCCGGCCGCTCGCATTCCGGAGCGGCAATCTCCACCACAACGACGACCTGTACCGGGCACTGGCCCAAACCGGCATTCCCTACAGCTCGAACGTGGCCGTGGCCATCTACTCCTGTGGCGACGAAAAGTACAAGCTGTACAGCGGCCAGCATGAATGCCATGGCGTGAAGGAATTCCCCGTCCTGACTTTTTGCGACTGGCGGATCGGGCGCAAGCAGCACATCAAGTCGCTGACCATCGCCGGATCGAGTTTCGCCGAGACCCGCTTCCTGCTCGAGAAGGCCAGGAGCGAGGGGATTCCCCTGGTGGTGGTGCTGACCCACCCGTTCGAATACGTGCAGAACCGGGACCTGGCCTTCCGGCAGACCCGGCGCAACGGGCAGACGCAGCGGCGCCTGAGCGAGTTGTGCCAGTACCTGGACGACCACCGCGACAGGTTCGACCCGTCGGGACTGGCGACGGCCGCCGCGGGCCTGCCGCCGGCCGCCGTCTCGGCCAACACCTTGCTCAAGGGCGCGCTGCGGCATGCCGTGCCGCGGATGGCGGAACAGCTGGCTTATCATAAGTACGGTCGCTGGATGCTCTCCCGTCAATACGGACCCTACTCGAAACCGACATGAAAAACTGGATCAACAGCCGCTTCGGCACCTGGCGCGGTCTCGTGCGCACCCTTCTGGGCAATCTCGAACTGCTTGCGGGGCGCCTGCGGCCCTTCATGCTGCGCCGGCCCGACGCGGTGCGCCGGGTCGTCTTCGTTTGCCATGGCAACATCTGCCGCAGTGCCTACGCGCACCACGAAGCCCTCAAGTACGGGCTGAACGTCGCCTCCCTCGGCCTGTCGACCAACACCGGCGGGCGTTCGCCCGCGCCGGCGCTCGCGGCGGCCGGGCGCTGCGGCCTGGACCTGCGCGGGCACCGCGCCACCGACTGGAAGGATTTCAAGCCACAGGCGGGCGACCTGTTCCTCGTCATGGAAGTGCGGCAGGCACATGAACTGCGGCGCCGGCTCGGCGGCAGGGCGGACGTGCAGATCGGGCTGCTGGGAATGTGGTGCGCGCCGCCCATGCCGCACCTGCACGACCCGTACACCTTGTCCGATGCCTACTTCGACCGGTGCTTCCAGCGCGTGGGGCAGGCGGTGCACAGGCTGAGCGCCGACTTGCCGCAAGCCCGGCGCTCCAGCGCCGAGACTTTCGCTCACGCACTTCCAGAATAGAGGACAAGGATGACCAACACGCTGCCAGCAGTCGTCTTCGGTATCGACACGCCCATCGGCCTGAGCGTCGTGCGCGACCTCGGGCGCAACGGTATCGCCGTGCACGGGATCGGCCGCTCGGCCCAGGCCCTCGGCATGTCCTCGCGCTACCTGCGCTCGGGCCTGGTGCGCGCAGGCTCGGAGGAAGCGGTGATCGACCAGCTTGCCGCGCTTGGCGCCAGGCTGGGAGCGGCCTGCCTGTTCGCGATCTCGGAGAACGACATCGCCATGCTCAACCGGCACCGCGACCGCCTGGGCGCCTACCGGATCATGTTCGCCGACCAGGAGCGCATGGACAGCGTCCTCAACAAGGACCGCACCTACGCGGCGGCGGCACGGGTGGGCGTGCGCACGCCGCGCACCGAGCAGGTGGACAGCCTGGAGCAGGCGCGGGCGGCCTGCCCCGGCCTGCGCTTTCCCGTCGTCCTGAAGTGGGCCAACCCGCACGAAGTCGGGCGCAAGTTGCGCGATGCGGGCCTGAAGCTGGCCAAGCTGCACTATTGCCATACTCCCGAGCAATTGCTTGCCTACCTGGCAAGGTTCGAGAAGGTCGGCGTCTATCCCCTGATCCAGGAGTACTGCGCGGGCTACGGGCTGGGCCATTTCGTCCTGATGAAGGATGGACGCGCGCACTACACCTTCCAGCACAAGCGCGTGCATGAGTGGCCGCCGGAAGGTGGCGTGTCGAGCATGTGCGAATCGCTGCCGCGCGAGCAGCACGCCGAACTGATGGAGAAATCGGTCGCCCTGCTGCGCGAGTTGGCCTGGGAAGGCATCGCGATGGTCGAGTACCGGCACGATCCGGCGACGGGCGAGTCGGCGCTGATGGAGATCAACGGGCGCTTCTGGGGCAGCCTGCCGCTGGCCTACCACGCCGGGGCGGCTTTCCCGACCCTGTGCTACAGGTTGTTCGGCCTGGGCGAGGAGGTGGCAAACACGGCCTACCGCGCGGGCCTGCGCTGCCGCTTCATGGTGCCGGAGACCAGGCGGCTGCTGCGCGTGCTGTTCGGGCAGCAGCGCATCGCCGACAAGACCCTGGTGTTTCGGCGCGTGCCCGCGGTGCTCGGCTATTGCGCCGAGTTCCTCCGGCCCGCCAGCCGCTACTACGTGTTCGACACGCGCGACCCGAAACCCTTCTTTTCGGACATCGGACAGATGCTGGCCAAGGGGGCGCGCAGCCTGCGGCTCAAGCTCGCGCCCGCGCGCCAGGCCGCGGGATCGGTGCGCGCCGGCGGCTGAGGGCGGACCTGCGCCTCCCGGCC
>FWWL01007097.1_pt1 | contig 15598 bp, 14 predicted proteins | sample 2228331 | NCBI WGS metagenome assembly FWWL01 (sample SAMEA103939775, study PRJEB20133) | metagenome
CTCCCAGTTCATGGTTCTCCTCACACCTTGTTGATAAGTGCCCAGATATATGTCAATTATAGCATGCGAAAGGTTCCCGCATGCCCCCTTAGGACTACGAGTCTTTTGACGGTGCTCGTTCCGAACTGTCTTGCCCCATCATCATTAGGGGACGCACGAGTTCGATTGGGATGGGAAAGACGACCGTGGAGTTCTTTTCGGCAGCGATTTCCACGAGGCTCTGCAGATAGCGCAGTTGAAGCGCCGCGGGCTGTTGGGCAATCATCGCCGCTGCCTGAACCAATCGCTCTGCCGCTTGGTACTCGCCTTCTGCCGCTATGATTTTGGCACGCCGTTCACGCTCGCTCTCTGCTTGGCGCGCAAGGGCGCGCTTCATCTCTTCGGGCAGAATCACATCGCGTACCTCTACGTTTGTCACCTTCACCCCAAAGGCTTCGGTCTGCTCATCAATTATCGCTTGCAGTTGCTGGTTGATTTTCTCGCGTCGTGCCAGCAGGTCATCTAACTCTGCCTGACCGATCACGCTCCGCAAAGTGGTCTGAGCAATCAGGCTCGAAGTTTGGATATAGTCGGTTATCTGCACAACCGCATCTTTAGGGTCCATCACCTTAAACAGCACCACTGCGTCCACACTCACCGACACATTGTCTTTGGTGATAGCCTCTTGGCGGGGAACATTCATCGTCACGATACGCGTGTCTACAATCCGCGCTGTGTCGATGATGGGAATCAGGAATATCAAGCCGGGTCCCTTGACAGACTGAAACCGCCCTAATCGTAGAACCACTGCCCGCTCCCATTCCGGCAGAACACGAATAGCGGCTTTGAGCAGAATCACGAAAAACAGTACAACCGCTATCAGTACCGCTGTGCCCGGACTTTGAATTAGGTCTTCCATGCTGGCACAGTATACCCCATTCCCCCGTGCAGCCCTGCGCTTTGCAGGAGTTAGAGGCTTTCGACCGAACCCAGTCAATATGCACACAGGCGAGACCAAACCCTCAAGTCTGGATTCTCGAGGCAGACGCCAAATGCATGCGCCAACTACGCCCCAAGGCGGTCAATCACTCCAAATTGCTCGTCACCTTCGAACCCGCACGCCGCACAGTGGGGTACGAATTTTCTATCCCCTCATCGACCAGCACCTTCATTTTTCATCTGCGAAAAAGACTATTTCCTCATTGCGTAGCACACGAAGGGCATACTCCAAAGCTGCACGCACGGCTTGAGGGGGGAGAGAGGGGTGTTCTCGCAGAATCTGGTCTTCTGTCTCCCCAGCTACTAAGCGCTCCAAAAGGGACTCCACAGTGATCCGTGTCCCCCTAATAACGGGTTTGCCGCGCATCACATCGGGCTTTATCTCGATTAGCTCAAGCAGGTTCATCTTCATTCACCACCATAAGCATATCCCACCTGCCACTTGAGAGAGCGCCAAAGTTGCACTTATAGTGCAACTTTGCACCTCTTCTTAAAGGAAGGAGCAGGAAGCCATATCCTAAGGACGAATCACTACCTTATGACTACGAGTAGGCGTTCGATACTGGTTCTGAGCAGTGTGTTCCTTCTGCTGGTATTTGCGGGAATTGCCCTGCAAACTGCAAACCAGCTGAGCCATGAAGAACAGCGCAACGGCTGGAAACTACTGTTCAACGGCAAGGACTTGACTGGCTGGACTATCGCAGGCTTACCCGACTCGTGGGTCGTGGAGGACGGAACCCTGCATTGCACAGGCAAAGGGCACGGCATGATTTATGCCAACGGTGTCTATAAAAACTTCGAGCTGAAACTCGACTTTAAACTTGCCCCGAAAGCAAATAGTGGGGTCTTCTTCCGCATCTGGGACAAGAACGACCCCGTGCAAACGGGTATTGAAGTGCAGGTGCTGGATAGCTACGGGAAGGAGAAGCCGAGCAAGCATGACTGCGGCGCGATTTACGATGTGCAAGAGCCTACTTCCAACCCCTTGCGACCACCTGGCGAGTGGAACACCTATCACATCATCTGCAAAGAGAATCTCATCGTGGTCTACCTCAACGGCGAGAAGGTCAACGAGGTCGACCTCAACCGCTGGACAGAGCCTTACCGCAACCCCGACGGCACACCCAACAAGTTCAAATATCCCTATCGTGAAATGACCCGACCGGGTTACATCGGCTTGCAGAACCACGGGGATAAGGTATGGTATCGGAATATCAAGATAAAGCCGTTGGACTAAGCCACTCGGAGCGTCGGGCGAAACTGAGGGAGAAGGTGTTTCAACCTCCTAAACGCGGGGGAGCACTGCCCGACGCCATCCTGGTGAACAGCCCACCGAACCTTTTCTACCTCACGGGGTTCACTGGCTCCTCTGCGATGCTGGTGCTGACCCCCGAACGGGAGCATCTGCTTACGGGCGGGATTTATATCACCCAAATCCAGCGCGAAGTGCCCGACATCCCCTGCACGCGCATTCCCACTGGCACCGACCCGAACGACACGCTCGCCCAACTCCTGCAAGAGTGGGGCATACGCACTCTGGGGGTAGAGCGGGCGAACAGCCTGAGCACGCTGAAGGGACTGCGCAAGAGCCTGCGCAAGGTGAACATCCGCCTTCTGCCCATCAACGGTGCGGTCGAATCGCTTCGGCGCATCAAAGATGCAGGCGAGATTCAGCGCATTCGCAAAGCAGTAGGGATTGCCGATGCTACCTTCGAGCATGTCCTGCGCCTGTTTCAGCCCGGCGTCGCAGAGTGGGATATTGCGATGGAGGTCGATTTCTACATCCGTCGGCAGGGCGCTTACCCCGCTTTCGAAACGATTGTGGTCTCAGGGGAAAGCACTGCTTTGCCCCACGGCAAGCCCACCGAACGCCAACTCCAAGTGGGCGATTTCGTAACGGTGGACTGGGGCGCACGCATCGACGGCTACTGCTCGGACCTCACCCGTACCATCGTGGTGGGCAAAGCAAACGAAGACCAGAAGCGCGTCTATAATGCAGTGCGCGAGGCGCTGGAGCGCTGTATCGGGGCAATCCGCCCTGGCAAGCGTGGCAAGCAGATCGACGCCCTCGCCCGCAAAGTCCTGAGCAAGTACGGGTTAGAAGAGTATTTCGGACACGGGCTGGGACACTCGCTGGGCATCACTGTCCACGACGGCAAAGGAGTGGGACCCCGCGATAAGGAACGCTTAGAGGCGGGCATGGTGATAACGGTGGAACCGGGGGTCTATATACCGGGCTTTGGAGGCGTGCGCATCGAGCAGGATGTCCTCATCACAGAGCAGGGGTGTGAACTGCTAAGCCACGCCCCCACTCACATCATCGAAACGGGAATATAACTCTGCTATTAGGAACATCCCGTCATTCGCTAAGTAGCGAATACTTTCCGCTCGCTCAGAATGACGAATGGGGGGTGAATGACGCCCCAGTCCGTCACCCTGACCCTGAGCGGAGCGAAGGGGAATGGTCTCGACACAGAATGCCAAGAGCGTCTAACAAAAGTGTCTTGGGCGAGACGCCCAAGCCACAGTAGCACGGGCATCTTGCCCATCAGCCAAATGTAGCACGAGCGTCTCGCCCGTGTGCTAAATGGGCGAGACGCCCAAGCCACTTTGTAGCACTGGCATCCTGCCCATCAGCGATATGGGCAAGATGCCCAAGCCTCATTTGTAGCACGGGCGTCCCGCCCGTGCGCTACTTGGGCAAGATGCCCAAGCCACTGGGAAGGTATAATCCCTCTCGACCGAACGGTCAGAATGGAGGGTAGCGATGCAGAAGCGTGCGGTCGTACTGAGCCTACTGTTGCTACTGTTCAGTTGGGCAGTCGCCCACGACCACGGAAAGCCTCTCAAGCCGATTCCTGTTCCCCCCAAAGGTGTTGCGGAAGCCGTCGTGGCAAAGGAGGCAGACCTCCCGGGCGGACCGAAGGCGGAGGGCAGAGAGGGCGACATCGTGATGCGCAATCATCTGGCGACTTATGTGATTGCCAGCGCACGCGCCACCTCGGGCTATTCGCGCTTTGGAGGGCGCTTGCTGGACGCCGTGCTGAATGAAGGAGGGCACGATGCTGACCTGCTGGGAGAGATGTTTCTGGGGGTCTTCGATGCGCGTGGACTGGTGAATGCTCGCGTGCTGAGAGCCGAAACCGTCACGATTGTTTCCGCTGGGGGTGAGAATAAGCCTGCTATCGTGCAGGTGTCCGCAGTCGATGAACGGTTCCCGATAGTCGACCAAGCCCTAAGGATACCAAGCCAACCGCTCGGCATACGCGCCACCATCACCTACACGCTGGAACCCGACCGCCCTACTTTGCAGGTGGCGTGCCGTCTTCAGAACCCCACCGACCAGCCCCAACGCTACACTCTGGTGCTGGGGTGGATTCAGGGCGATGGGATGGTGATGTATCTGCCTCCCTTCGGTAGTGCGAGCTTCGCTTTGCGGAATGCAGGACCGCCCCTTATGGGGCTATTGCAGACGATTCGGGGGGAAATGCCGTTCGTCGCTACGGTCGGCTCTCGCCTCGCTTATGGGCTGTATCCCTTAGAGGGAGTGTTCGCCCAGATTCAAAAAGCAGAGGACATCTACCTTATCACCTTGCTCAACAATGTGCCCGTTGAGCCGAAGGGCGAGATAGAGGCACGCTGGGCGTTCACAGTATCGGAAGGGGAGCTGGAGACAGTCCGCCGAGAGCATCGACGCCTGCAAGACATCACACCCAACCTTCTCACTCTGCGCGGAACTGTGGTGGACAACACAGGGAAACCCGTCCCCGATGCGCGCGTCTATCTGCTCAACGACGAGGAGCAGTTCACCACGCTTGCCCTTACCGATTCGCAGGGTCGCTTCACTGCTCAGCTCACAGAAGGGAACTGGCGAGGTGTGGTGTTTGCCGACCACCATAGCCCTCAGTCGTTCACTGCTACCCTCCCCTCATCGGAACCGCCTACCGTGCGTTTGAAAGCACCTGCCCTGCTCCGTATCCGCGCCCTCAACGAACGCCGACGACCAGAACCGACAGCGATTGTGTTCGAGAGGCTCACAACCCCCGAAATGCCGAAATCCGAGCGAGTGCGCTATGGTGAGGAGGGCAATTACGGACGCTTCGAACGCACCTACTTTAGCCTCACGGGCATCGAAACGCTCCTTGTAGAGCCGGGGCACTACCGCATTACCCTTACTCGTGGGTTTGAATATGAGGTTGTCCAACGCGAGGTGGAACTGCGCTCAGGTGAGATTGCCTCTATCGAGGCAGTTCTCAAGCAGACTGCCCCTATGCCTGGCTACTTAGCAGGCGATTTTCATGTGCATGCCCTGCCCTCGCCCGACTCCTACGACCCGCTTGCCGACAAGGTTAAGGCATACCTTGCGGTTGGAATCCACATTCTCACCTCCACTGACCACGACATCAACACCGACTACAGCCCTGTGATACGCGATCTGGGCGTGCAGAAGCGAATCACCTCCATCGTGGGCACCGAGATTACTCCCATCTGGGCACTGGGACACTTCAACGCCTATCCCCAACGGTATGACCCCAACCTTCCGAATAATGGCGCAGTCGTGTGGTACGACCTCAACGCCCGCCAAATTTTCGAATCGGCACGCAAAAACTACGATGGGGATGTAATTGTGCAGGTTAATCACCCGCGCTCGCCAGGAATGGGCTACTTCACCTATGTCGGCTTCGACCCGAAAACAGGCACCGTCCAACGGGTGAATGAGTTCGACGACTCGTTCGACGCTATCGAAATCTTCAACGGCATCGACCCAGCAGGTGCAGAGGTCATCTTGCAGGACTGGTTCTATTTCCTCAATCAGGGCAAGCGCTATTTGGGGATTGGCAACACCGACAGCCATCACGCCTATCGGCTGGAGCCGGGCTTCCCCCGCACCTATATCTACTTCGGACACCGCGACCCCACCCGCGTGACCCCGCAAAACCTTACTGCTACCATGCGCAAAGGCGATATTGTGGTGTGTGGTGGTCCTATGCTAACCTTCACAGCGACCGTGAATGGGCGCACCGTGCGTATGGGCGAAACCGCACGGTTGAAAACGAACCGCCTGCGCCTGAATGCGGAGGTGCGCGCTCCCTCTTGGGTACGCACGAACACTCTGCAGGTTATCGTGAACGGCTCTGTGGTGCGCGAAATAGCCCTATCCCAGCCTGAGAATGCTCCCCTCAACTATAAGGGCACTCTCGAAATCGAACTGCCCACCGATGCGCAAAAAGGCTGGCTCGTTCTGCTGGCGAAGGGCGACCGCTTCACCGCCCTCTACCCAACTTACCCCCTCTCGTTCACCAACCCGCTCTACTGGGAGCGTGAGTAGATGGGCGACCTGCTGGCTTGGCTGGTAGGGCTGGTTCTGGTCATTCAGGCGTTCATTCTCGGCTGGAACTGGCTCTACTGGCGCACCTATGGACGACCCTGAAAAGTAGTGGTATAATAAATAGGAGCGCAAGATGGGACGCATAGTTGAACTAAATCTCAGCGAGGAGGAGTATCAACAACTGGTAGAAGAAGCCGAGCAAGCAGGGCAATCTGTAGAGGAGTGGGCTCGCAAGATGATCAGCTCTACAACGAAGCGCAAGAGCACCCCACAGCCGATAGAGTTGTCAGTGAACGAACGCGCCAAAGCATGGAAAAGATCGCTCTCAGCCCTCGCCCGTATCCAGAAGCAAATGGGTGAGAGAAAATTTAGTGATAGTGCCGAGATTATCCGCGAGTTTCGTGAAGGCGATGAACGAGATAGTTGTTGACGGCAGTATTATGATAACCCAACTTTCCTGTCGAAACTGATACGCATGCGTTAGAGGGAGTGTGTGCGAAGGCGAAACAGCGCATGCTTTCGTCACCCTGCATGCCTTCGTCACCCTGAGCGAAGCGAAGGGTCTCGATTTGAGACTCTTCTTGAGATTCTTCGCCTTCGGCTCAGAATGACGAGAGAAGGGGCGACGGGAAAGTTGGGTTATGATAAAAATTTACCCTTGAGGCGAGAGCATACTATTATTTGGGTAGAGGATATACCCAAGTTCCTAAACTCTTTCAGATAGTATGATGTATAATATAAATATTCTCATTCCTGCTCGGAATGAGCTTCGGAACTTGCCACGATTGATAGAGGCACTGGCACCGCAGCTCACCCAAGCAGTGCAAGTGTGGGTATATGATGATGAGTCGACCGATGGCACGACTGAGTGGCTTGCCCAAAATGCCGAGCGGTATGGAGTGCGCTGGTTTCGTTCCGCGCCCCGCCCAGAGGGATGGGTCGGCAAAAACTGGGCGTGTCATCAGCTGGCACAGCGCGCCGAACCGTCCGAATGGCTTCTGTTCTTGGATGCCGATTTAGAGCCTGCGCCCGACTTCATCCCGATGCTCATCACCCTTCTCCAGCGTTCGGAAGGTGCCATGCTGGTTTCGGGTATCCCCACTCTCCATGCTCCCAGCCTTGCGATAGGGCTACTCAAGGTGATGGTGCCCTTCTCGGTCTTCACGCTCTTGCCTCTTGCATTTGCCGAGCGTGTGCCGAACCCTGCGTTCGCATTCGCCAACGGTCAGGTGCTGGCGATGCGCGCTGAAGACTACCAACGGCTCCTGCCCCATCAGGCTGTGCACGACCGTGTGCTGGAGGATGTGGCAATTGCCGAGTTAGTGAAACGGCATGGAGGGCGTGTCAAACTATGGGACTTGCGCGCCCATGTGAGCGCTACGATGTACCATACCTTTCGTAAGGCGTCCGATGGGTTCGCTAAGAACGCTGTGGCAATCTGCCGAAGCATCCCGATGGCGCTCTTTATCGCCTTGATGCTCTGCATCGTGTATGGCTACCCGCTTTGGGCGCTGATAGCAGGGGGCGGGCAGGTTGCGTGGGCGTGGGGCGCAGTTGCACTCAGTGCCCTCCTCTACGGAGGCTCCGCGCGTGTGGTGGGGCTACCCTGGTGGTACGGGTTGCTCTACCCCTTAGGAATTGCGCTGGGCGTGTATACTTTGTTGCGGTCGGTGGTATGGTACTGGCGCGGGAAAGTGATATGGAAAGGTCGTTCCTACAGCATACGCTGAGCGCAATCGGCAGGGGGTTCACCGAGTGGCTCATTCGGTGGAGTCTGCGTCGCCACTTCCGTGCTGTCTATCTTCATACCGAGTTCGAACCCGACCCTAATCGTGGGCTAATCCTATATGCCAATCACCACTACTGGTGGGATGGCTACTTGGGATATGCTATAGCGCGCGCGTGGCGTCGTCAGCCTCTTGCTTGGATGGAGGCGTACCGACGCTTCCCACCCTTTGGACTGCTGGGTGCGCTTCCGTTCCCGCCCTCAGATGTTCAGGCACGCATGCAGACCATTCGCAAGACGATGCGAATGCTGAAAACCGAGAAACGGCTCTTTCTCCTGTTTCCTGAGGGTGAACTGCACGCAGACGAGGCGCGACTGTTGCCCTTCCAGCGTTCGCTGGGGTGGCTGGCGAAGCGGTTGCCCGAAGTACCCGTTGCCCCCCTCGCCATCACCATTCAGGCAACCTATCACCAGTATCCGTGCGCCTACCTGTGGGTCGATATGCCCCTACCCGATAGCTGGCGTGCCCTTTCAGAACAGGACTACACCGAGTGCGCAAGAGAACGGTTATGGCAGTGCCTTCGGGCGCAACGCGAACGAGTAGCCACCCTCACCAGCCATCTGCACGCAATACAGAACGGCTATCGACTCCTGATACAGGGTAAACTCTCTGCACATGAGCGCTGGCAGTGGTGGCGGTTATCGGACGATGAACCACGCAAGCCCGGCGGACTATGACCACTGTCGGGCAATAATGCGCCACTACGCCACCAGCTACTACTTCGCCACCCAGTTCTTCCCTGCCGATATACGCCCTTCGGTCTACGCCCTCTATGGTTTCGTGCGCTATCCCGACCAGTGGGTGGACTGCCCTGACGGTTGGGATGCGAACGCGATACGCGCCCAGCTGGACGCCTACGAGCGCGACCTCATCCGTGCCGTGATAGGAGAGCCTGTGCCCCTTCCCGTCCTGCGTGCCTTCGCCGACTGCGTGCGACGCCACCGAATCCCCCTGCGCTACTGTGCTGACTTCTTGGATGCGATGCGGATGGACTTGGTGCGCTCCCGCTATCAGACATTTGAAGACCTCCAAACCTACACTTGGGGAAGCGCATCGGTGGTGGGGTTGATGATGGCGCACATCTTGGGCAGAACCGACTCGGAAACCCTCCACTATGCGGGCTTGCTGGGGCTGGCGATGCAGATGACCAACTTTCTGCGCGATGTGGGCGAGGACTACACACGCGGGCGTATCTACCTCCCTCAAGCAGAGCTTCAAGCCTATCACCTCACCGAGCAGGATATTGCGCAAGGAGTCGTGGATGAGCGGTGGCAGGCGTTTATGCGGTTCCAGATAACGCGCTGTCGTCGGCTCTATCAAGAAGCGGAACAGGGTGTTCGGCTCTTGCCCCCATCCGTTCAGTATCCCGTGCTGTTGGGAAGCCGCCTCTATGCACGCATTCTGGATGCAATAGAGCGCAACGGCTACGATGTATTCCGCCTGCGCGCCCGCACCTCCTCTGCCGAAAAGGTACGACTGGCAGTCGAAACCTTCTGGCTGTGCAAAAAGGGTATACTAAACCGAGGGGATACTCATGATTAGCCAACCGACGGAGGAGAAGGGCATCTGGACGCTGGAAGAGTGGCTCGAAACCGAGATGGAAGCCCGCTGTGAGTTCGAAAACGGGAGACTGATACCGATGGCATCTCCAAGCTATAGGCATAATGATATAATGGCTATTCTTTACTATAACCTTCGTCAGTATGGACGGCAACAGCAAGCAGGCACAGCCCTGTTGGAGGTCGATGTAGCACTCCCTACAGGGAGCGGCTTCATTCCCGATGTGACATTTGTGCGGAAGGAGCGTGCCGAACAGCTGATTACCCCCAAAGGTAAGATAGAAGGTGTCCCCGATTTAGTGGTGGAAGTAATCTCTCCTTCCACGCGCACGCGGGATACCGTGCATAAACTGCGCGCCTATCACGAGGCAGGAGTACCGTGGTACTGGCTGATTGATAGCGAGACCCTCACCATTTATGAATATCAGCACACGCCTGAAGGCTATCTGTTGCGCACGATTGCCGAAGCAGGCGAGGTGTTCGTATCGAAAGCCTTAGAGGGGTTCACCCTCAACCTGCAGGAACTGATAGGAGAAGAATAACCCAACTTTCCTGTTGCCCCTCTGTCGTCATTCTGAGCCGAAGGCCAAACATCCTTCCCTGCGTTCAGGATGACAGAGACCCTTCGCATTCGCTCAGGGTGACGGATGCTTCCCACTGCCCACTGCCCACTCCCCATTCCCCACTGTCCCCTATGCGTCATTCTGAGCGCAGCGAAGAATCTCAGACCCTTCGCTTTGCTCAGGGTGACAGTGGGGATGTCATTCTGAGCCGAAGGTGAAGAATCCCAGACCCTTCCCCTTCGCTACGCTCAGGGTCGGGGTGACGGGTTGGGGCCGTCATTCGCCCCCCACTCGTCATTCCCATCCCTTTCGTCTTTCTGAGCGCAGCGAAGAATCTCAGACCCTTCGCCACAGTGGAAAACGCCACAATCGCCCCTCAAACCCTTGACATTCCGAAAAAAAAATGTGCTATAATCAAAGCAGGACACGCGCTTGCAAGGGCGAATGTCCAAATCTGATTGAACGGAGGTCAAACGATGATGCGAAGCACAATCGTACAGAGTGGAGGGCGCATTTTGCGCCAGAGGATAAGTCTGTTATCGTGGATTTCGGTGCTAAGCGTTGGGCTTGGCACGCTTGCCTCGTTGAATGCGCAATCCCTGACTTGGCTGGGCACGCTCGGTGGCGATTGGAGCTGGGCTTCTGGTGTCTCGGCGGATGGCACGGTGGTCGTCGGCGGGGATCGTAACGCCAGCGGTTCTCCTCGTGCCTTTCGTTGGGTAGAGGGTCAAGGAATGGAAGACCTCAATACTACCTACGCATCCCTGCTGACCGCTGGCTCTGTGCTTGGAGTGGCGACTGCCATCTCGCCCGACGGGCGCTATATTGTGGGCGTGGGCTACAACGCCAGCACGGAGCGAGCGGAGGCGTTCTTGTTGGATACTGCCCCGTCGTGTCAGAGCCACAACGGCGATGTGGATAACAACGGTTGTGTGGATGATGCGGATCTGCTTGCGGTGCTGTTCGCCTTTGGCAACTCGGGCAGCAATCTGGGTCGCGTGGATGTAAACTGTGACGGTGTGGTGGACGACGCCGACCTGCTGATAGTGCTGTTCAACTTTGGCAGTGGGTGCTAAGCCCTCACCCTTAGCCCCTCTTTAGCCCTCACCCCCAGCCCCTCTCCCGCTGGGAGAGGGGCGTTTCTTGTGGCTTGGGCATCCTGCCCATCCGCACCCTCTCCACCCCCTGACCCTTTTCAGTCCTCACCCTCAGCCCCTCTGTTTTAGCCCTCACCCCCTGCCCCTCTCCCATAGGGAGAGGGGAGGATTGGACTCCCCCTTCTCCCACTGGGAGAAGGGGGCTGGGGGGATGAGGGCTTGAAAGGGAGGGCTGGGGTGGGTGAGGGTTTCAGTATCCCGCTTGAGAAGGTGTATGCCTCTGCAGGACCTCCCTAAGCACAACGCCTGCGACTGCCGATAATTTCGCTGGGCATGGGTATCGCAAACTGGCTCACACGCGCGCTACGCCACTCCGACCTGTTGATTGCGCTCACAATCTTAGTGGTGGTGGCGATTCTGATTCTGCCGTTGCCGAAATGGCTCCTGGACACCTGCATCGTGTTCAACTTTGCGGTTGCAATCGTCATTGCGCTCATGGCGGTCAACATCACCGACCCGCTACAGTTCTCGGTGTTCCCTGCCCTGCTGTTAGTGACGACCCTCTTTCGGTTGGTAATCAGTATCGCTGCGACCAAGCTCATTCTGGGCACGGGTTCGGCAGGGCATGTAATCGAAACCTTCGGCAACTTTGTATTGGGAGGCGACTTTGTGGTCGGGGTGGTGGCATTTCTTATCTTAGTGGTGGTGCAGTTTGTGGTAATCACCAACGGTGCGGGGCGTGTGGCGGAGGTCGCGGCGCGCTTCACCCTCGATGCGATGCCCGGCAAGCAGATGGCGATCGATGCCGACCTGAACGCTGGGCTGATTGACCAAGAGGAAGCCCGTCGACGCCGACGCGCCATCGAACTGGAAGCCGACTTCTACGGTGCGATGGACGGTGCCAGCAAGTTCGTCAAGGGCGATGCGATTGCAGCTATCCTGATTATCCTCATCAACATCATCGGGGGGTTTGCAGTGGGCTTCTTGCGAGGGCAAGGCGACGCCCTCACCGTATTGCAGACCTACACCCTGCTGACCGTTGGCGAGGGCTTGGTGGCTCAAATCCCTGCCTTGCTCATCTCCACTGCCACAGGCTTGATGGTGACCCGCGCCTCCACCGAGCAGGCGATGGGACAGGATGTCGTGGGGCAGGTGCTGAGCTATCCTCGCGTGCTGATGGGTGGTGGGGTCGCTATCGCTCTACTCGCTTTGGTGCCAGGGTTCCCGAAACTGCAGTTTATCTTGATAGGGCTGGCGATTGGCGGGCTGGGCTATATCGCAACACGGGTGAATCTGCTCCCCAAACTGAGTGAGCCGTCCCCCGAACCCTCAGCGCCCGAAACTCCGCCCCCCACAGGACCCGAAGCGGTTCTGCCCATGCTAAAAGTAGACGCTATCGAGCTGGAAATCAGCTACGGGCTAATGCCTCTTGTCGACCCGAATCAAGGAGGCGACCTGCTGGAGCGCATTGCGGGCATCCGTCGGCAACTAGCAACCGAGCTGGGGTTCGTGATGCCTTCCGTGCGGGTGCGAGATAATGTGCGCTTGCGCCCGAACCAGTATCAGATACGAATTCGTGGCGAAGTGGTGGCACAAGCCGAGATACAACCGCGCATGCTGTTGGCGATGCCTCCTTCCACCGACACACCCCCCATCGAAGGAATCCCCACTTCCGAACCTGTGTTCGGCATGAAGGCGTACTGGATCGAGCCTGCCAATCGCGAGCGTGCGCAACGCTTGGGGTACACGGTGGTGGAGCCATCCGCAGTGGTCGCAACGCACCTGACAGAGGTGGTGCGCCAGCATTCAGCAGACCTGCTGGGGCGCGCCGAAGTGCAACAACTGCTGGACAACCTGAAGGAGCATAACCCTGTGGTCGTGCAAGAGGTGGTGCCGGATGTGTTGACGCTGGGCGAGGTTCAGAAAGTGCTTCAGCATCTTCTGCGGGAGGGTGTGCCGATTCGAGACCTCGTGACCATCTTGGAGACGCTGGGCGACCATGCGGGGCGCACACGGGATGTAGAGGTGTTGGGCGAATATGTGCGCGCCAGTTTAGCCCGCACGATTACCCACCGCCTTGCAGACCCACAAGGTCGCCTGAATGTGATGGTGTTCGAGCCTGCCCTTGAGGCGTACCTACGCGAGCAAGTAGAGCAGACCCCGAACGGGGTGATACTAACGTTGGATACCCAGCAGAGCCGTGCGCTGTTGCAAGCGATTGCCCAACATGCACAGGCGATGAGCGCAAAGGGCTACCTGCCCGTGCTGGCATGTGCGGGCAATCTGCGCCTTCCAGTGCGCAAACTGCTGGGAGCGGAGTTCCCCTCTATCCATGTGATTGCTTACCATGAGATAGCCCCCCGCACCGAGATTCAGGTGGTCGACCAAATCTCGCGTGCGGAGGTGCTGGGCACTATGCTTTCCGCTTAGCTATACAGCGTTGCAACGAAATTTTTTTCTCTTGGTTTGCGCTCAGGTTACTCTGTCGATCAGCAGAGAAAAAAATTTCGAAATTTGCGCTGGAAGTAGTTGAGCAACGGCTCTGCACTAAGAGGCTTGCCCGTGACGCGTTCGACCAACTGCTTGGCAGTGTAGCGTCTGCCTTGTTGGTGAATGTGGGTGCGAAGCCATTCCAGAAGTGGTCGGAACTCGCCTTTGCGGAACATCGCCTGCAGGTCGCCCAGCTCGCGCTCCGCCTGTTCGAAGAACTGCGCTGCGTACAGGTTGCCCAGCGTGTAGGTCGGGAAGTAGCCTATCATCCCGCCTGACCAGTGGACATCCTGAAGCACGCCTTGCGCGTCGTTGGGTGGCTCGAAGCCCATGTAGGCTTTGAATCGCTCGTTCCATGCGCTGGGCAGGTCGGCAACCTTCAGCTCGCCTCGCATGAGCGCCAGCTCCAGCTCGAAGCGCAGAAGGATGTGCAAGTTGTAGGTCACCTCATCCGCCTCGACGCGGATAGTGGAGGGCTGAACCGCGTTGATGGCGAACACAAACTCGTCTAATGGTACATCGTGGAGTGCGCTGAAATACTGCTGGGCGGTGGGATAGAAATGCTCCCAGAAGGCTCGGCTTCGTCCCACGAAGTTCTCCCACATGCGGGATTGCGACTCGTGGATGCCCAGCGAGGTCGATTCGCCCATCGGGGTTCCGTAATATTCGGTGGGCAGTCCCATCTCGTAGAGGGCGTGTCCCAGCTCGTGCAGAGTGCCGAACAGAGCGGGGCTGAGGAAGTCTTCATAGTAGCGCGTGGTGATGCGCACATCGCCTGGTCCCAAGCGCGTGGCGAAGGGGTGGACGGTGGGGTCGAGCCGTCCTGAATTCCAATCGAAGCCAATCGCTTCCGCTATGAGCCTGCAGAACCGCTCTTGTTCGGCTCGTGGGAAGTGGCGACGCAGAATCTGGGTGTTCGGCTGGCGCGGGGCGCTCTGGATTTGGGCGACCAGTTCGGGCGTCTTGGCGCGCAAAGGCGCAAAGAGCGTCTCCACCTCTTGGGCGGTCATGCCCTGCTCGTACTCATCTAATAATGCGTCGTAGGGTTCGCGCTCGTAGCCGTACCGTTCGGCTATCTCGCGCACGAGGGGCACAATCTTCTCCAGATGCGGTTGGAACAGGGAGAAGTCCGACTTGGCGCGCGCCTCCTCCCACGCCTTTTCTGCAAGGGCTGTGGTGCGCCGGAACTCCACCACCAGTTCCAGCGGAAGTTTCGTTGCGTGGTCATACTCCCGACGCCACTGGCGGATGTTGACCGCCTCGACACTTTCGGGGTCTTTCACAAGGTCGCTCTGCTCCACGATGGAGAGCAGTTCCTCGATACGAGGATCGGTAGCGCGCTGGTGGATAATCGCCGAGAGCGTGGCGAACTGTTCGGCGCGGTGGGGCGTCGCCTTGGGTGGCATCATCACGCGCTGGTCCCAGCCCAGCACACCTCCAATGGAGCCTAATATCGCAATCTGCTTTGACCACGATTCCAGTTCCTGATATGCCTGTCGAGCGTCCATAGCTGGAAGTATACCTGTCAGAAACTGCTTCCTAACTTGCCGAGGACACGCCTCCGTGTCAATGTGTTCAGCGTGCAAGAGCCGAAGATGTTGCTTAGGTGTCTCGTCCAAGCCCTGCACGGGCGAGACACCTAAGCAACCCGTCATCTCCACTCCTACCTGTCATCCCCACTCCTACCTGTCCTTTGCCCCTCATCCGTCATTCTGAGCGAAGCGAAGAATCAGCGAAGCGAAGAATCTCCCAAGCAGGACATCTGTGTTGCACGGACCCTAATTTTGCGAGTCCC
>FWWL01007067.1_pt1 | contig 15596 bp, 15 predicted proteins | sample 2228331 | NCBI WGS metagenome assembly FWWL01 (sample SAMEA103939775, study PRJEB20133) | metagenome
GCATCAGGCCGGCCCGGCTTCCAACCTCTTCCTGGACGGCCTGGTCTTCTGGGAGGCCCGGCGGGCCGGCGTGGAGAAGGTCGTCTTTGCTTCTTCGGGCTGTGTCTACCCCAACTTCCTGCAGAGTAACCCCGACCAGGAAGTGTACCTCACCGAGGACCTGGTCAAACCGCCCTATGACGCCGACAATATGTACGGCTGGGCCAAACTGATGGCCGAACTGACCCTCAAGGCGTACCACCGGGAATACGGGATGAAGGCGGCGTCCTGCCGCTATTTCACCGTCTACGGCCCGCGCGGGGTGGAGAACCACGCCGTCATCGCCATGATCGCCAAGGCGTTTATCGGCCAGAACCCCTTTGAGGTCTGGGGCGATGGCACCCAGGTGCGCAACTGGACCTACATTGACGACATCGTGCGGGGCACCATCCTGGCGGCTGAGAAAATTGATGATGGCACGGCGGTCAACCTGGGCACGATGGAGCGGATACGCGTCATTGACGCGGTGCAGATGGTGCTGGAATATACCGGCCACAAAGCGGAGATTGTGTTTCGGCCGGATATGCCGGTGGGGCCGTTGAACCGGGTGGCGGATAACTCTCTGGCGAAGAAACTGCTGGGCTGGGAGCCGCAGGTGCCGTTCCGGGAGGGGCTGAAACGCACCATTGACTGGTATTTCGCCACCAGAGACCGGGAGCAGGTAAGGCAAATCCTGGGCCGGATGCTCACGGAACGGTAGGGAATGCACATCGCCCTCGGCTACCGCTGGTTTCCCACTGCGGCAGGGTATCATCTGGAGCGGGCGCTCCGGGCCCTGGGCCATCGGGTCACCTATGTGGGCCTGCCCTGTGCGACCCGGCCTGGCTATGATACCACTGTTCCGGTAGATGAACTTATTGCTTCTCTGCCGGAAGCACCTGACCTTTATCTCTGGATTGATCCAGCAGGTCCATACTTTCCCCCCGGCATTGAAAACTTGCCCCTCCCCACAGCCTGCTACCTGATTGATGTCCACCTGGGCACCTGGCGGGAACAGGCGGCGCGCTTTTTTGATGCGGTCTTCATCGCTCAAAAAGACTCCCTGGAGCGCTTCCGCCGCGCCGTTGGCCACGACCAGGTCTACTGGTTGCCGCTGGCGGCTGCCCCCGACGTTCACTATGACCACGGCCTGCCTCGGGTGTACGATGTGGGCTTTGTGGGCAACATCGCCCGGGCCCATCGGGGCACACCCAGGGCCCGTCGTCTCCGTCTCATTGCTGGACGGTTCCGTACCAATGACTTTTACCGAGCATATATGCCGGAGGAGGTCGGACGGGTCTATAGCCAGTCTCGCATCGTCTTCAACTGCAGCATCGCCGGAGATGTCACGATGCGGGTTTTTGAGGGAACGGCCTGTGGGGCACTGGTGCTCACCGATGCTATCGCCAACGGACTGGAGGAGTTGTTTGAGATTGGGCGGGAAATCGTTGTGTACGAGAATGACGCGGACCTGCTGGAGAAGATAACGTACTACCTCGCTCACGAAGAAGAGCGGGAGACCATCGCCCGAGCCGGGCAGCGGAGGGCGCTTGCCGAGCACACCTATCCTCACCGGATGGCCCGTCTCCTGGAGATATTGGCTGCGCCGGATTTTCAGAGGCAAGCCCCGATGCGCACTGCCTCTCTGGCTGAACGATGGAGGGCACGGCGGGAGGTTTATATCCACCTGCATATGCTGGATGTGCTGCTGGACGAAGCGCGCTCTATGGGATTGGGGCCTGTGTGGCGTCTGAGGGCCGCAATGCCCTGCCTGCTCCGGAGGTTGATCCTGTGAGCGGGAGCAGTCCGTGTCCCGTCTGCGAGGCGAGGGAGTTCCGGGAGGTGATCGCCCGGCAGGGGTACACGTACGTCCGCTGCGGGAACTGTCAGACCGTCTATGTAAACCCGATGCCTTCAGCAGAGGAGGTGCGGACTTGTTACCAGAATCCCGCCTATTTCGCCGGGGACGAAGAGGGCGGCTATCGGGATTACGCGGCGATGCACAGGGCCCTGGCTCCGCATTTCCGGAGACGGCTGGGCACTCTCGCTGGCTATTTACCCGACCGGGGGCGCTTGCTGGACTATGGCTGTGCCGATGGGTATTTTCTGGAACTGGCCCGCGCTGCGGGATGGAAAGTTGCCGGGGTGGAGGTGTCGGAAGGGATGGCGGACGAGGTCGCCAGAAGGTTGAATATCCCGGTAGCGACCTCTCTGGATGACCTGCCGTCCCAGTCCTGGGATGCGATTACCCTCTGGGAGGTCGTGGAACACCTTCCCCGGCCGGTCGCCGAACTCCAGCGACTGAAGGAGCGTCTGCGACCCGGGGGTGTGCTGATGCTCTCCACCCCGAACGCCGGGCACTGGCAGGCTGTGCGGGCGCCGGAACAATGGGCCGGTTACCGCCCACCCTTCCACCTGACCCTTTTCACCGCCGATTCTTTGCATTATGCGCTGGAGAGGGCCGGTTTTGTTCGGATTCGCATCCGGAAAACGTCTCCGCTCCCACCGCTTCCGGGGTGGCTCCAGCGGGCCAGCGCCCCACTGGCGTGCGGATTGGCCGATGGCAGCGCCCGTCCATGGACAGTTGCCCTTGTCCTGTGGAGGGCTGTTCGCCTTTTCGGATGGGCCTGGCAAAGAGTTGCCCATTCTCAGGATGACATCTTCGCCACCCTGGAGGCCATCGCTTGTCGTCCGGCGTGATGCGTGTTCTGCACATCGCCCGCTATCGCTCTCCGTCCATGGAGCGCAAACTGGAATGGATGGCCGCTCAGCCGGATGTGGCAGTGTGGCTGGTCCGTCCTGCCTTCTGGCAGGATGAGTACGGGAAGGTCGCGCTGAACTACACGGTGCCAGGGTGTACCTTACTTCGTGTGCCATTACTGGGCAGGCCCAATGATCCCCATCGGGCTCTGTACCGGACAGCGACTTTTGGCCTGCGCGCCGCCCGACCGCACATCATTCACGCAGAGGAAGAACCGGATAGCCTCGCGGCCCTGCAGATTGTCCTGGCCCGTCGGATGTTTGCCCCTCGGGCCAAACTCATCCTGCATACCTGGCAGAACATCAACCGTCCCAAAAAGTGGTATGTCCAGGCGGTCACCCGAATCTCGCTCCGGGAGGCCGATGCCATTCTCTGTGCCAACCGCGGGGCTGTCCAGGTGCTGCAGGAGATGGGATACAGGGGTCCTGCGGAAGTTATCCCGCCCATCGGAGTGGACACGCGCATCTTTCGGCCGCTGGGGCGCCGGGGGGCTACCGGGCCTTTCCGGGTTGCCTACGCCGGGCGTTTTGTGCCGGAAAAGGGGATTGACACCCTGATGGAAGCAGTAGCCCGCCTGGAAACCGGAGTGGAACTGTGGCTCATCGGCGATGGTCCCTCTCGTGCCGCGCTGGAAGCGCTGGGGCGGGAACTGGGGATAGACGCGCGCATTCGCTGGATACCACCTGTTCCGTCGGAACGGATGCCGGAGATCCTGGCTCAGGTGGATGTGGTCGTTCTCCCTTCCCGTACCACGCCTGTATGGAAGGAACAGTTTGGGCGCGTGCTGATAGAGGCGATGGCCTGCAGGGTGCCGGTGGTCGGCTCCGACTCCGGTGCGATCCCGGAGGTCGTCGGCGATGCTGGGCTGATTTTTCCGGAGGGGGATTCCAAACTTCTCGCAGGGTGCTTGCGACGATTGATGGAATCTCCCGAAATCCAGCAAGAGTTCGCGGAAAAGGGATACAGGTGGGCGGTGAGCCTCTATAGTCAGGAACGAGTAGCAGAAGCGACGGCGGCTTATTATCAGGATATTTCTCCAGTCGGTCCAACGCGTATCTCCGGGAAGTAGTGTTATGAAAATTTGCATAGACCTCTCTCCTACTGTACATCGTCATGCTGGATTGGGCCGCTACGCATATGAACTGCTTTTGGCCTTGAGCGTAACTGACCCCAATAACGATTATCTGGTCTTCTATAACAATCCCGCTAAAGCTCAAATTGACTCTCCACTGGCTCAATTTCCTTGTCTGACAACTCCTCTTCCCTATAAACCGTGGCGGTTAAGTGCGTTACTGGCTCATTTCACTGGAATCTCACAAGACTCTCTCTTTTCCGGAGTAGATATATTCCATGCTACAGATCATTTGTTGCCCCGTTTTTCGCGGGTAAGGGGGATCTTCACCCTTCACGACCTCATCTTCCTCTTCCACCCTGAAGCCCATAAACCGATGAACCGCTGGTTCCTCACCCTGATGATGCCTCGCTTCCTGCGGGCAGCGGATACGATTATCGCCGTTTCGGAATGCACCAAACGGGATGCCGTCCGCTGCTACGGTATACCGGAGGAGAGGATCACCGTCATCTACGAAGGGGTGAACCCGCGGTTTCGTCCGGCGGACCCGGAGGCGATCGCCGCGGTCCGACAAAAATACGGCCTGCCGGAACGCTTCATCCTCTACGTGGGCACCATTGAGCCGCGCAAAAATCTGACCGCTCTTCTGGAGGCGTACACGGCTCTGATGGAACGACCTGCGACCTGCGACCTGCGACCTGCGCCCTGCGCCCTGCGACCTGCGCCCTGCGACTTGCGACTGGTGATAGTGGGCAAGAAGGGCTGGCTCTATGAGGGCTTCTTCCGTAAATTGCGGGAACTGGGACTGGAAGACCGCGTCATCTTCACCGGTTACGTCCCCGACGAAGACCTGCCCGCCCTCTACAGCGCGGCCGACCTGTTCGTCTTCCCCAGCCTCTACGAGGGCTTCGGCCTGCCGGTGCTGGAGGCGATGGCCTGCGGGCTGCCGGTGGTTTGCTCCAGCACCTCCAGCCTGCCCGAGGTGGCGGGGGATGCGGCGCTGCTGGTCCCCCCCACCGACGTTCGGGCGCTGACGGAGGCGATGGAGCGGGTTCTGACCGATGAACGTCTGCGGGCCCGGATGCGGGCCAGGGGGCTGGAACGGGCCCGACGTTTCTCCTGGGAGCAAGCGGCGCAGGAGACCCTGATAACCTATTGGAAGGTTCTGGGAGATAAGTCGCGGTGAGGAGAATCGCCTCTTTCACATTTTTCGGCTGTTTGCTGGCAATTTTTGTCATCTACGTTCGCCTGTTTAGTGGTTTCATTGTGGATGACGCTTTTATCACTTTCCGCTATGTCCAGCAAGTGGTTCATGGGCACGGGTTCGTGTACAATCCTGGCGAACCAGTAGAGGGTTATTCCAATTTCCTCTGGCTTATGCTTCTGGTCCCTTTCGCTCGTCTGGGGTTGGATTTAACCTTATCCGCAAAGGGTTTGGGGGTGTTCTTTAGCCTTATGACCCTTTTCGTAACCTGGAGGGCAGCTCGTCAGGCGGAGAGATCCGTGTTGGCTCCCCTCTTTCTGGCCTTTTCTGCGCCCTTTGCCGCCTGGGCAGCAGGAGGGTTGGAAACACCGCTTTTCACTTTCCTGCTGTTGTGTAGCGGGTATTTCTTTCTCCAGGAAGAGGTGAAGGGCCGCGGCTATCTTTCAGGCCTCTTTTTCGCTCTGCTCTCCCTGACCCGACCTGAGGGCCTGATATTTCCTTTAGTTGCTGCGATTTTTCGGGTGTGGCACCTCTCCCGTACCAGAGCCCGTCCAGATCGCCGGGACATGTTACGCGTTCTCATTTTCGGAATGGTGGTTCTCCCCTATCAATTTTGGCGTTTATCGTACTACGGTTCGCTTCTTCCCAATACGATTTACGCCAAGTCTCTGGGCCTGCATCCCCGAGCACTTCTGGAGGGTATTTTTTATCTGTACCAGAGCATCACATCCGTTGGCGGGTTCTTCTTCGTAGCACTTCCCGTTCTCCTGGCTCTGTTTGTGTCCCCCCGCTCGCTCAGCACAATCTATTGGGCCGTGAATGTGGGCGCATACGCGGCCTTTATCGTGATCGGTGGGGGAGACTGGATGCCGATGCAGAGATTTGCGGTTCATATCCTTCCACCTCTTACCCTCCTGATTCAAGAGGGGTTGAGCCGCCTGACTGCTCTATGGCACTTTCGGGGGCGAAGAATCCTGTTCCTCCTTCTGGTCATTGGGCAAAGCGGGTACCTTCTGGGGGGCTCACTGGAGCAACGATTTGTGCGGGGGATAGGAGAAGGGCCTCTCGTTCCTGAGGATACCCCCATTGTCACCTACCTTCGCCAGCATACTCAGCCGGGAGATACCATTGCTCTGACGGACGCCGGTTTCATCGCATACCGGCTTCCACTGGACGTCCGCATCGTGGACATGGTCGGTCTGACAGATGCCCATATCGCCCATCGGCCTGTACAGTTACCTGGCGGGCTTTGGGGACGCGGCGATGCGTTCGGCAAATGGGATGTGGACTACGTGCTGTCTCAACAACCGCGCTTTGTTCAGGTCAACATCATTGGTGAGACCCCGGATGGCAGGTGGTTGACCAATTTTACCGGTACGACCCTGCTGGTCAACGACCCGCGCTTTCGGCAATGGTACCGGCCAGTAGAGGCCCCGGGGATTTCGGGTCTTTTCGTGAGGGCAAGATGAGGAAATTCTCCGTGCACAAAAGACTCTGGTTTCTGGCTCTGATCGTCTTTCTGGCGGCTCTGGCCCTTTACATCCCCACGCTGGCCCCCGGACTCCTCTGGGGCGGTGGGGATTTCGCCACGTTTCAACTCAAAGCCTATCTCCTGGAAATTGACCTTACCTCTGGAATTTTCGGGCATCCTCTATGGGTGATTCTGGCCCATCCGTTTACCTGGCTGCCCATCCGGGATGTGGCCTGGCGGGCCAACCTGGCCTCGGCGGTCTTTGCTGCCCTGGCACTGGCCCTGGTCTTTCTCACCGCTTACCGCCTTACTTTTTCCCTCCCTGCGTCCCTCCTGGCCGCTGCAGCCCTGGCGGTTTCCCACACTTTCTGGACCTATGCGGTGATGGCCAAAGTCTATTCCCTGAATGCCCTGCTTCTCATCGCTTGTGTCTATCTTCTCATCCTGTGGAAAGAGAAAAGAGCCGGGAAGTATCTCTACGCTTTTGCTTTCCTGTACGGCCTGAGCCTGCTCAACCATCTGGTGATGGCCACGGCTGCCGCGGGGTTTCTGGCCTACATTGCCCTTCAGATATGGCATCGCCGTCAGGAACCGGGGCTGGGGCATCAGATGGCTATCGCGGTACTGGCGGGTCTGGCCGGGCTGGCGCCGTATCTTTTCCTGCTCTTCCGTACGGGGACCGCCGGAGGGGCATTGAACACCGTCATCGGTTTCCTTCGGGGGCTCGGATACGGGGCTGCCCGACCCATGGCTCTTCTGCTGGGGGTTGGGGTGGGGATCGCCCTGCTCATCTACCAGTTCCCATTCACCTTTCTGATCGGTTTCCTGGGACTGCGCCAGTCCTTCCGCCAGACTGCGCCGGAAGCATGGATGCTGGGATTGGCGGCGTTGGGGAATGTTCTGTTCCTTCTGGCAGCTACAGATCCCCGAACAGGTGGCGAGTACTGGTGGAACTTGCATTACTACCTGCAGAGCTATATCATTTTCGCCCTCTGGATCGCTTCTGGTTTTGCCTATCTCTGGATTCGTTTTGTTTCTCGGAAAGCGATGATTGCGGCCGCTATTGCACTTACGGTGATTCTCCCCGTTGTATCCTACGCGCTGGCCCCGACAGTAGCCAAACCTTTTCTTGCCAACATGCCCGGCTTTCGGCCACTTCCGGGACGAGATAATTTGACCTACGTGCTTTCGCCCTGGAAACATCAGGAAACTGGCGCTCGGCAGTTCGGAGAGGCGATCCTATCAACTCTCCCCCCGGATGGCGTCCTCTTCGCCGACTACAGCATTTGGGCCATCATCCGTTATCTGCAGGTGGTGGAGCAAGCCCGTCCGGATGTGGAACTGGTCCAGTTGCCGCCCCCTCCTGAGCAGGTACCGTTGATTCTCTCCTATCAAGGCCGTCCACTTTTTCTGGCCGACGTCTACCGTTACTACGATATAGAGGGGATAGAGCAATATTTTGATATTACCCCGTTTGGGCCCATCTATCAGTTACTGCCCCGATTACAGGAGGGGAACTCCGAAGGGCGATGATCTCTTACTCTCTTGATCTCCGCACCGCCACCCCCCACTTCCCCGGCATCGGCCGCTACGTCGTCAACCTGGCCCGGGCGATGGCCCCACTTCTGGAAGGGAATGAGCGCCTGATCCTGATCCGAGACCCCGCTCATCCCTCGCCCTGGGATGTGGTGGCGCTGGCTGGGGAGGGGATAAAGATAGTGGATGTCCCTTGCTCCCCCTTCTCTCTCCGCCAGCAGTGGGTCATTCCCCGCGTTCTCCGCCACCGGCAGGCCGACCTCTATCACACCCCCTACTACCTGATGCCTTACCGCCCCGGTCGCCCGACCATTCTCACCGTTCACGACCTGATTCCTCTCCTGTTTCCCCGACAGTCTACGGCCCGGGCCAGATTCCTGTTCCGATGGACGATGGAACTGGCCCTGCGCGCGGCACGGCACATAATCGCAGTCTCAGAAGCCACTTCGCGGGACCTCCAGCGCCACTTTCCCTCTGCCAAACGGATCTCCGTTATCCCTGAGGCTCCCGACCCCATCTTCTTCCCCCGCCCCCCGGCCGAAGTGGAGGCGGTCCGCCGGAAATACGCCCTGCCCGAAACGTTCGTCCTCTACGTGGGAAGCAACAAACCCCACAAAAACCTGGTCCGCCTGATAGAAGCCTGGTCCCACCTTACGCAATACACAATACGCAATACGTTTTACGCCTTACGTTTTACGCTGGTCATCGCTGGAGTCTGGGACTCCCGCTACCCCGAAGCCCGCTTGCTGGCCGAGGCGCGCGGTCTGGAAACCATCCGCTGGCTGGGACCGGTGCCGGAGGCGGACCTGCCGGCCCTCTACAGCGCGGCGACCGTTTTCGTCTTCCCCAGCCTCTACGAGGGCTTCGGCCTGCCGGTACTGGAGGCGATGGCCTGCGGGACCCCCGTTGCCTGCTCCGATACTTCCAGCCTGCCCGAAGTTGTTGGTGATGCCGCCCTGACCTTCCCGCCCACCAACCCCCAGGCCATTGCCGGATCCCTGGCCCGTCTGCTGCAGGATGCCGACCTGCGGGCCGAATTGCGGGAACGGGGGCTTCACCAGGCCGCGCGCTTCTCCTGGGAACGGACGGCCGCTCAGACCCTCGCCCTCTACCGGACTATAACCCGGACTTCACCCCCCTGACACTTGCCCACTTGCCCACTTGCCCACTTGCAAACTTGCAAACTTGCAAACTTGCATACTTGCATACTTGCATACTTGCAAACTTACCAACTTGCGGTAACATGAATGCGGCCGTGCTAGACGGGGAGCTGGCGGTGCCCTGTACCCGCAATCCGCCATAGCGGGGTCGAATTCCTTCCCGAGGGCTCACGTCGCCGAAAGCCCCTCCGGTCAGAAGGTGTTGAAGGGCGGGTCCTGCGCGGCAGGAGCCTCCGAACCCCGCCAGGTCCGGAAGGAAGCAACGGTAAGGAGTCCCTCCTGGGTGCCGCAGGGGTGCCTGCCCGGAGCCCGATGGCCGAAGGCGGCCCGGTGGCCAGGCTCGACGGAAGGTGCACGGCCACTCTGAACTCTGCGGGCGGCGGCCGGGGCCGTCGCCCGTTCTCGTATCGCCGATGAATTCCAGAACCCTGATCCAGGGCGCCGTCGCCCTGATCGTTCTCCTTCTGACAGGAGGACTGGCCGCCGCCTACGGGGCCGACCGGATTCCGGTGACCCTGGAGGTGGACGGCAAAGCGCGCCGCGTCCTCACCCACCAGGAGACCGTCGGCGCGCTGCTGCTGGATGCCGGCCTCTCCCTTCGCCCCGAGGATCGCGTGGACCCCGCCCCGGAGACCCCCCTCCAATCCGGGGTGACCGTGCGCGTGCAGCGCGCAAAGCCGGTGATCGTCCGGGCCGACGGGCAAACCCGCATCCTCTGGACCCATGCGGTCAACACGGACCAGATTCTGGAAGAGGCGGGCATCTCCCTCCACCCTGCCGACCGGGTGGAACGGACCTCCTGCGAGGCCATCACCGACATCTCCGAATGCCCCGGTACCACCGTTCTCCAGGTCACGCGAGCGGTGCCTCTCACGCTCCATGAGGGCGGACGTGCCGTTTCCTTCCTCACGGCTGCCCCCACTGTCGGGCAGGCCCTGGAAGGGCTGGGGATCGTCCTCTACCGGGCGGACCGTGTCCGGCCCGACCTGGGCGCTCCCGTCTCGGCGGGGATGCACATCTACCTGGAGCGCTCCCGGCCCGTCACCGTGCTGGTGGACGGGAAGACGGTCCGCACCCGCACCCACCGCGCCCAGGTTGGCGAAGTGCTGGCCGACCTGGGTATCGTCCTGGTAGGGCAGGATTACACCGACCCGCCCCCCGAAACTCCCCTGGGCGAAGAGACCATCGTCCAGGTCCAGCGTGTCCGGGAGGAGTTCGTCGTCCAGCAACAGCCCATCCCCTACCCGGTGCGCTGGCAGCCGGACCCGGAACTGGAACTGGACCACCAGCGGCTCCTGCAGGAGGGCGCGGCGGGTATCCTGCAACGCCGCTGGCGAGTGCGCTACGAGAACGGCGTGGAGGTGAGCCGCACGCTGGAGGACGAATATGTTGCCGTCCCGCCGACCGATAAAATCATCGGCTACGGCACCAAAATCGTCGTGCGGCAACTGGCGACGCCCGAAGGGACGGTGGAGTACTGGCGGGTGATCCGTATGCTGGCGACTTCCTACAGCGCATCCACTGCCGGAACCCCGAAAACCAGCCCTTACTATGGCCGTACCCGTTTGGGCCTCCCGATGCGGCGGGGCATCGTCGCCGTGGACCCGCGGGTTATCCCGCTGGGCTCCCAGGTCTACGTCCCCGGCTATGGCGTCGGTCTGGCGGCCGATACCGGAGGGGCCATCAAGGGCCGGCGCATAGACCTGGGTTATAACGACGACGACCTGGTGCTCTGGTACCGCTGGGTAGACGTCTATCTCCTCACCCCTGTCCCCCCGGCCGACAAAATCAACTATATCCTGGGGCAGTGATGGACGTCCTTCAGACTCTCCGTCGCTACGGGCTGGAACCCCGTCGCGAACTGGGCCAGCATTTTCTGGTGGATGCCAGGATCCTGGCGCGCATCGTGGCGGCAGCGGAACTCTCTCCGGAGGACGCGGTCCTGGAGATCGGCGCCGGGGTGGGCAACCTGACCCGTCTTCTGGCCGCGGCGACGGGTCGGGTGGTGGCGGTGGAGATAGACCGACGGTTCCTTCCGGTGCTGGAGGCCGAACTGGCCGACCGGGCGAACGTCCACCTGGTGGCAGGAGATATCCTTTCCCTGGACCCGTCCGAACTGATGGGGGACGGCCCCTACAAAGTGGTGGCCAATCTCCCCTACGCGATTACTTCGGCCCTGCTGCGTCATCTGCTGGAGGCGCGTGTCCCGCCGCAGCGGATGGTGGTCACCGTTCAGCGGGAAGTGGCGGAGCGGATTGTCGCCCGGAGGGGACGGATGAGTGTGCTGGCGGTCAGCGTCCAGTTCTACGGCCGGCCGCAACTGCTTTTCCGGATCCAACCGGGGGCATTTTACCCCCCGCCGGAGGTGGAGTCGGCTGTCCTGCGGATAGATCGCCATCCCGAACCGCCGATGAGAGTAGACAACGTTTCCCACTTCTTTCGTGTGGTCCGCGCGGGGTTCTCACAGCCGCGCAAGCAGGTAGGAAACAGCCTCGCGGCCGGCTGGGGCATCTCGCCCCAGGAGGCTGCGGAGGTGCTCCGCCGGGTAGGAATAGACCCCCGTCTGCGCGCGGAGCGCCTATCTCTGGACGACTGGGCCCGGCTGGCCCATGCGCTGGCGAATTGACATTTCGCCCAAAATTTGTAGAATTTTGGTAACCGTCTGGAATCCGTCTGTATCCTGGTGCCCCGTGGCGCCGGATGGTGTGGTCCTTCTACCGTCAGAAAAGGAGTGCGCGATGTCCAAGCGAAACCCTGTCGTTGCCGTTCTGATATCTCTTCTTCTGGCGGGCTGTGCGCAGCCAGCCTATAACCCCACGCCGACCCCCTCCATAGAGGATATGCCACCGCCGGTCGCAGAATTCTCCTTTCAAAGCCCTGAAGGTTCACCGACCGCCGAACGTCCCCCCAGCATGTACCTGAATCCATCTATGCTTGCCCTGGAAGTGGGGCAGACGGCATCGGTGGAGGTGTGGGCAGAGGGAATGGAGGGCGTGCACACGATCTCTCTGGAGATGCATTTTGACCCTCTGTTCGTTCAGGTGGAGGATGCAGACCCGAACGGGGAAGGAATCCAGGTAACCGCGGGAGATTTGATGGGGCTGGTCCTGGAAAACCGCGTGGAGGATGGCCGCCTGGTCTACCGTGCTGCGGTGCCTCCGGAGGGAGCGACGCGCGCCAGCGGGGTGCTCCTTTCTATTGCGCTGCGCGGGGTGAGTCCGGGGACTACTCCGCTACAGTTTGAGAACGTTGCGGGGCAGGATGCGGCCGGCAGCACGGTAGAAGTCTCTGCGCTTTCCGACGGGCTGATCACCGTCAGCGGGATAGCCGCCGAGCCGACCGAAGAAGTTCCGCCTCCGGTGGCGGAGGCTTCCCCCGTCGCCGCACCGACTCCCTGGGTAGCCACCCCCATGCCATCGGTGACGGGAGGGATTTACTACGTCGTGGGGCCGGGGGAGAACCTGTTCCGGATCGGCCTGGAGTTCGGGACCACCGCGGAGGCGATTGCGGCGGCCAGCAACATCCCCGACCCGCGACGGGTCGCCGCGGGGACGATGGTCCTCGTCCCCGTTCCGCCGCCCGGCGGGGGGTACGGCTACTACGTTCGGCCGGGGGATACTGTCTATTCCATCGCGCGGCGCTTCGGGATGACGGTGGAGGAACTGGCCGCGCTGAACAACATCGGGCCGGATTTTGCCATTCGCGCGGGGACTATTCTGAAGGTGACTCCGCGTCGGTAAGACATGTCGGGCGGAGCGGGACGGGCAATGCTGCCTGTCCCGCTCTGTCGTTTCACAGGTCCCAGAGCGTCAGGCCGGTGGCGGGATCGGACCGCCGCCGGACGGTTTCGGGAAGCACCCGTATCACCACTTCCAGCATCGGGAAGATTTCCCCTTCCATCAGGTGCCCACCCACGGTGCTCCCATCGGCGCGGCCCAGAAGGGTATGGACGTGGACGACGGGAGCGCCGTCTTCCCCCCGGGCAATGTTGCCGGTCATGCTCACCACTTCACACTGTTCGTTCACCGGAATCTGGCGGTAGCGGGCCGCCTGGGTGTCAAAGTATCCCAGCGTCGCGCGGCGCATCGCTCCGATGGCCCAGAGGACGGCGAAGCCCACGTTCTGTTCTGCCGCCCAGGCGCGCAGGGAGGCCATTGCCTCCTCTCCCGGCTCCAGCCGGATGAGAAACCGTTCCCCGATCTGTCGTACGCGCATATTGCCTCCGGGTATTTGGGGTAAGCCTCCAATTTCAATGGGCCAGGAACACGTCCCCCACGCGTACCCGATGGAGCGCGCCATCGGGAGTGCGCAGGAGCAACGCACCATCTTCATTCACCCCTTCCGCGGTACCGTGCTGTTCCCCCTCCGCGGTGACGACCCGCACAGGCCGGCCCAGGGTTGCCAGGCGGGTAGCCCATTCCGCGTGCGGCCGTTCGCCCGCCCGCCATCTCTGGTACCGGGCCGCGATCCCCGCCAGCATCCGTTCCAGCAGGAGATGCCGGTCCGTCTCGCGGCCCGTTTCGGTCAAGATGCTGGTGGCGTCCGGGGCCAGGTCGGGAAGGACCTCCGGGGGGATGTTGACGTTGATGCCGATGCCGACGACGACGTATTCCAGTCGGTCGGCGGAGAGGCCGGTTTCGGCCAGCAATCCCCCCAGTTTCCGCCACCCCTCCGGCCGGACGACGACCAGGTCGTTGGGCCACTTCAGCGCCACAGCGAGTTCTGCTGTCTCCTGAACCGCGTCGGCCGCGGCCAGCGCGACAATGGTTGTCAGATCGTGGGCCCGATCGGGGGAGACATCCGGGCGGAAGAGGATGGAGCAGAGAAGAGCGGTGCCGGGCGGGGCCAGCCAGCGCCGCCCCATCCGGCCCCGTCCGGCGGTCTGATAATCGGCAACAACGACGGTGCCCTCCGGTGCCCCGCGGGAGGCCAGGTCCCGGGCCACATCGTTGGTGGAGGTGGTGGAAAGCAGAAAAACGCAGGAGAAGGATAATGGGTTCATCAAGGAAATTATACCACAATTGCAGGGCAACTTCTGCGGAGTTGCCCCTCAGTCACTTTGCGAAGATTTGACCTCTGGTGAAACTGTGGGTAAAATGGCAGACAGTGCGACCCGAATCTGTGCTGTGCGGAGGTAGCCCGATGGTCATCGCTGTCGTAGATGGAATGGGTGGGGGGATCGGGGCCCAGATCGTGACCCAGTTGCGGCAGGAGTTGCCTCTGGAGGTAGAAATCATCGCCCTGGGCACCAACGCCGTCGCCACCCAGCGGATGATGCAGGCCCGCGCCAATCGGGGCGCCAGCGGGGAAAACGCCATCTGCGTCTCCATTAACCTGGCCGATTTCATCATCGCGCCCATCGGGGTCGTTATCCCCAACTCTATGATGGGGGAGGTCACTCCGGCAATCGCCGCTGCAGTGGCATCCGCTCGGGGGCGCAAACTGCTCCTTCCCATCAACCAGCCCCATCTGGAGATCGTCGGAATTGAATGGCAACCCCTGACCCGGCAGATCAGCGCGGCGATTGACATCGTCCGGCGCGCGCTGGAAGGGGAGGCCGCACAACCCCCATCCCCCGAAACAGAGGATTGAGAGCGGGGCAACTCCGCAGTTAGGGCCTTTCAATGTTCCAACAAATGCTTTATAGATGCCCCGCTGTAGCCACTTTTCACCTGGCCCTGTAGTGGCGGCTTCATTGTCTACACAGAATCGCTTTTATTTTTCCGTGTTACAACTTTGAAAAGCCCTGCTCGCAGTCTGCTCATCTTGACAATTCATCGCTTCGTGGTATAAGTAATATCAGAAGCCGGCATGAAGCCGGCCTGAACGGCATCGGAAGATCGCCACGGCCGTCCTGAAGGGCGGTGCGGTGGCGTTTTTTCTCACCGGAGGGGAGCGATGTGCGAGGCGAAGGTCTATATTGTCAACGATGCCTCCGGGCGTCCGATTATGGAGGACGTGGTCTTGCTCCAACCGGAGGGGGATGCGTTTCTGCTGGTCAACCTTTTAGGGGAGCAGAAACTGGTGCGAGGCACCCTGGAGAAGGTTGATTTTCTGAAACACCGGGTGTATCTGAATGTTCTCGCGCAGCAGTAGATAGGAAGTAGACAAGTAGACAAGTAGCAAGTACAAAGAGCAGGTAGACAAGGGCATTTGCGGGGTGTGCCGCCTCCGGGCCTGGCACGTCTCGCAGGTTTTGAGCCGAAAAGGGCCATGAAGGCCCCCTGCCGGTACGCCACCGGCCGCCTTCATGGCCCTTTTCTTTTTACGCCTTACTTTTTACCTGGACTCTGGCGAAATGCTCTTTTTCGCTCCCGGCGGGTGCTCTCGGCGGGTGCTCTCGGCGGGTCTGCGACCCGCCGATTGCCGGACGC
>FWWL01007098.1_pt1 | contig 15596 bp, 13 predicted proteins | sample 2228331 | NCBI WGS metagenome assembly FWWL01 (sample SAMEA103939775, study PRJEB20133) | metagenome
AGATACTGCTGGTGGACGAGGTGCTGGCGGTGGGGGACGCGGAGTTCCAGAAGAAGTGCCTGGGGAAGATGAAGGAGGTGAGCACCCGGCAGGGCCGCACCGTCCTCTTCGTGAGCCACAATATGCGCTCCCTTGAGGCCATCTGTAAGGAGGGGGTCTGGCTGCACGACGGAAACGTGCGCACAGAGGGGGATATCCTTGCGGTCACGCGCGCATATCTGAACAGCGGAGGTACGCCGGGAGAGCTGTATAAGGTCGTAACCCCTCTTCTCCGCTGGAAAGGGCTGCTGAACCGCGAGGCCCTTGAGGGCATCACGCCCGGAGACGACCTTACATTGGAGTTGGGCTTCGAGACGGCGACCCAAACGCTCAAAGACGTCATCGTGGACTGCGAGCTGTTCAACGAAGACAATGTCTGCGTTCTGCACCTGAAGACGCGCCACGTGACCACCCCGCTGGAGTTGCCTGAACGGGCCGAGGTCACGGTGAAGTTCCGGGTCGAACGGCCCAACCTGGCTCCGGGACGCTACTCTCTTCTGGTGTATGCGGCCCAGCCTCACCGCGAGCTTTTCTGGGGCGAGAACATCGACGCCTGCACAGTTGTCGGGCAGACCCACTTCGGGGTGATGGACTACTTCGACAAGGTCAACTCGTGCGTTGTGCCGCCTTTTGCTCTGGAAGTCCAAGCTCCTGTCCAAGGGAGCCCAGTGTAAGGAACAGCCGGGTGCAAAAAGAGCCAACGGTCAGCATCGTCCTGCCGACTTTCAACGGCTCGCGCTATCTGCGGGAGTCGATCGACAGCGTCCTTGCGCAGACTCTCCAGGACTGGGAGTTGATAATCGTTGACGACGCATCGACTGATGAGACGCCCGAGATTGCGCAGAGTTACGCCGCTCGCGACCCCCGGATCCGGGTAATCCATAACGCGCGCAACCTGAAGCTGCCAGCGTCCCTGAACGTCGGATTCAAGGAAGCAAGTGGCCGTTATTGGACCTGGACATCGGACGACAACAGGATGCGGCCAATCATGCTTGAGAAGCTCGCTTCATTCCTTGATACCAACCCGCAATTCGGAATGGTGTGTACAGGATTCACTTACATCAACGAAGCCGGCAGACCTGTGAAACAAAGGCCAGCTGGGCGACTCGAAGACATGCTTAGCTGGAATGCCGTTGGAGCCTGCTTCCTTTATCGGCGGGAGTTAGCCGAGCGAGTTGGAGAATATTGCGAGGAGTGCTATCTTGCCGAGGATTATGACTACTGGCTGCGAGTCATGGCAGTGGCAGACATCGCCTTCCTAGACGCGGACCTTTACGAATATCGGGCGCATGAGTCGTCTCTTTCATCTCTGTATAGTTGGGAGATATCTGAAGCATCTCAGAGGGCTAGGCACCGGGCCATATTGGCCTTTCAGCGACAAGGGAAACGAAGTGTTGCCGCACGTTTGGCACTGACACTTGGCCTTGAGGAAGCCGTGCGAAAAGGACGAAAAGAGCTTCTGAGAGCCGCATTATTCGCTATGCTGTGCTCTCCAGTTGAACTGGTTCGGAGTGGAGCCGGGCGGCATGTGATTGCATCCCTGTTGCTCGGAATGGCCGGCCGCAAATCCATGCACGCTGGTTACATGCGGATATTCAAGCGGGAGTATGGTAAGCAGTCGCGTGCGGCAAAGAGGGAGGTCAGCAGCGATGAGTGAAGCTCGCGGCTGGGTTTTCATCGCCTGCTACGATGGGGCGGACTGCGTGCGGCGGAACCTGGAGTGCCTGATGGCTCAGGAGCCGAGGCAGGCCTCTGGCTTGCGGCCACACAAAGGACGGGCCCCGTCCGTCGCGGACGCGGGGCGGAGGAGCTGAGGGAGAAGATAGGGAGGGCAGGATGAAAGTCCTTCTCCTCAGCCCGCTGCCCGGGCTGGACCCGGCGTGCGGAGACGTGACCTATACGGAGACCCTGCTGGCGAACCCACCGGACGGCGTCGAGTATGTGACCTACGCGCAGGCTCTCGAGGACGGCACCTTGCTGGAACACGGACGGCGCGAGAGCCTCGGGCGAGCCCTGCGGGAGCGCAGGAGACTGGCGGGAGAAGCCTGTCTGACAGCCGTCCAGAAAAGCCTGAACCTGCTCCGGCGGCGCGGTCTGCTCTTCCGGGAGCCCTTCAGGTTCTTCAGCGTGCGGCCGGGAGCGTTCGACCTCATCCACTGCCACGTCTTCAGCTGCCGCTTCTTCCAGCTGCCTTGCCCGCTGGTGGTCAGCAACGCCGCTCCGCTGCGCTTCCTCTATACCGGCGCCCGCGGCTGGAGCCCGCGTCGCGCAGACCGTGTGGAACGAGTGGAGAAGGCCCTGGCTCGTGTTCTGGGGGTGAACCACGTCTCATACCACGTTCCCCAAGTGAGCCGTCTGATAGCGTTCACCCGCTTCCTGCAGGAGTGGTATATCCGGGCGGGGGTGCTGCCAGCCGACCGGTTGGATGTTGTGCCCATCTTTCTTCCCGCCCGCAGCGCCGCTACGCCTTCAGGCGCGCCGCGGCGCGTGGGCTTCGTGGCGAAAGACTTCGAAGCCAAAGGCGGTCCGACGCTCCTGCGAGCTTTCGAGGAGGTGCGCCGCTCGCTGCCGGAAGCGGAGCTGCATATCGTAGGATGCGAGCCCCGGATGGATGCAGAGGAAGCTGCCAATCGCGGGATAGTATGGACCGCATATATCCCGCGGGACAGGCTGCTGGCGGATATCTTTCCCAAGCTTGATGTCTACGCGCACCCCACGAAGGTTGATGGCTTGCCGCTTACTGTCCTAGAAGCCCTGTCCTTCGGTCTCCCGGTGGCCACAAGCGACTACCAGGCCATGCCCGAAATCGTCGGGCAGGGGACGGCCGGTCTGGTGTCCCCCGCAGGCGACGCGGGGGCGTTGGCGGCGAACATCATCCGCCTGCTGGAGCCGGCCGCCAACAGGGCGTTCCGGGAGGCGGCTTACAATCACTTCCTGCGGACCTATTCCACCGAGGCCGTCCTTCCGAAGCTGAAAGCGTGCTACGAGCAGGCCGTTGCCGAATGGCGGAGAACAGGGAGTTGAACCTGTCCAACAGGTTCCTACATCTGGTGTCCACGCGTAACAGCGCCGAGGGATGCAATATGCTCCGGCTGGCGAAAGCGGTGGTGCAACAGTGCTACGCGGGAACTCTGTCGGACGAACAAAGCGAGGCTGACCCACCTTTGGCAGGGGAATGACATCTGCAACAATAACGGGAGCGCGCGGCGAGCGCATCCTGGGCGCAGGTTGTGTCGCGGCTGATGCAGACGGTGGAGCGGGCGCGAGCAAAGTCGCAGACCGGAGGATGCTGCCAATGTCACTGATATCCAAACGACTGCGCCGGGCGCTGCCGGAGGCCGCGGTGCGCGTTTGGTCAAACACTTAGGGTGTCGTCCGAGCCAAAACGGAGAGGTTGCGGGAGCCGATGGGCAATCAACGACTGCAGCTTCGTTTCCTTTCTGTGAACCGGCCAGGTCCACGGATGGGGATGGGCCACTACGAACGGCTTCTTCTTGAAGCGCTAGCAAGGAATCCTGATTTCGCGGACTGGAGGCCGGAGGTCATCTTCAGCGGGCGAGCGAAAGGACTTGGCAGCCGTGTCACTCTCGGAACTGGCCACGCAATGCCCGCAAGAGCGCTGGGCTACTCGACTGCCCGGCTAGTGTCTCTTCCGTGGCCCGTCGTGCATGCAGCAGTCAGCGCCTGCGCCGGCAGACCTCGCCCGTCGGTCTATCACTCGTTGGCCCTGTCTTTCCCTGCTCCGGACAATGCACCGGCAGTCTACACCATACACGACCTTCCTCCCGCTCGCTTCCCCGACGAAGGGATTATTCCCCGGTGGGCCCGGGCAGCGGTGCGCAGGGCTGCAGCCATCCACACCCCGTCGGAGTTCGCAAAATCGGAACTCGTGGATGTTCTGGGTGTCTCGCCTGACCGGGTTACGGTGATTCCCTACGGCTGTGAGAGTGACTGTTTCCACGGCGGAGTTGCTCCATTGCCTCCTTCCGAGCTGAAACGGCTTGGAATCCCCGGCCCCTTTCTGTTGTATGTAGGCGGTTTCACCCGCCGGAAAAATGTGTTGGCACTCCTTCGAGCCTGGACCATCATTGAACGGGACTTCCCGGAAGTCACTCTTGCGCTTGCCGGCCCTGAGGTGCAACTCGGCCGACTTGCGTCCGAAGCCGGTGCTCGGCGTGTTGTCCTGCTCGGCTACCAGGAGCGGAACATTCTCCCGTCCCTGCTCAAGGCGTCCATTGCGCTGGTCTTCCCTTCCATATACGAGGGCTTCGGTATGCCTCCGCTGGAGGCAATGGCTCTCGGAGTGCCGGTTGTGGCCGTACGGGCGGGAGCCGTCCCGGAGGTCGTCGGCGACTGTGCTCTTCTGGCTGACGAGGGATCGTTCGAGTGCTTGGCCGCCACATTGCGGTCGCTGTTGGAAGCCCCTCATCTTCAAAAGCACCTCGCTCTCTGTGGCCCCACTCGAGCGCACCTGTTCTCTTGGGATGCCCACGCTCAACAAATCCTTGATCTGTATGAGGCTGTGACCGGATGAACATCGCAATCTTCGCAAGCGCGTTCCACCCGCACGTGGGAGGGGTGGAGGAGCTGTGCCGCCAGCTGGCGCTGGAGCTGATGCGCCGGGGGCACGGGGTGGTCATCCTGACCAACCGCTGGCCGCGCGACCTTCCGGAGCGGGAGACGGTGGACGGCATCCCGGTCTATCGCCTGCCCTTCCGCGTGCCGGACGGAGGCCTGAAGGCGCACGTGAGCTATCGTCTGACGCACCGGCGCATCGCGGCCCGGATGCTGGACATCCTGCGCCGGCACGCCGTGGATGTGCTGCACGTCCAGTGCATCAGCAGCAACGGGTATTATGCGATGCTGGCCCGGCAGGCCACGGGTCTTCCTCTGGTGGTGACGGCTCAGGGCGAACTGACGATGGACGCTGACGGGCTGTATCAGCGGTCGGAGTATATGCGCCAGACGCTGCGCGCGGTGCTGGACGCGGCCGACGCTGTGACCGCGTGTTCCCGCGCCACGCTTGTGGAACTGGAGGAATGGTACGCCGCGCCCTTTGGCGACCGGGGAAGCGTGGTCTACAACGGCATCCGCCCGGCGGAGTTCGAGGATGTGCGGCCGTTCAGCCACGGGCGACCGTTCATCCTGGGAATCGGCCGGCTGGTGCGGCAGAAGGGTTTCGACCTGCTCATCCGGGCGTTCCTGCAGGCCGCCCCGGAAGGGATGGACCTGCTGCTGGCGGGCTCCGGTCCGGAGATGGAGCGGCTGAGAGAGCTGGCCGGAGGGTCCGCAGGAGGAGAGCGGGTGCACCTGACGGGGACGGCCGACCGGGGCAAGGCGGCGGCCCTGTTCCGCGGGTGCGAGTTCTTCGTGCTGCCTTCGCGCCACGAGCCGTTCGGCATCGTGAACCTGGAGGCCATGGCAGCAGGAAAGGCCATTGTGGGGACGCGGGTGGGCGGGGTGCCGGAAGTGGTGTTGGACGGGGAGACGGGCATCCTGGTGCCGCCGGAGGACGTGGACGCTCTGGCGGAGGGGATACGCCGTCTGGCAGGGGATGCGGCTCTGCGGGAGCGGATGGGCGCCGCCGGCCGGGAGCGGGCCCGGCTGTTCAGCTGGGACGTGGTGACGGAGAGGTATCTGGAGGTGTACGGGAAGGTGTGCGGGAGAGAGGGGAAGAGCGCGAAGGATGGCTGAGCACTTCATCCATATCCCGGTGCCGGGAGTGGGCGGGGGTTGAGGACAAGCCAATAGCAACTGGAGGATTGTGGAAGTGTCGTCTCATACGAATGACCGGTTCCCGGCGGGTGAGTCCATCGTCTCGCCCCGCATTCTTCTGCTGAGGGACGATGACCCTCACCGGCCTTCACTGGAGAACCGCGTTGCATATCAGGGCGAAGGCGGGCCGGACCTTCTCGGGCACCGCAACGGAAACCGCAAGGACGCTGCCACGCTCGCGTGGATGGAGGAGGCGGTCAAAGCTGCATCGGGCCCGGCCGAGGTGCTAGACATAGGATGTGCATTTGGAAATCTTCTTCTGATGCTGAACGCCCGACTCGGCCTGCCATCGGATGTGACCATGTGGGGCGTGGACCTGCATTCAGACGGGCTTCTGTATGGCAAGGCTTTCGCGGAAACAGTGCCGGGATACTCCAACTGCCATTACGAGACCGCCGACATCACGAAAGGGCTCCCCTTCTCCGACGAGCAGTTCAATGTCGCGAATATGGGTGATGTCATCGAACACCTCCCGGACCCAAAAGCGGCGCTGATGGAGGTGCGCCGGGTCCTGAAGCCGGGCGGCATCCTTGTCCTGACCACACCTCTTCGCGACTCCCTCCCCAAACGCGCGGCTGCTGCTCTGAACCGCGTCACAGGGGGGAAGCTGAAGAAGGCGTATTACACCGGCAAAGGGACCGAGCTAGATGCGGAGGGAAATCCCATCATGGCGGTCAGGGCCGGGCACGAGCATATCTCGGAGATGACCTGGGGAGAGCTGCGGGCGACCTGTCGCGCGGCGGGCTTCCAGATCGAGGGGGTCCGTTTCCTGCCCGTGCTGAGCGGCAGCACCTGGTTCGACAGGCATCCTTTCCTGCTGGCTATCCTGCTTTTCATCGAGGCCGTCCACGACGTCCTGCGACGGCCTTCGTGGGCCCACGGGGTCTGCTTGAAGCTGCGAAAGCCGGCGTCCTGAAGAGCTCCCCCATTGCCTGACCTCATCTTCGTCTCCATCGAGGACTGGGACGAGATATGGCGCAGGAACCAGTTCCTGTGCTCCGGGCTGGCGCGCCGCTACCCGGAGATGAAGATCTTTTTCGTGGGGCAGCCCCGCGACGTCTCGCGCGCCCTGCGCACCGGGGAGGGGCTGCGCGGGAAGCGCGCCCTCGGCCCGGCTCCGGGGTTCCCGAACATCCTGCTATTTCACCCCCTCAAGCTCCTGCCGAACACCCTCACCGCCGGGCGGCTGGCCAACGAGCTCTTCGCCCGCGCGCAGATACGGCGGGCGGCCCGCAGGGCGGGCCTCACGGATGCGCTGCTCTGGCTGAACCCGCACTCGGCGGTCCACATGGCGGGCAGGATGGGAGAGCGGGCGGTCATCTACGACATCACCGACGACTGGTCCAGCTTCCGGCAGCCGGAGTGGCTTCGCAGGCTCACCGTCCGGCAGGACACGGAGCTGTGCCGGAAGGCCGACGCCGTGATCGTCTGCTCGCAGCGCCTCTTCGAGATGAAGCAGGGGATGGCGCGGCGTCTGGAGCTCATCCCGAACGGCGTGGACGCCTCGCACTACGCGCGCGTCCTGGACGGCGAGGGTCCCCTGCCCGGCGCCTGCCGCGACTGGGAGCGCCCGGTCTTCGGCTATGTGGGCACCATCCATCCGGACCGCGTGGACGCGCAACTTGTGGAAGACATGGCGCGTATGATGACACAGGGCACGATCGCCCTGGTGGGGCCCGAGATGCTGGAGAGCGGGACGCGCAGCAGGCTGCAGGAGACGGGACGGGTGCGGATGACGGGCAGCGTGCCCTACAGCGCCGTGCCGGACTACATGCGCGCCTTCGACGTGTGCATCACGCCGCACCGGATGACCCCGTTCACGGAGAGCCTGAACCCCATCAAGCTGTGGGAATACCTGGCGGCGGGAAAGCCGATCGTCTCCACCGACGTGGCCGGGTTCCGGGACTATCCGGGGCTGGTGCGGATAGCGCGCTCCGCCGATGATTTCCTGAGGGAGTGTCTGGACGCTCTGACCGAAGGGGACGAGCCGAAGCGCCGCAGACGCGAGGAGGCGGCGAAGCACTCGTGGGAGGCGCGGCTGGACGCGGTGGAAGAGGTGATGCGCGGGGTGATGGAGGCCAGGGAGAAGCGTGGGGGATAGGCCGGTCATCTCGGCGATCGTGGTCAGCTACAACACGCGGGAGATGACGCTGGAGTGTCTCCGCGCGCTGCGGGACGGGCTCGCCGGCATCCCGTCGGAGGTCCTGGTGGTGGACAACGCCTCGTCGGACGGCAGTGCGGAGGCGGTGGCGCGGGAGTTCCCCGATGTCCGTCTGCTGCAGAGCGGCCGGAACGCGGGCTTCGGCGCGGCGAACAACCTGGCCATGGAGCGGGCGGCGGGAGAGATGTTCCTGCTGGTCAACAGCGACGCGTTCCTGCGGCCGGGCTGCGCGCAGGCTCTTGTGGAGTGTCTGCGGGAGCACCCGGAGGCGGCCGTGGCGGGGCCCAGGATCGTCCATCCGGACGGACGATTGCAGATATCCTGCTACCGGTTCCCGTCTCCGGCGCGGGCGGTGCTGGAGAACCTGTTCATCGCGTCGGTGCTTCCCGGACACCCGGTGCTGGGAGACTACCGGCGCTGGGGGCATGACCGGGAGCGGGAGGTGGACTGGGTGATCGGGGCGTGCATGCTGGTGCGGCGGGAAGCGTATGAGGCCGTGGGGGGGTTCGACGAGCGGTTCTTCATGTATGCCGAGGAGACGGACTGGCAGAAGCGGATGCGGGACGCGGGCTGGACGGTGCGCTTCACTCCGCGCGGGGAGGTGGTGCACGTGGGCGGGGGGAGCGGCCGGAAGAGCCGCGCCTCCATCTGCGCGTTCCACCGCTCCAAGGAGGAGTTCTTCCGCAAACACTACGGAAGGCCAGGCGTCCTGATGAACCGGGTGACAAGCATTGCGGGAGCTCTGGCAAGGGTGCCGCTCTACGCCTCGCTCGCTCTTCTCAAGAGGGGCGACCCGGCAGCCGCGGCTCGGCGGCGCGAATGGATGGACGTGCTCTGGTGGAATATGGCGGCGTCGTGGAGGGCCGGGGGATGTCTGTAGAGCCCGCTGCGCTGCCGGGTCCGGTCGCAGGGCGCCGCTGGGCCGCTTCACGGCTCCGCCGCTGGCCTGTGGGCGCCTTCCTCTGGTCCCTTGCCTGGATAGCCGCGACACTGGCGACCTTCCGGTATTCCGCCGAGGCGGCGGCCGGGATTGCCGGCGTCTTCTGCGCCCTTCAGGCGGCAGCGTTGTGGCCGGCGGGGTTCATGATAGCAATCTTCGGCGCGATGCCCTACCAGCAGTCGGTGCTGGGCGGGTTCGCCGACGTCAACATCAGCGTGTCGGACATTACGGCCGGGGTGCTGGGGCTGGCGCTGCCGGGCATCGCGATGCGCAAAGGCCGGTTCCTCGCCGGCCCCGCCCTGATGCCGCTTCTGTTCTTCCTTCTGATCGTCACCGTGGGGACTCTGGTGAACTGGCAGGGACGGGCGTCGCTGTTGTCGGTCAGCAGGATGGCGGTCGTGACCCTGGGGGCGCTGCTGATCTTCGCGAATGCGGATACCCGTCTGAGGACCCTGTACCGCTGTCTGGACACCTACCTTCTGGCGGCGACCATCCTGGCCGTGAGCGCGCTGTTCACCTTCCTGGGCTCCGGCATCAAGGCAAGCATGTATACTCTGGGCCTGCACAAGAACCACCTGGGGCCCGCGTTCGGTTGTGGCATCGTGATGAGCCTCGGCTTGCTGCTGGCCCACAAGCCGTCCGGTGTGAGGCGGGCGTGGCTCATCGGCACGTGCGCGGCGTGTGCCGTGGGCATCCTGTTGAGCCTCTCGCGAGGCGGCTGGTTCGCCACGAGCGCAGGCGTGCTCCTGCTGCTCTACCTCACGCGGAACATCCGGGCTTTCGCAGCCGTTATGGCAGTCTCCGTGCCCGTGCTTGCCATCCTTTGGGTGGCTCTGCCGGAGGAAAGCCGGGAGTATGCTACGGAGGTATCCCCCGAGGCCAGGACGGTGCGGACCCGCATCGCCTCAATCGAAGAGGTGCTGGAGGTCTACCGCCAGAGTCCGCTCATCGGAAGCGGTGTCGGGCTGCGCAAATACATCGAGCCGCACAACGTGCTGGTACTGACGCTGGGCGAAAGCGGTCTGCTGGGGCTGGGAGGATTCCTGGCGATGGTGGGAGGAGGGCTGGCCACATTCCGGCGGGCTTTGAAGAGATGCGCTGACACAGAACGCCGAGCGCTGCTCATGGTGGGGCTTTCGGTGTTCGTCCTGACGCTCTGTCACGGGCTGATGGACGTCTACTGGCGTCGCGGGGTGGGATTCCTTGGCTGGGCGTTCGTCGGGATGGCGGCCGCGTTCCTGAGACAGAAAAGCCTGCGAGCGAGCGCAACGGTGACCACCGGCAGCATTCGAGGCTACAAGGTAAGCAGATGAAGGTGCTTCATCTGCTCGATACGCTGCCCTTTGCCGGGACGGAACAGCACGTGGTCACGCTGGCAAAAGCACTTCAGGGCACCGAAGGGATGGAGCCGAAAGTCGGCTGCCGGCAAGGGAGCCAACTGCAGCACAAGTCCAGGCAGGCGGGACTGGAGGCAATCCCATTATTCAGAGGAAAGAACGCCGTATTGCAGGCTGTGGCATTGACCAGGCTGCTGCGACTGGAACCGGCCGATATCCTCCACTGCCACAATGGCCGCACACTCCTCAGTGCCTATCTGGCGTCCCTGAAAAGCCCGGCGCGTCTGGTCTATACTCAACATTTCCTTCAGCCGGGATTCCAGACACACCCGGCGCCTGTCCGCCTGCTGTACCGCCTGGCGCACTGCACAGTGAACTCGCGCGTCTCCCGCTTCATCGCCGTCTCAGCCGAAGCGGCGAGAAGGATGGCGGAGCGGGAAGGGGTCCCGGAGGAGAGGATATCCGTCATCCCGAACGGCATCTCTCCGGACCTGTCGGCCCTCCGGCCCGCCGCCGAGGTCCGCTCTGCGCTGGGGATACCGGAGGATGCTCCTCTGGCGGTGTGCGTGAGCCGGCTGGAAAAGGAGAAAGATGTCGGGACGCTGGTGCGGGCGATGGCGGGGGTGCGCAGAACGCTTCCCCGGGCGCGGTGCGTGGTGGTGGGGGACGGCAGCCAGAGGCGCGCGCTGGAGGCGCTGCGGGATGAGGAAGGGCTGGGCGACGCCGTCCTCTTCGCCGGGCATCAGCCGGATGCCCTGAGCATCATCGGGGCATCGGACCTTCTGGTGCTGCCCAGTCTGGCCGAGCCGTTCGGTCTTGTTCTGCTGGAAGCGATGGCGCTCTGCAAAGCCGTGGTTGCGACGGACGCGGGAGGACCGCGGGAGATCGTGGTCAACGGAGAGACAGGGGTGCTTGCGCCTCCCGGGGATGCGGACGCGATGGCGGAAGCGATAGCCGGACTGCTCTCCGACCCGGAGACGGCCCGGGCGATGGGCCGGGAAGGGCGCCGCCGGTATCTGGAACTCTACACGGCGGAGCGGATGGCCCGGGACACCCTGGCCGTCTACCGGCAGGTGCTGGAGGAGGGGTGAGGGATGCGCGTGCTGCTGATCTCCCATACGTGCCAGTCTGAAACGGCCGGGCAGCCGAAGGCGGTGGAACTGGCGAAGCTGGGGGTGGAGCTCTGCGTGCTGGTGCCGGACCGCTGGCGGGATTACGGGCGCTGGCGGCGGCCGGACATCCCCTCGGACCCTCCCTACCGGTTCGTGCAGGGCCGCGTGATGTGGCCGTGGGCGGGCCCGGCTCAGTCTTATCTCCACTGGTATCCCGGGCTCGCCGCACTGCTGCGGGACTTCCGGCCGGACGTCGTGGACCTCTGGGAGGAGCCGTGGGGGCTGGTGAGCGCGCATGCCTGCCGGCTGACCCGGCGCATCCTCCCGCAGTGCAGGATAGTCTCAGAAACCGAGCAGAACATAGACAAACATCTGCCTCCACCGTTCGAGAGCTTCCGGAAATACACCCTGCGGAACGCGGACTTCGTCATCGGCCGGAACCGGGAGGCGGTGGAGATCGTGCGCCGGAAAGGCTACCGGGGACCGGCCCGGGTGGTGCCGAACGCCGTGGACGCGGAGCTGTTCCGACCGATGGACCGCGCCGGATGCCGCCGGAAGTTCGGGATGGACGGATTCACGGCCGGATACGCGGGACGTCTGGTGGAGGAGAAGGGCCTGGACGACCTGCTGGACGCGCTGGCGCTCTGCCAGCCTGCCGTCAGGGCGGTGATCGTGGGAGAGGGGCCGCACCGGGAGGCCCTGCAGGACCGCAGCCGCGAGCTGGGGCTGGAGGACCGTGTGCGGTTTCTGCCCGCTCTGGAGTTCACGGAGCTGCCGGAGTTCATGAACGCCATCGACGTCTTCGTGCTTCCTTCGCGCAGCACGAGGCGGTGGAAGGAGCAGTTCGGACGGGTGATCATCGAGGCGCACGCATGCGGCACCCCGGTCATCGGCTCGGATTCCGGGGCCATCCCGGAGGTTATCGGCGAGGGCGGCCGGGTGGTCCCGGAGCGGGACCCGGCTGCGCTGGCACGGGCGCTGGAGGAGGCAGCGGCTTCCGGGACGCCGCAGGAGAAACGGGACGCGATGACGCTCCGGGCGCGGGAGCAGTTCTCGTGGGGAGCGGTGGCGGCGTCCTATAGAGGCATATACGAGAGCCTGCTTCCCGGGGAGGCGGTGAGAGTGCATGCCTGAGCCGCTCCGCGTCCTGTATCTTGACCACACCGCCCGCCTGAGCGGGGGCGAGATAGCATTGCTCCGGCTGCTGCAGGCTCTGGACCGCTCGGTGGTGGAGCCCGTTGTCCTGCTGGGAGAGGACGGGCCTCTCGTGACGAAGCTGCGGGAGGCCGGCGTGGAGACACACGTGCTGGAGCTAGCGCCGGATGTGCGGGACATCCGAAAAGGCACGCTGGGGGCCGGAGGCATCAGACATCTGCGCCGGCTGCCGCGGCTCTGGAGCTATGCGCGACGGGTTGCGCGCTTCGCGAGGGACAAGCGAGCCGGCCTGATCCACACGAACTCGCTGAAGTCGGATATCTACGGCGCCATCGCCGCCAGAATGGCGCGCCTGCCGCTCATCTGGCACGTTCGGGACGGCATTCATGCCGGCTACCTTCCCCTCCCTGCCGTCGTGGCATTCCGCCTGATGGCCCGGATCCTGCCGGACTACGTGGTGGCGAATTCGGAAGCAACCCTTTCGACCATCCGCCTGCCGCCTGGTAAGCCGGCGGCAGTAGTGCCGAGCGGAGTGGCAACATCCAGATCGGATAGGACAATCAGGCCCTGCAAGAACGAATCAAGCCAGGCAGTCATCGGCATCATTGGCCGCATCGCGCCCTGGAAAGGACAAGACGTCTTCCTGAACGCGGCGGAGCAGGTGCTCCAGACCGGGCACGACGCGCAGTTCTGGATCATCGGGGCCGCGCTGTTCGACGAGAAGAGCTTCGAGGATGAGATGCGCCGGCGGGCCGCTACGGGAGTCCTCAAAGACCGTGTCCGGTTTCTCGGGTTCCGGGACGATGTTCAGGAGTTGCTTTCATCTCTTGATATCCTTGTGCACGCGAGCACGGTCCCGGAGCCGTTCGGACAGGTCATCGTCGAGGGGATGGCTGCGGGCGTGCCGGTCATCGCCGCCGATGCGGGAGGTCCGCGGGAAATCATCACGGACGGGGTCAACGGTTTGCTGACCCCTCCTGGTGACGCGCCAGCACTGGCCTGTGCTATCACCGGTCTGCTTGAAGACCCTGACAGAGCCCGGCGCCTCGCCCTGGCGGGGCGGGAGCACGTGGAGACGCACTTTTCCATCCGCGCGACGGCGGCTAAGATGGAAGAGATATACAGAGAGATAGCGTTCGCTGAGCGCCGCCGTTAGGCACGCCTGCCCAAGACGGTCCGGAAGGCAGATCCGGCCCGTCGCAGGTCGCGTACAAGGGATAGTCTACAGGTCCCGAGAGGCTGCAACGCCGATGAGAGCATTTCCGCCAGTCTTCCGCCGGTCCATTGGGATAGCCCTGCTTCTCGTTCTGTCGTCCTGCACCGCCTGGGCTCAGGAAGGGGACACTGAGTCGCCTACCACTCCGGGGAATTTCACAGCTGACGCCTACGCACGGAAGGTGAGGCTGACGTGGGAGGCGAGTACGGACAACGTGGGGGTGACGGGCTACGAAATATACCGCAACAACACTCTTGTTGCGACTGTCACAGACCTGGCATACTACGAAGACCCCGCCCCCTGGGGCTCCCCGCAATACTTCGTGCGGGCGGTGGATGCGGCGGGCAACCGGTCAGACCCCACCGAGACCAGGACGGTCAGCATTTCCTCCTGGCTGTGGGCCCGTCCGCCCAACTGGACGCACGCTTATTCAGGAAAGCGGCATCACATCTTCTACGTCGGGGAGACGGTCCGCTTCGAGCTGGAGACCGCCCCGGGAGCCTGCCGGGCCTTGAAGCCCAATGAGTCCGTCCGCTACGAGGTGCGCGACTACTGGGGCAACCTGATCGATGAGGGGCCCATCGTGCCCTCCGGGCCGGGCCTGCCGGACGTCATCACCCCCAACGTCACCCGTCCGGGGTGGTACAGGCTGTATCTTTACGGGTCTCAGGAGCAGTGGCCCTGGGGCACGTCACTGGGAGTGACGAACTTCGTCATCTTCCGGGACCATCCCGGGTTCCCGAAAATCCTGACTCCCCCTTCACCGCCAAGACACTGCGGGTCCTCCACCCCTTACGACCTTTATACCGGCTCCTACCCGTCACAGAACGCACCTCTGCGGGGGGTGCTGGGCATCGGGCCCTGCAGGCTTCATGTCCAGAACGCCTCCAACTGGCAGCAGGAGATTCAGCGGCTGGAGGCGGACGTAGCCGCCGACGAGCAGTGGTATCTACCGTACGACCCGTATCGAGAGCGGAAGCTGATAATCGCCTTCTCGAACGGCACGTCCGACCTGGAGGGGGTCTACCAGATTGTCAATTACTTCAGGGACCGCGTGAAATACTGGGAACCGGTCAACGAGCCCGACGGCCTTTACGTGGATGGAGCGTGGATGACCGGCTCAAAGTTCGCCACGACCCAGATGAAGGATTTCTACGAGACGGTCAAGAGCGTCAGTCAGGACCTCAAGGTGATGGGGCCGGGGACCACCAACCTGAATCAGGGGAAGCAGAACTGGATCCGCGACTTCTTCAACGCGGGCGGAGGGAACTATATCGACGTGTTCTCCTTCCACGCCTACAACGCCGTGGAGGGGGACGTGTTCCTGGCAAGGTACACCTTCGATTCTCTGAAGAACCTGCTGGCGGAATACGGCCAGCAGGACAAGGAGATATGGCAGACGGAGCAGGGCTACTTCGCGCCGGTCTACGGGTCCTACGAGCCGCGCAGGCAGGGACGGTGGCTGATGCTCCAGACGATGCTGTTCGAGCAGTACGGCATCCCCAAGGAGCACAACTACTACTGGTACGAGGTAAGCCACGGGTTCTGGGACTTCCCCACTTTCCTCGCCAACGAAGACGGCAGCCTGAACCCCGGAGCGGTGCTGATGCGGGTCTGGTCCGAGGAGGTGTACGGCACGCGCTTCTCCCGGAAGTTCGACTTCGGTGAGACGGGAAACAAGCTCTATATCGGGAACCTGTTCGAGGGGCCGGGCAAGAAGGTGGCTGCGTTCATGAGCGCCGGTTCGACGGACGGAAAGATCACCCTCCTGCTTCCCGGCGCGACCTCGGTCACCGTGGTCTCCGCGCTCGGGCATGAGAGCACCGTCAGCGTCACGGGGGGGCGTCTGGAACTGGACGTC
>FWWL01003700.1_pt1 | contig 15591 bp, 9 predicted proteins | sample 2228331 | NCBI WGS metagenome assembly FWWL01 (sample SAMEA103939775, study PRJEB20133) | metagenome
TCGACCAAAGTTGCCGTCTCATCAGGGGCTTCGTCGGCAAGCACAACGCGGATCAAGCGGCGCGTCGCAGGATCCATCGTCGTCTCACGCAGATCTTTTGCGTCCATCTCGCCCAAGCCCTTAAAGCGGCTGACCTCGATCTTCCCCTTGCCGCCAAGCCCCCGCCTGAGCCAAGCATCCCGATCGGCCTCGTCAAGCGCATAGACCCGCCGCACCCCCTGCGTCAGCCGAAACAGCGGCGGGCAAGCAAGATACAGATGCCCATATTCGATCAAGGGGCGCATGTGGGTGAAGAAAAAAGTCATCAACAGAGCAGCGATATGGGCGCCATCAACATCGGCGTCGGTCATGATGATCACCCGCTCATAGCGCAGATCTTCCCGCCGAAATTTCGGTCCCGTTTGAACCCCAAGCGCTTGCGCAAGATCATTGAGCTCGGCATTTTGCGCAAGCTTGCCGCCCGCGGCGCCAAGCACGTTCAAAATCTTCCCGCGCAGGGGCAACAGCGCCTGCGTTCGCCGGTCGCGCGCAGCCTTGGCCGAGCCTCCCGCTGAGTCGCCCTCAACAAGGAAAAGCTCCGTTCCCTCAGGCCCTGCGGCTGTGCAATCAACAAGCTTTCCGGGAAGACGCAGCTTGCGCGTTGCACTCTTGCGCTCTTTCTCACGTTCGGCACGACGACGCAGCCTTTCTTCGACCCGCAGGATCAAAAAATCCAAAAGCGCCCCGGCCGCTTTGGGATCTTGGGCCAGCCAATGATCAAATTGATCCCGCACCGCCCCTTCAACAAGGCGCTGCGCCTCAAGCGAGGCCAGGCGCTCTTTCGTCTGGCCAACAAATTCGGGCTCGGCGATAAAGCAGGAGACAAGCGCACAGGCCGCGCCGCTAATATCCTCGCGCGTGATCAGTTCACCGCGGCGGTTTTTCGTTAGCTCAGCATAGGCGCGCAAACCTTTGAGCAGTGCGGCCCAAAAACCCGCCTCGTGGGTGCCGCCCTCTGGCGTGGGGATCGTGTTGCAGTAGGATTGGCAAAAACCCTCCCGGCCTGGGGTCCATGCCACCGCCCATTCCACCTCGCCTGGAATCCCGAAGCGTTCGTCAAAACGCACACGCCCCACAAACGGCCGCTCAGGGCAAAGCGGCTCGGCACCAACCGCCTCGGCCAGGTAATCCGCAAGGCCACCGGGGAAGTGAAATGCCGCTTCCGCGGGGGTGTCGCCATCGGCAATGGCCGATTTCCACCGGATTTCAACACCGGCAAACAAATAAGCTTTCGCGCGCGCCATGCGGTACAAACGAGCGGGGCGAAAGCGAAGACCACCAAAAATTTCTGGATCAGGGTGAAAGGTCACCGCAGTGCCGCGACGATTCGGCGCGGGCCCCACCATCTTCAGCGGCCCGAGAGGGCGGCCGCGGCTAAACTCTTGCGCCCACAGCACCCGCCCACGGGCCACCTCGACCCGCAGCCAATCAGAGAGCGCGTTCACCACGCTTGCCCCCACGCCGTGCAAGCCACCCGCAGTCTTATAGGCCGTTCCAGAAAACTTCCCCCCCGCGTGAAGGGTGCAGAAAATCACCTCAAGGGCAGACTTGTTAGGAAATTTCGGATGCGGGTCAACCGGGATTCCCCGCCCATTGTCACGGATCGTGAGGCTCTCATCGGCATGCAGCTCAACCTCAATGCGCGTTGCATAGCCAGCCACGGCCTCATCCATTGCATTATCAAGAATTTCCGCCGCAAGGTGATGCAGCGCACGGTCATCGGTTCCGCCGATATACATGCCCGGGCGCTTGCGGACCGGCTCAAGGCCTTCAAGCACCTCAATCGCCTGCGCGTCATAGCCCTGCCCCATCTGCGCCAAAAGATCGTTCATTGTCTCCCATTGTGTTTGAAAGCCCTCTCTCTCTTTCGATCACGCCGCGCCATGCGGTGCAAGACCGGTGTCCATCGTTCCGCGGCGCACGGTCGCCGCAACCCTTGCAAAGTCAAAAAAACTGCACCCGTGCAAGTCATCGCGCGGTGCCCTGGCATTTTTTGTCAACCGCAGCCATGCGCGACGCTCACGCTGCCTTTGAGCAAAGCCAAGGGGCGCGATGCTGGCTCAGTACGTACCCTCTTCGGCGCTCTGCTCTCCAGTGCCTCCTCCGAGCTGTTGCAAGGGCAAGATCGCGGCGAACGCGTTCGGCGCGGCTTGGACGAGATGATCAACACGAGCCCCAAGGGCACTTTGGACCGAAGACTTTACCCGAGCCGTGCATTGTGTGGGTGAGCGGCCTTCCCCGTCGTCCTCAGCCCAAAAGCCTCGCTTCCGCCGCCGCACTTTTTGCATACCCACGCCAGGCCATCGGCCAGCTCAACGGCAATGACGAAAAGATGCGGCGCGATCCCGTCGACGTTCGGCAGGGCTCACCAAAGACGGGCCCGCGACGGTCGGTCGAGGTCTTGTCACGCAACCCCAGGCCCAAAGATTGCATGCCCAGAGGGCGACTGCTCTATTCCTACCCACCTTATGTGACCCAACGCCTGAAAGAAAATCCGTTTTGGATTGAGAAATGCGCCACAAGCATTGGGAAGACCAGGAAAATCCGAAAGCTGACCGTCCGACCTCTCCGCATTCATACGGTGCGCAAAACCCCATCAGGCCGGCCTTCGGCGCCATTCCCAAAGTCCCAAACAGGCCGTCTCTGTTTCGCGACCCTATGCCTTCGGTGCAAAATCTGTGTATCAGGTGGGTCCCTCAAGCGCGCCCATACCGGCGCCGCTGAACGCGCACGGGACAATGGCGTGCAATCCCCTGCTCTGGCCTCCGCTCATCGCGCTCTCTGACGCGCAGGTGAAAGGAAAGGAGTAAAACCCGCTGGCGCGGCCCACCATGGCGCTGCTTACCGCTTACCGGAAAATGCCTTCTCGGGTCTTCTTCCGTCTTGAAATATCCCGGGGGTGAATTAGCCCGAAGGGCCAAGAGGGGGCAGCGCCCCCTCGCCTGCCCGCCATTGAAAGCGCTGGCCGACGTGGCGCCCAAAAGCGGCCACATCAAAGTCCTTTCCGCCGCGCGGAACGAGGGTGAGGTTTTGCAGCAACGGTCCGTAGAGACATGTCCGTCTTACACCCAAACGCGCTGCCCTATCCCCGGCGCTGCACGTCGACCAAAGGGGTCAGGCGCCCTTCTTGCAAGCCGCGCGACAGAGTGACAACAGCAGCACCCTCCTCTTTCAGCCTTGCACGAAGCTGAGGGTGTTCTGACGTCTCGGAGAGAGCTTTGGGAGCGAATTTTCACCGCGCCTCGTCGCGAGAGGGGCGAACGACCCTGTAAAGAGGCTTGATGGTGGGCGATGACGGATTCGAACCGCCGACATCTTCGATGTGAACGAAGCGCTCTACCACTGAGCTAATCGCCCGACACGCTTGTCTCTACCCAAGAAGGGCTCAGCCCGCAAGAGGCAAAGCCCGACGATTTTGCACGCTCCCAGTCCCTGCGCCCGCCCATCGCTTGTCGTTTTCTTACCCGCAACGGACAAGGGCCTCGACGGTAAGCGTTGAACGCAGAAGGGAAAGGCGTGCTGGTGAGGGGGGCCCTGCTGCCCCCCCTCACGCTTTGCCGAAACCTTGTCAATGTGCAATCGCTACCTCGAAGAAACCTTGTCAATGTGCAATCGCTACCGCTTCCGTGTGCTCGACAGGCCGAGGTGCGGTGTCTTCCGCCTCTTCGTCCCATTCAATTGGCTCGGGCTTACGCACAAGCGCGCGCTCAAGCACTGCGCTCACATGGGAAACCGGGACGATGTCGAGCCCATTTTTAATGTTGTCTGGGATCTCGACCAGTTCTTTTGCGTTCTCTTCCGGAATGAAGACGGTCTTGATCCCGCCCCTGAGCGCGGCGAGGAGCTTTTCTTTGAGCCCGCCAATCGGCAGCACATTGCCGCGCAAGGTCACCTCGCCCGTCATCGCAACGTCTTTTCGGACTGGAATGCCCGTCAGAACGGAAACAATCGCGCTGACCATCGCGATGCCGGCGCTCGGCCCGTCTTTTGGAATTGCGCCTTCGGGGACATGGACGTGAATGTCGATCTTTTCGAATTTCGTCGGCTTGATCCCAAGCGATGGCGCAATCGAACGGACATAGCTTGCCGCGGCGTCGATCGATTCTTTCATCACCTCGCCGAGCTTGCCGGTCGCCTTGATCCGCCCTTTACCGGGCAGTTTCAGGGCCTCGATCTGCAACAGGTCGCCGCCGGTCGGTGTCCAGGCGAGGCCGGTCACAACGCCCACCTGGTCTTCCTTCTCGGCAAGCCCAAAGCGGAATTTGGGCACGCCCAAGAAATCACGCAAGGTCTCAGGCGTGACCGCAACGGCAGTCGCCTCGCCTTTGAGAATTTTCGTCACCGCCTTGCGCGCAATCTTCGCCAGCTCGCGCTCGAGGTTCCGCACCCCCGCCTCGCGCGTATAGGTGCGGATGATTTCGGTGATTGCCTCTTCGCTCACCGCGAGCTCGCCCTCCTTTAGCCCGTGGTTTTGCTTGACCTTGGGCAAGAGATGGCGCTTGGCGATCTCAAGCTTCTCGTCCTCGGTGTAGCCCGAAAGTGGGATGATCTCCATCCGGTCAAGAAGGGGCGCTGGCATGGTATAGCTGTTCGCCGTGGTGATGAACATCACCTGGCTTAGGTCGAACTCAACCTCGAGGTAATGGTCAACAAAGCCGGCATTTTGCTCAGGATCGAGAACCTCAAGAAGGGCCGAGGCCGGATCACCGCGAAAATCATACCCCAGCTTGTCGATCTCATCGAGCAACATGAGCGGGTTTTGGGTTTTGGCCTTTTTCATTGCCTGGATGATCTTGCCCGGCATCGAGCCAATGTAGGTTCGCCGGTGACCGCGGATTTCGGCCTCATCCCTGACGCCACCGAGCGAAATCCGAACAAATTCGCGTCCCGTCGCCTTGGCAATTGACTTAGCAAGGCTCGTTTTGCCAACACCCGGCGGGCCGACAAGGCACAAGATCGGTCCTTTCAGTTTTTCCGAACGCGCTTGAACGGCAAGATATTCGACGATCCGCTCTTTGACCTTTTCAAGGCCATAGTGATCGGCATCCAGAACCTCTTGCGCATGGGCAAGGTCGGTCTTGATCTTTGACTTCTTCCCCCATGGCAGGCTGAGCAGCCAATCAAGGTAATTGCGCACCACCGTCGCCTCGGCCGACATGGGCGACATCGACTTGAGCTTTTTCAGCTCCGCCTTGGCCTTCTCACGCGCTTCCTTCGACAGTTTGGTGCGCTTGATTTTCTTTTCAAGCTCGGCGATTTCCGCTTGCGCGTCGTCCCCCTCGCCCAGTTCGCGCTGGATCGCCTTCATCTGCTCGTTGAGGTAGTATTCGCGCTGCGTCTTCTCCATCTGAGATTTGACGCGGCTTTTGATGCGGCGCTCCATTTGCAGGATGGCGATTTCACCCTGCATAAGGCCGAAAACCTTTTCGAGTCGCTCCGCGATATTGAGCGTTTCAAGCACATCTTGCTTGCGCGCCACCTCAACCCCAAGGTGCCCCGCAACCAGATCAGCCAATTTCGAGGGATCATTCGCATTGGCAATCGAGGTCAGAGCTTCTTCGGGGATGTTGCGCCGAATCTTTGCGTAGCGCTCAAAATCTTCAGTCAGCGCGCGCACAAGCGCAGCAACAACATGCGCCTCGCCAGCTGTTTGCGCTGGGGTTTCGACTTCTGCCGCGTAAAAGGGGCTCGTCTCAACAAAGCGCAGGATCTTGGCCCGCTCCTTCGCCTCCACCAGCACCTTCACCGTTCCGTCCGGAAGCTTCAAAAGCTGCAACACGCGGGCAAGCACGCCCATCGTGTACATCCCCTTCGGCCCGGGATCTTCTTCGGTGTGGTCGATCTGGGTGACAAGAAGGATCGGTTTATCCTCCTGCATCACCACTTCAAGCGCACGAACCGACTTTTCGCGCCCCACAAAGAGGGGCACAACCATATGCGGAAAGACGACAAGATCGCGCAGTGGTAAAACAGGAAAAACGCCCTTGGTTTCGTTCATCGTCTCCTCAAACCTTGCGACAGGGTTTCGCCCTGGTTGCCCCATACTTGGTGGTTTGCTCACAGAAATTCAACCAGCGTCCCATCGGGCTCATGGCCCGTCCGCTCGACGTCTTGCAAAGACAGAATCGGGAGGCGAGATGCGCTCTGAGCGTCTCGCGCCAAGCCTGCCTTTGACGAGACATCGGGCTTTTCTGCATGGTACGGCGCGCCGCGTTTGTTGGGCGGTGCTCGACGCTTTTTTGGCACGCGCCGATGGCCGCTGCGACGTGCTTTCACCCCCTCGGCGAGGCGGCACGGCGGTTTGTTGCCGCAAGCAGGGCCGGAATGAGCCCGACGCGCTCCCAGACATGAACAAGGTCGCAGCCGACGGAGTGGTGGTCAAGCAAAGTGAACTCTGGCGCGCCAAGCGTGCTTCGCGAAAGCGCGCCGATACTCGCCCGCCCCTCAGCACCAAACAGATGGCCCGCGCTGAACACAACGATGCGGTCCACAAGGCCGGCCCTAAGCAAAGATGCGGCCATTTGCCCGCCGCCTTCGACCAAGAGCCGTGTGATGCCGCGCTCGGCCAGGCAGGTAAGGATCCGGCTTGGATCAAGCCCGCCCGGGCCTTCGGAAATTGCCATGGTCTCCGCCCCCCGCGCGCGCCAGGCCTCTGCCCCCTTTGCCCCTTCTTTATGCAATAGCCAGAGCGGCGCATCCGCAAGCGTGCGGGCAAGCCGGCTTTCCGGGTCGAGATCAAGCTGGCTTGTCACCACGATGCGCACGGGCTGCCACGTGGTGCCAAGCTCGCGCACGCGCAAATCTGGGTCATCGGTGCGCGCCGTCCCTGCCCCGATCAGCACCGCGTCGTGCTCGGCTCTGAGACGGTGCGCACGGCGGCGTGCCTCGGGCCCAGTGATCCAGCGGCTTGTGCCATCGGCCAGTGCGATGCGCCCGTCGAGGGTGAGGGCGAGTTTAAGCGTCACGAGCGGGCGTCCTTCGATGAGGCGCAACAAAAAGCCAGCCTGTAGACGCGCGGCGGCTTCTGCTTCGACCCCCTCAGTCACAGCCACCCCTGCCTGCTTGAGCCGCGCATGCCCCCGGCCTGAAACCCGTGGATCTGGGTCGGAAAGCGCGGTGACCACGCGCTTAACCCCGCTTGCAATCAAGGCCTCAACGCAGGGTGGGGTCTTGCCGTGGTGGGCACAAGGTTCGAGCGTGACATAGGCCGTTGCTCCCAAAGCCGCCGCTCCGGCCTGCGCAAGCGCCACGGTCTCGGCATGTGGCCGCCCCCCGGGTTGCGTCCAGCCACGCCCGACCACCACCCCCTCGTTCACAAGCACGCAGCCAACGGCCGGGTTGGGCCATGTCCGCCCAAGCCCCCGTGCGGCCAAGCCCAACGCATGGCGCATGTGCCGCTGATCTTCGGAAGAAGGCGGCAAGGCTCGGGCCGTGGACAAGAAAGACGCCGTCATGAGAAAAAAGGGTCAAAGAATGGGTCGGCAAAATCTATGCGGAGGCGGTCGCAAATCCTTGCGCTCTCCTCAAAACAATCCGCGCGGGCCTAGCGCAAAGGACGCTTGGCCAAGAACGCACCGCAAGACCAAAAACGCACCGCAAGAGCCACGCCCCGCATCGCATCATCTATATGACCGACCATTAGGGGAAGCACCGAGCACTGTGAAGAGGCGCTTTGCTCTCAGCGTCCACCCCGTGCCCCGCTTCGTGGTGATCGTGTTCAGCATGCGGAGCGCACCCAACAAGGACCGTGCGCCCGCGACAGCCACCGCAAACAAGCGCTTTTGCGACGCCGAAAAGACTCACCGCTCGCGGCTTCGAGCGAAAGTGTGAGGGCCCGGTCAGAGGGAAAAGCGCCCAAGCGACCCTAATCATCTGCCGTGGCCTTTGGCCTGAGTTCGGCGACAAAGCTTTCGAAATCGTCGGCAGCTTGGAAATTCTTGTAAACGCTTGCAAAACGCACATAAGCCACGGTGTCGATGCGCGCGAGCGTCTCCATCACAATTTCGCCGATCACTTTCGAGGGGATATCGGTTTCGCCCATGCTCTCGAGCCGCCGCACGATCCCCGAGACCATCTGATCGATCCGTTCGGGCGCGATTGGCCGCTTTTGCATGGCAATGCGGATCGAGCGCTCAAGCTTGCTGCGGTCAAAAGGCTCGCGCCGGCCATTCGCTTTGATCACGACAAGATCGCGCAACTGCACCCGCTCGTAGGTGGTAAAGCGGCCCCCACAGGCGGGGCAAAAGCGACGGCGGCGAATGGCAACATGATCTTCGGCCGGCCGTGAATCCTTCACTTGGGTGTCAACGTGACCGCAAAAGGGGCAGCGCATGCTGATCCTCGGGTTCTCTTTGAGACGAACCACATAAAGTATAGGTTAAACTCAATCCCTTGGGTAGAAGGTAATTGCACCCCGAAATCTCGCAGGTCTGCACGAAGCGCGGCCGCGAGCGCGTCGGCTTGCGCGCACCCCTGTCGTGCGAAAACCCCAGATCCCCTCATACGGTCAAGGCAGTGCCGCGCCCACGGGTCGGGCGCGGAAGCCCCGCGCTCGGGGGCCGGGTGGGCGCACAGGTGCAAACGCACGGGCGGGGAAGACTTCTCCCGTTCGCGTCGAGCAAAAGGAAAAGGTCGCAGGCCGTCACCCTTAGGATCGCGCTCACTCCACGATCCGACCGTTCGACAGGCGCACGACGCGGTCCATCCGACGGGCAAGCTCGATGTTGTGCGTGGCGATGACCGTCGCAAGGCCTGTCTCGCGGACGAGCCTAATCAGCACCGCAATGACCTGTTCGGCGGTTGCCGGATCGAGATTTCCGGTTGGCTCATCGGCCAACAGCAAGGCCGGCGCATTGGCAAGCGCCCGGCAGAGGGCCACGCGCTGCTGTTCGCCGCCGGAAAGCTCGGCGGGGCGATGCTGAAGGCGTTCCGCAAGCCCAACTTGAGTTAAAAGCGTCTCTGCCCGAGCGCGCGCCTCACGGAGGGCGATGCCGTTGAAAAGCTGCGGCAGGACGACATTTTCTAGCGCGGTAAACTCGGGCAGAAGGTGATGGAATTGATAGACAAAGCCAAGCTTTTTGCGCCGCGCAACGGTTCGCTCGGCATCCGAAAGGAGTGTCATATCCTGCCCGGCAATGCGCACCGTTCCGGCATCGGGCGCATCGAGAAGGCCAGCAATATGCAGAAGCGTCGATTTACCCGCCCCGGAGGGCGCAACGAGCGCACAAAGCTGCCCCGCAGGAACAAAAAGCGTTGCTCCGCGCAAGACATGGACCACTTCGGCCCGCCCGCGCCGATAGCTTTTGCCGATGTTCTCAAGCGCAAGAACGGGCTCACTCATTTGGATCTGTTCCCTGAAAGAGCTTGCCTGAGCGCACACGCTCACTCATAGCGCAACGCTTCAACCGGGTGCATCCGCGCCGCTCGGCGGGCGGGAAGAAGCGTAATTCCAAACGATAGCCCAAGCGATAACGCCACAGCCCGCAGCACATCGTAAAACCGAAGCTCGGCTGGGAGGGCATAAATCCCCCGGATTGCCGGATCCCAAACGCCGCCCCCCATCGCCCAATTCACAAAGGCAAAGATCGGATCAATGTAAAGCGCAAACAAACAGCCCAAGACCACCCCGCCGGCCGTTCCGGCCACCCCGATGAGCGCCCCACACAGAAAAAAGATCCGCAGGATCGAGCCCTGCGACAACCCCATCGTGCGCAAAATCCCGATATCGCGCCCCTTGTTTTTCACGAGCATCACAAGCCCCGAGACGATGTTCATCGTCGCAACCAAGACGAGGATGGAGAGGATGACGAACATAACATTGTCCTCAATCTCAAGCGCGCGCAGAAAGGCACCGGCACTGTCGCGCCAGGTCCAAAGCAAAGCGCGGTCGCCCGCCGCACGAGCAATCGGCGTAAGATAGCCCTCGATCCGCTCTGGATCAGCGACCATGACCTCGATTTCATCGGCAACCCCATCGCGGTTGAAAAACCGCTGGGCCGCCTCAAACGGCATGTAAATCCGCGTGCGATCGATGTCGTAGCGCCCCGCTGTGAAGATATAAGCAACCTCGAAAGCGGCCACGCGCGGGCTCATCCCAAAGGCGGTTTGCACGCCTTCTGGAGCAACGAGCCGCACCCGATCGCCAATTGCAAGGCCAAGCTCGCGGGCAATGCCCGAACCCACCGCAATGCCCCCTTTGGCAAAGCCGGCAAGATCGCCGCGAAACTGCTCAGGACGCGCCACGCGCGGGATCGATCTCAGATCCTCAAAAGAAATCCCATAGACCTCAACGCCGAGAGCGCGGCCATCGTGGCTGATCATCACCTGGCCGCGAACGAGCGGCGCCGCGCGAACCACGCCTGGCACGGCGCGAATGCGCTCGGCAATCTCGTGATAGTCGTGGATGGACCGGTCAAGTCCGCCCGTGGCTGTCACAAGTGGGGTCTGGTAGACGGTGACATGGGCATTGGCGCCGAGGATTGTGTCGACAAATTCGCTGCGAAAGCCGGCGCGGACAGCAAGCGTGGCGATCAAGGCGAAAACCGCGAGCGTGATTCCGATCAGGCTGATCCAGGTCATCACGCTGACCCCGCCCTCCTCGCGCCGGGCGCGCAGATAGCGCACGGCAATCATCCATTCGAAAGCAGAAAATGGTCGGGGGGACAAAGGCATCCGGGTGTGGTCGCGAGGATTGGGTCTAAACACTTGCATGCAACGGTGATGGTGACAGCGGCGCCAACCGCACCGCCCTTTTGCGGGCCATAGCCTTCGGCTGCACTTACGCTGCTTGTGGGCGGCGGCTGCGGAGCCGTGCACGAAGCACCGTTCTGCGATTGCCGGCAAAGGTCAAGAGGCGTAAGAGGCCAAACACTTTTCCTTGATCACCCCGACTGCACGCCAAACCCGTGCCATAAGCGGCTCGACCGAAAAGATTTTTGCTCGATGCGTGCGTTGCAAGGAATTGCGCCACAAGCTCCGTGTCATGGGGATGCGGCTTTTCGCCTTTTTGTCAGGCCTTGGTGATCCCTCCCGTTCTCAAAGCCTCGACGCAAGCCTGAGCTCAAGGCCACGCCGCGCGAGCAAGGCCCTTAAGCTTCATGGCGAAATCACCTCTTCTTTAACCGTAAGGCACGCGCCTCTTCTTCTTCCGCCTCTTCTTCCGCTTCTTCTTCTTCCCCGCGCAACCGCACGTCTCTTGCCCCACTGGACCGCAACGCCCAAGCCTGGCACTCTGGCTGAGAAATGTCGCGCTTTTTTTTTCACTGCCGGCCCGGAGAAACCTGACGGAGGGTGAGGATGCAGGCCGATCCGCTCTTGACCCCGTTTCAGCTGCGTCACCTGACGCTGCGCAACCGCATTTTTCTTTCCGCTCACGAACCCGCTTATGCCGAAGACGGTATGCCCAAGGCGCGCTATCGCGCCTATCACGTCGAACGGGCCAAAGCCGGCGTCGCGCTGACCATGACCGCAGGATCGGCCAGCGTTGCAAGGGATAGCCCGCCTGCCTTTAACAATTTGCTCGCTTGGAAGGATGAGATCGTCCGCTACATGCGTGATCTCGTTGATGCCTGTCACGAACACGGCGCGGCGGTGATGATTCAACTCACGCATCTTGGCCGGCGCACCCGCTGGGACCGGGGCGATTGGCTGCCGGTGATTGCGCCCGGGCCTGTGCGTGAGCCCGCCCATCGGGCCGCGCCAAAGCTGATTGAAGATTGGGACATCGAGAGGGTGACGAAAGATTTTGCCGATGCAGCCGAGCGGATGGTCGCGGCTGGGGTCGATGGCATCGAGCTTGAATGCTATGGTCATCTTCTTGATCAATTCGTCAGCCCCGCAACCAATGCCATGCCGCCGCCCTGGGGCGGGGTGCTTGAGGAGCGGCTCACCTTTCTTCTGACCGTTCTGAAAGCAATTCGCGCGCGCATTGGACCAAACCCTATTTTGGGGATCCGTTATGCGGGCGATGAGATGTTCAAAGGCGGCACGACGCCCGAGGAGGGCATCCGCATTGCGCAGATTCTGCGCGACTCAGGGCTCGTCGATTTTCTCAACGTGATCCGCGGGCATATTGAGACCGATCCAGCCTTGACCGAGGTGATTCCCTTAACGGGCATGCCGAGTGCACCGCACCTTGCCTTCGCGGGGCGGGTACGGGCCGAGGTGGGCTTGCCCACCTTCCACGCCGCGCGCATCCCTGATCCGTCCACCGCGCGGCATGCCATCGCGGCCGGCCTGCTCGACATGGTGGGGATGACGCGCGCGCACCTTGCCGATCCGCATCTTGTTGCCAAGATTGCGGCCGGGCAGGAGGCCCGGATCCGCCCCTGCGTTGGGGCAACCTATTGCCTTGACCGGATTTATCAGGGGGGTATGGCGCTTTGCATCCACAACCCTTCAACCGGCCGCGAGCTTGACCTGCCGCATGCGATTGAACCGGCCACAAGGCCGCTTAAGGTGGTCATCGTTGGGGCAGGGCCCGGCGGGCTCGAGGCTGCGCGTGTGGCCGCCGAGCGGGGCCATGAGGTGCAGCTCTTCGAGGCCCAAGACCGCCCTGGCGGGCAGGTGCGGCTCATTGCACAAAGCCGCCGGCGGCGTGAGATGGTGGGCATCATCGATTGGCGCGTGAGCGAATGTGTGCGCTTGGGGGCTGACATAAAAACCGGCGTTTATGTTGAGCCCGACGATGTGCTTGCTGCGGCCGCAGATGTTGTCATTTTGGCCACGGGTGGGATCCCGGAAGAGGGGCCAGAGGGAACCGTGACGGCCTGGGCGGTCCTTGCCGGCGATGTTCGAGCAACAGCGGGAATGCGCGCGCTTGTCTGGGACGAAGCTGGCGATCACGCGGGCCTTATGGCCGCTGAGGCGCTCGCTGAACAGGGGGCCACGGTTGAAATTGTCACGCCTGATCGCAGCTTCGCGCCCGAGGTCATGGGGATGAACCTGAGCCCCTATGTGAAGGCCTTACAGCAAAAAGGGGCGGTGTTTACCGTGACGTGGCGGCTAGCCGAAGTCACGCGGGCGGGCAACCGCCTCAACGTTGTATTCGGGTCCGATTATGGGCCAGGGCGGATGGAGCGCCTGGTTGACCTGGCTGTCTGGAATGCGGGCACAAAGCCGGCTGATGAGCTTTATTTTGCCTTGAAACCCTTGTCGCTCAATGGCGGCGCTGTGGATTATGAGGCCTTGCTTGCGCTTGCCCCGCAGCGGATTGTGCGCAACCCAGAGGGCCGCTTCCGGCTGTTCCGGATCGGCGATGCGATTGCCTCGCGAAACATTCACGCCGCAATTCTTGATGCCAATCGCCTGGCCCGTGCCCTCTGAACGACGGGAACAACACCCTTGACTTCTGTCTTCGCCCATTTTTCACTGGTGTATGTGGTCTCGTACGCACGATGAACGGCACCAAACACGTCAGCAATCGCTCCCCTTGAGCTCACGGAACAGTTGCCGCAAGGCGGCTCACGCCATCCTCAAAGCGGCCCCATGATCAACCCGCCGCATCGCCACCCCTTCACAAATCGTGCCGTATTACACGGCGTTCGTCGAGATCCATCTTTTTCTGCGCAAGCCTGTCGCGATCAGCAAACCAAGGTCGATGTTCGGCGCCTCTGTGGCGGCGGGTTCTCGGCTCGCGAGGCGCGCAGCCATGCCTCGCGCAGGTGGGCCGAGCCGCACGCGCGGTCGCCGCCGGCGCTACCAGCGGCCTCGTTACGCAGCTCGAAAGGTCCGAGCCGCACCCGGGCATCGTCGCCCAAAGTTCGCTCAGCGACACGCTTGTCCTCTGCGCCCCATGCCCCTTCCGCTTGTCGGGGACACAAAGCGCGCGCTTCACTTGTCCGCGAGAGGTCAAGACAAGATTTTCGCAACCGCTTTTTCCTGCCTAGAGTAAAGTCGCAAGGACTCGTGGTCTCGCATCACAACAACGCGTTTTGGGGCCAAGGTTAAAACGGAAAGGAGAAGCTGATGTTTGATCTGCCTTTCGCTGTGAAGAGCCAGAATTTGCTCACGCGCGCCGCGGCTGGGTTTGCCCCGCACGCGCTTGTCCGACTCGTTGTGGCCGCGCTTTTGGCGCTTTCTTTTCTCCTTGCTTTGACGTCTGTTCCGGCTCACGCCTGGGAACGGCCACCGTCTTTTGCTGATCTTGCCGAAAGGGTTAGCCCCGCTGTTGTAAACATCACAACATCGGCACGCGTGCCGGTGCGGATGGAGCGTCGCCCCGACCTCCCCGAGGACATGCCGTTTCGTGACTTTTTTGACGAATTTTTCGACCGCGATCCAAGTGAACCCCCGCGTCCGCGGCAGAGCCAGTCAGTCGGGTCAGGTTTTGTTATATCGCCTGATGGCTACATCGTGACAAACAACCACGTCATCGAAGGGGCCGATGAAATTACGGTTGAATTCTTCTGGGGTCTCAAGCTCAACGCGCGGGTCGTTGGAGCCGATCAGGCAACCGACCTTGCGCTTCTCAAGGTCGAGCATGACGAGCCGTTGCCCTTTGTCACCTGGGGCGACAGCGAAGCGGCGCGGGTGGGCGACTGTGTGATGGCTGTTGGCAATCCGCTCGGACAGGGCTTTTCTGTTTCCGTGGGTATCGTGTCCGCCCGCGGGCGCGTGCTGCAAGGCAATTACGATGACTACATCCAAACCGATGCGGCCATCAACCGGGGCAATTCCGGTGGCCCGCTGTTTAACATGGATGGCGAAGTGATCGGGGTTAACACCGCGATCTTGTCGCCGACCGGGGGGTCGATTGGCATTGGCTTTGCCATGTCCTCGAAAGTGGCTTCACGCGTCATTGAGCAACTGCGCGAGTATGGAATGACCCGGCGCGGGTGGCTTGGGGTGCGCATTCAGGACGTCACCCAAGACATTGCCGAGTCCCTTGGCTTGCCAAAGGCGCGTGGCGCGCTTGTCACCGAGGTAATGGAGGGCCCCGCACGCGCGGCCGGGATCCGCAATGGCGATGTGATCCTGAGCTTTGACGGAGCCGAGGTGGTGGACACGCGTGATCTCGTCCGACGCGTGGCCGATGCCGGCGTGGGCCGAGAGGTCACGGTGGTTGTCTTCCGCAATGGCGAAGAAGTCACGTTGACCGTCACACTTGGCCTTCGCGAGGAAGAGCGCCTGGCTGCGCAAGCGGGCCCCACAACGCCCACGGTAATTTTGGGTATGGAGCTTGTCGAGCTAACCGAGGCCATGCGCGCCGAAATGGCGCTTCCTCCCGGAACGACCGGCCTTGTTATTCGTCAGGTTGAGCCCGGCTCGGATGCCGAGCTCAAGGGCCTTCGGCCGGGTGATTTGATTATCGAAGCCGGCCAGCAGCCGGTGGCGACGCTCGATGACTTCCGTGCGCGGGTTCAAGAGGCGCGCGAGGCCGGGCGGCGCACGATTTTGATCATGATCCGCCGTGGCGAGGAGCCGCGCTTTGTCGCGCTCTCGCTCGAGGGCCGCTAAGCAGCCTGGGCGGCAAGCCCCAGGGCCGCGTTTTGGGCTAGGGGTAACCCTTTCACCGTGCGTTTCAGCCCAGGGCGGGCTTGCGTTAGACGTCTT
>FWWL01007102.1_pt1 | contig 15589 bp, 15 predicted proteins | sample 2228331 | NCBI WGS metagenome assembly FWWL01 (sample SAMEA103939775, study PRJEB20133) | metagenome
CGGCGGGCGAGGCAAGAGAGGCAGTTTTCTCTTGCCTATGGCTGTCAGTGTGGCAGTCCGCTTCTTGGTCAGATAGGGTACTCCTACTTGATGATGGCCCGTGGGCTTGGGGGGATCGGGCCGGGGTTTCGGGTATTTCTGGGGGTCCAACCGATAGATACCCTCCTTTTGGGGAGAGTTCTCGCCTTGGCGCGGAATTTGCTCCGAACTAAGATTGGATGTGGCGTGGAGGTACAGCATGCAGGTGTTTCAGCCTTGGCTGCTCATTGCCGATGATGACCAACGGTTCCGGGAGACGATCCAGAACCTCCTGGAGGCGGAGGGGTACCGGACGGTAGCCGCCGCCGACGGGGAGGAAGCCGTGCGGATCGTGGAGTCCCGAGAGGTACATATCGTCCTGCTTGACTTCCACATGCCCAAGTTGACGGGGCTGGATGCCCTCAAGTTGGTTAGGCAAGTCCGGGGATTGTTACCGTGCATCCTGATGTCGGCGGCCTTAGATCCGAATCTGATCGAGCAGGCCCGGCAACAGGCCGTCTTTGAGGTCCTCCGCAAGCCCTTCTCCGCCCGGCAACTTTCATCGGTGGTACGGAGTGCCCTTGAACCATCTTAGCGCTTCCTTCCAAAAAAAATTTGACCTGCTGGGATCGCACCGGAATCGCTTCGCTATCTCGGCTTGGGTGACATACCAAGTGGCAGGATTCTTGCAGGGGGCCCAAGATTATGGTCGCCACCTGAGTCGTGTGTGGCGATAAAGGCACCAAATAAATGTTTGTGGCACTGTCGTGAACCGGATGCTGCGCCGACGGACTGCCTTGTGACACATGGCTGAGTAATCAGATGTCCGGGGACCGTTGGTATCCTCGGCGAAGAGCGAAAGGAAGCTGTTTGGTCCCGCTAACGGAGGCAGTCACGTTTCCGTCTCACCTCGGGTCAGTTTCTTCAAGGAGCGGATGGATCAGCTCGTTGGGAATTCTCGCCGCGTAAATGTGAGGTTGGCCTGTGCGGTTAGAATTGAAAATCACCCATTTCAAGTCGGGCGTAAGGTAAGGATGCACATGCGTGGCTTGATCCCGGGTGGGCGACGTGTGCGAGTCGCACACCTCCAGGCAACGACCTGTCTTGGTGGAACCGACGATAACCTTGAACTGACCCTGCCAATCATCGGCAGAGAACAGTCGTCCACAGCGACTTACCCCCACGTGGTTAAAGGAATATCCGCGTGCCACGACGCGGGCCGGACGTTCGGCACGAACTCCCAGCAGATTCCCCTTCTCTCTGGCAAACTCTCCGCTGGCCGCCACCGTCAGAAGGACTTCCTTGGTATTACCGATCCAGGCCTCGTGGCCCGTGCAAGGAGTGGTGTAGGGCTTGCCCACAAGGAGTGGGGTTCTCTTGCCATCGGGCACAGAGAGCAGGTAGAGCGTGGCCCCTTCCTCGCCCACGAGCCTTTCGAGCTTCCCGTCGGGAGTGTATTTTCCCCCACGATTGTGCTGGACGAGGAGCTGTCGGCCTTCGCCGGGCTCAAACTGGACATGGGGGTTGAGGATATGCGGATCCCGGTCGATAATGCGACTCTCTCCTGTACTTAAATCCACAAGCAGAATATCAAACATCTGCCAATTGGGGTCCGTCACCACACCGCAGGCGTAGTATCGGTGGTCTGAACTGACGGTCCCCAAGCTGGTGAGCCGTGGTCGAGAGGGAAACTCGTAAACCTTCGTCTTCTCACTTCCTGCTACATCTGCCCGCCACAATTCCACACGGGAGTCCACGTTCTTCAGGTAGTAAAACTTGCCGTCCGGCGAAATCGCGCAGCCGGATATGGTCACTCCCGCATCGAGGGGGTCTTGACGCCATGTTCCCAACTCGACCGCCATGAATTCCGTGCGATTGCCCGTCAAGCGGGGATTCTGCCGGGCGTACACAAACAGGCGTGAATCTGCCGAGCAGTAGGGGACTTCGCAGTAGATATTCGACTGGGCGTAATCCTCGGTGGTGACCTGCCACACTTCGACGCCGTTGGGCAAGCTCTCGATCAATTTGCTTCGAGATTGCTCGACAGCGCCAAAGATCCACCGAGTCGGCCCTAGTACAGAGCCGGCCGTGCATGCCGTTGTCGCTGCGCTCACTTTGCCGAGCCAGGCCCGCCGCGAAAGATGACTTTCACCGTTGAAACCGGAGCGGTTGTTCGACTCTGAGCTGTTTTGTTTTAACCGTTTCATTCTTCTATCCTTTCTTACAAGGGGGCGACGGAGTACATGCTGACTGCGGCATGTTCCATGACCTCACGACTGCCCAACGGGTAACCGTGCGCAAACAGATTTTTCATTCCAAAATGGCCCGGGTGAGCCTTGCGAAGAACTCGTCCCAAAGTTTGTCGGTCACGGAAGGCTCTCCCATCCGCACAATGACCATGTTCCACTCCGGAATGACACAACAGAAATTCCCACCGTTTCCGTGCGACATGTAGGTCTTGGGAGGGGCCGAGGGCCAGGGACACCGGCCATTGACCATGACCCCGTTGACCCACCAGTAATAACCATAACGGCCACGGAAGTCCCGATTTCGGTAACCGATATCGAGCGGGACCTGATTGGAGGTAGCCTCTTCGACGAAGCTTGCCGAAATCAACTGGCGACCCTTCCAATTGCCGCGATTGAGCATCAGCAACCCGAATCGTGCGAGCTCGCGCGGTGTGATCTTTACCCCACCGGCGCCGGTTCCGCCGGGATTGCCTGCAGCGTTATTAAGCGGGATGCCTTCCACCTGGCCGGAGAGACCCCATTCCCATGGTTTCATTCCAATGGGTTCCGCAACGCGTCGTCGAAAGACGTCCTCGAGGGGCTCGCCGGCCAATAGTGTCAAAATCTTGCCGAGGAGAAAAACGTCGTGATCACTGTAGCGCACGGCCGTCCCCGCTTCAAAGGCGGGAGCTTGCGGATTGAGGTAACCCATCACGCCCCCCCACGGTTGGTCGGAACGGATATCTTTCACTTCACCCTGATATCCTCCACACATCGAGGCCAAGTGGTGCAGCCTGATTTTCCCATAAAGGGGATATTTATCTGCTAATCGCGGCTGGTAAGTTGCGGCCAAGTTATCAAGTCGGCATTTTCCATCATCAATGAGGAGGCCCAAGACGGCACTCATGAATGTCTTGGTACAAGAGAAAATGGGGTGGTAGGCATCGGCCCTCGCACCGGCCCACATCAGCCGGCCGTTACGAATAATGACCATTTCCTCGGCACCATCCGGCCCGGCATGGGCATCGAGATAATCGATCGCCTTTTGCAACTCGGCGGAACTCACACCCTGCGACTCCGGCGTAGCCTCCTCCCAATCGCGAGTTGGGAAAACGATCTCGGCAGCACTGCAGCACGCAGTAAGGCTTGCGAGGGGGAATACTACCACAATAGGAACCATTTGCCGCATTTCGTCATCTCCAGTGCCCAGCGGTACCAGAATCCGTTGACAGGGGCCACGAGCGGTGTTTGTCGCAAGGGTGTGGAGTTTGGAGTTTACCCATTTTTTGCGGCTGTGGGGCACGCTTCCAACGTTTCAACAGCAACGAAACCAAGTGCAAATATGGCTTAGGTGGGGCAAATTCCCCAGTCTGTCCTGGAGGGCCACGCGCCGTCGTGGCCGCGAATCACAGTGGATCATCAACTGGCAGTTCGGCGGGCGCGACGGCGCGCGCCCCTCCAATTTTGATCTTGTATCGTTACCCATCCGCGATGGTTACGCCCTGTCGTGGCCACGTCAAACCGCAACTGGGTAAACTACAATGTGGCGCGCACGTAATCATAGAGAGGCCGCACCCAGGTCCGATCACCAGTATTGGCAGAGAGATGTGTCGGTCCCGCCCACGTCTCATCAACATTTGGGGTTGTTTTCTCGCTACGCGGAGTACCGCTCTCCCGGAAAGCGGTTTGTCCCTTCTAATGCGTTGCACATCCTGTTACGTCGGGCATTTGTTTTTGCTTGGCCATTTTTGGACACGTTACCGCTACCACCCGTCAAAAGCGGCGAAAATAAATGTCTTTGAACTGCACCGTCATAGGAGGCCCGACGTGGACTTGAAGTGCCAGCCAGCCATGCACCGGTCGGTTTGGATCGCGGTCCTCCACCTCGCACATGACGACGCCGTTGATTTTTAGAACGATATGTCCCTTATCGGCGATGACGATGTACTCGTTCCACTCCTCCGGTTTAACAACTTTAAGTAACTCCTTAGAATCTCCCAGAGTTCCGATGACTTGCCGCTTTCCGTTTTCGTCGATAACAACCTTCTCGCCTCTTTCCGCGATCACACCACGTCCCAGGTATTCCATCAGGACACCCGTCCACCGTCCGGAGGCATCGAAGTCCGCCTGGGGACCGATTAGGGGATCGCCTTCCGTTTGACGCGGCGAACGCTTTTGAGCACGGAAATAGATTCCTGAGTTACCGCCATTGATCCGGAATTTCAACCGCAATTCAAAGTTCTCTACCTGATCTTTCCAGATCAGGAAGTTGTTTTCTTTTAGCTTGGTCTCTGCGGTGGTCCGTCCTGTAATGGCCCCATCTTCCACGGTCCAAATTGAGGGGTCACCTTGCCACCCAACCAGAGTTCGACCGTCGAACAAGGAGACGAATCCCGGTAGTCCGGGCACCGGCTCCGTCCCCGGTACGGGTTTTCGCACGGGCATGGAGGGCCGCGGTACCGTGGGGGCTTCTAGATCGCCCGTGGCGAATTGAATGGCATCCAGATAAAACTGAAGCATCCGTGGGTCGGAATAGAGTTGCGACATGTGGCCGAAGGAGGTGTTAAAAACACGGCCTTTGCCAAAGGACTTGACCCACGTCAAGGCGAAATCGGTCTGCTGGCGATTAATCCATCGCACTCCCATGTTGGTGGTCGCCGGGTCGATGGACATCAAGACCCGAAGTTTTGACCGATCGTAAGGCGGACCGTATTGATAAATCTCATCGAAAATGCGGAAGTCTTTCCCCTCGAAGGCCGCCACCAAGGGATGGTCGGGTTCCTCCACGCAGACGCCGACTTCCTCCGTCCAAGGGTGTCCCGTGAACGTGGCCCCCAGTAATTCCGTAAACTCAGGCCAATGCCGGTTGGCAGCAATGGCATAATGGATACACACCAGGCCACCGCCGTTTGCCACAAAGTCCAAGAAGGCCTTTCGCAGTGCGGCCTCGATCTCTTCCGGATTCGAGCCATGTTGAGCTAACGCAGGTTTTTTCACGTCCTCGTCGGTGGGGGTGATCCACGGCCCCGAGGCATTGTTCAAGACAATGGCATCAAATTGTTGGATATTCTCCGGGGCAAAAACGGCCAAGTCATCGCTGACGACCGGCTTGTATGCCCCCGTTTCCTCCCCGATGGCCCGAAATGCCTCTTCGCCGTACGGAATGCAATAGCCCTTGTGTGGGTCTTTTTCCATCAGATGGGGCGGAGTATTCCAAATAAGCACCGTCCGCGGCTTTTGCGGTGTGGCACGGGCCTTAATCTGGCGGGCCGCTTCGCGGATCTTGGCTGCCTGATGTGGGGGTACCTGGGCATGGAGGCCCATTAGTCCCCACGTGCTCGTAGCCAAAAACATCCCCAGAGCGATACTCCGGAGAACGAGTTTTCTTAAGGTTGCTTGCATCGTTGGTTCCCTCTCTGTCTCGCCGGAGATACCACGGATACCACCCAAAGGATCACAATGTCCAACCTGGACGGTATTCGCAAGAAAGAAGTTCGTTGGCCCTTTCGCTATTAACCACTTTCATTTCGACGGGATCATAAACGAGATCGTCTTCCACCTGCGTTGCGACATTCCCCAGCATGAGAAACTCATTGAGGGCCGAGGCGTATTCGAAATTCGCCCAGGCCGGTTTTCCACCTCGGCACGCGGCAAACCAATCAGCTTCATGCCCACGTGAGGCATCGAGTTTCAAGGGTCGGTCCTTGGGTACGTCCTTAAACTTTTCGTGCGGGAGTAGGCAAAATGTCGCATTGTGGCCGGTGAGGACCATGCGGCCCTCGGTGCCGATCAACAGGGCACCCGCCCATTGGAGGAGATCTCTATCGCGTTCCACCAGACCGACCGCCTCTTGCCGGATGGGTTCCACGAGCTCTCTGCCGCCGGAGCCCTGGCCGTTGTGCCAAATGAGCTTGACGGCCGGCATCTCGCTGCGGGGCGGAATCTGCCAGGTGATTCGTTCCCAACGGGGAAACGACAGGCGGTTGATGCCCGAATGCTCGGCATAAATGCGAATGAACCGCTGCTCGGGAGGTAGTGATTCCTTGAGCCATAGTTCGTGAACATAAAGGGCCATGAAGGCCAAGTTGGCACTATGGCTGGCCCAGTTTCCCAATTGACCGGTGCCGAAGTCGCGCCATGAATTGCGTTGCAACCACTCACGGTGATATGGCCGCGCTGCAGCGGGACCCAGCCACAAGTCCCAATGAAAACCCGGGGGGATGGGTTGTTCACCCTGGGGTGGCTGCTGGCGGTCGGCTCCCCCACCGTCATTCCAGACATGCACCTCTCGGATTTCGCCCAATATCCCATCGCGGACAATTTCCACTGCCCGCCGAAATTGCCTGCTGGCCGTACCTTGGTTTCCCATGGAGGTGGCCACGTGGGACTTTCGGGCAATTTCCCGAAGGGCCCGCGATTCATGGACTGTGCGGGTCAGCGGCTTCTCGCAAAACACGTGTTTGCCTGCCTTCATGGCCGCGGCAGAGATCACGGCATGGGTGTGATCCGGCGTGGCGACGATGACGGCGTCGATTTCTCGGTTTGCCTCATCAAGCATTTTGCGAAAGTCGTAAAAGGTCCTTGGCCTCGACTCACAAAGGCGCTGATACTGTTTGGCACGTTCGCGTTCCCACGGTTGTGGGGAGTCGGCCATCTTGCGGGCCAGTTCCTCCCATCTTGTGAAGGTTTCGGCAATCTTCGCCTCGTTGACATCGCAGAGGACCGTCACCCGCTCCATCGCGGGAATTGTCTCGACAAACCACGTGCCACGACCGCCGGCACCCACCAGAGCAACCTGTATCTTCTCACCGGCTTCGTAGGTGAAGGCCGTGCGATAGGGGACAACAAGTACCCCAGCGCCTACAACGGCACTTTTGACGAATTGACGACGATTGAAGACATGAGACATACAGCACCTCCCCGGGCAAACTGTTTGTGGGCCAAATGGAAAATCGACTACTTCAGAAAAAAGACTGCTTGGTGCGCTCAATATCTTATCGCAACATTTCGCTTACCGCACGCGATTTTGGGCATAACGGCTGGGAACGTCCAGTGTCACCGGTGAGCTGTCGCGATTCGTATCACGGCCGTTTGACATAAGAACCCAGGCGGATTGTCAAGCAAGCCCTAAAATCACACAAGGCGAGGCGTGGACGGTAACCGTTTGGAGATGCGGCAGCTATCTGTGAAGGGCCTTACGGCCTTGTTGGCCACCTTGCGCACGAACGCTCTGTTCGTGCTGCATATGCCGCTGTTTTGAGGCACGTGTCGGCCGCGCACAATTGACACAATCGGTGCGAAAACCTAGTCCACCGCTTATGGTACTGCTGCCAACGGATCAGGCAAGCGAAGATCTTTGCTTGGCAGGACATCAACCCACCCCATTGCAGCGAGTTCTCGAATTGTCAAAGCAACTTCACTTTGATCGAGGGGCGGCCGGCGGTTTCCTTTCCATTTGATGATTGCCGAAAGCACCTCGGATTCTGTCGGGGGGCACGACTTTTGGCATTTAAGTTCCCTAGCGGCAAACAACACCGTGCTTACCAATTCGGCCCGTTTCGTGTCCACCCGCATGAACAGATCGGTTATTCTCTCGATAACCATATCAAATCGTCGTAGATCGCCTTCATAAGCCTTTTGAGCATCGGCATAGGTGGGGCCGACGCGTACCTGGATCATCCTGCCGATTCGCTCTTCCCGAATCAGACCATGACTTTGCAGTCGTGCGATCAACCGCTTCATACCCGAAGCGAATGGCCCATAACTGCTGCGCTTGAACTCCAAACCGGTATCAAGGCCTTCCTCCGTAGCTACGTAAGCAATCTTCTGAAACGTGGTCCGTCCCACTGGCCAGTGATACGGCTGCGCCTCGAGTCGTCTTAAAACTTCGACCAACGCAACCCAAGCCGGTGGAATCCAATCAGGTTTCGGCATTTCCAGCGGCGCAGCCTTATTTGAGTCATTGACCCCTAGAAATGAGGGCTGTAACTCCTCGTGCGGTGTTCCGTGCGGGGCGTACAGTTCAACAGGAATGTCGAGTCGCTTGAGATACCTGAACAGCGTCGGGGCAACGATACGCCATTCCAATTGCCCTTGACCACAACCGAGGGGCGGCACGGCCAATGATGTGATTCCCCACTCCCGGTAATGATCATACACGTACTCAAGTCCCTGTACGATGGCGTCGAGGTTGGCTATATCCCGCCAGTGATGTTTCGTGGGGAAGTTGAGAATCCAGGGTGAAACGGTTTGCTTGTAAAGGTACGGCCGGCCCAATCGAACTTCCCCGCGTTTGCATCTTGCTTGGTAATCTGCAAACATATCGGGAAACTGTTTCTTGAACTCCAACGCTATACCTTTACCCATCACACCGACGCAGTTAACGGTGTTCACCCAGGTCTGCGCCTGCGATTGAAACAAATCACCAATGATCACTCGAATCATGCGTTCCTCTCGTTGGTTATTAAGGGAGGAAAAACATGTGCCGATCTACCGTAATCGGCGGCCGAAAACCTGATTTGACCAGATCCCGAGATGCCTCATCACAAGAAACGTATGCCCCCACAATGTACTTAGCATCCAAGCGATCTGGTACGAGTAGCTCCGCACATTTCTTGCGCTTGCTCTCCCACTCTTCATACGGGTTATCGCTAGTCCACCACTCGGCATAGACTGCCCGGACATTCAAATGCGCCAACCCCTTCGGCATGAAGGTGGACGCCCCTTCGGCGAGGGGTAAAACGCTGTGTTATTACTGGCGGCATTACCATCTGTTATGATCGCTCCAGCAACATCTAACACAGCAGTATCAATCTGTAGGACACACAGCGTTGCGTGTTGTTCTCGAAGCCGGTAAAGCATTGGGTTTCGAGCGTGAAAGTACAGATTCACATAATCGTGCAAGGGACGTCCGTTCGGTACAACCTTGACTTTGCATCTTTGTTGCATTTTTCGCATTGCCACGGAGCAATGCGGTAATTCCCTGGCCCGGTTGTAAGGTAGCAAACCATGTTCCATGATGGAGGCGACATTGGCAATCGGCGCAATGTAGTGTAGTTCCGGGACATCTCCCCGATCCATTTTCGCATACCCCAACGACTTTCTCCAGTCGCGCAAAGCGAGTTTACCACGGCCTTGTTGCCACCGTTATCCTGTTAGCAGATAAAGCGGTTCTGGCTTGCCGTTATCTATTTGGCCCGATGTAGCTCTTGGCCACGACGATGTCGTCGAACCAGACTTGGCTCACGTGGCCCGGCGGGGTTTTGGTGATATACAGCAGGACCCACACGAAGTTGATTTTCAGGTCTTCATCGTTTCGCCAGCGGAAGCCGGGAAACGGTTCTCCCCCTTCCGGTACGGAAAAGGTCTCGGGACCGCCTTTTTCGTCGTTCCAGCGAATTGCCTGACCACCCCGACCGGGGAGGAAACGATCGTAGGTCCATTTCCCTTTGGGAAAACCGGGGCCGAGATGACTGACCAGTTTTCCATCTACCCAGAGGGCCAATTCGCCGTTACTTTCTGTGACCGGGGAATTGAGCTTGATCATGACTTCCAGGCATTGCCATTCTCCCTTTTTCACCCGGAGGTTGGGATCGTTGATGAAACAGTTTCCCCAGGTTTGCCCCCGCGGTGGACTACCGCGCATTTCCATCCAGTAGGTGTAATAATCCCAGCGCCAGTCGCGTCCGAACGGTTCAATCCCGACGGTAAACCGCTCGTTTCCGCGAGGGCGCTCGCCAGCTCCGCCTTGCGGCCACGGAGTTGGGGGATTGTACCCGCCCACGTGGAAAAAGTGATGGATCTCGCCACAGTCAGGGGCGAACCGCACATAAAACCTGACAAACAATTTTTCGTAACCTTGATCCAGCCGGCGATAGAGGTGCCCTCCGGTCCCCTTGCCGCCGGTGTGCTTCATCAACAACGACCGCTTCCCGTGGCTGTCCAGGGGAACGACGTCGGAGAGTGTCATAATGTCCGGTTGGGAAATCTGCGTCCATCGCCGTTTCAGATCGCTGAATTGACCCACCTCAAAATCTTCCATGAAGACGACGTCCGGATGCTTGGCGAGTGACTGCGGATCTCCGCAATGAGCGGCCAAACCGGGACCCTCGGGCAATGTCCGCGAAGGTTCTTTCCCCGGCATTTGTTCCGTGACCGTGAGCGTTAACAGACACGCAGCGAGCACAGCCACCAACAACCGACGACATCTCATCGTTACGTCCTCCCACCAAGATTGCCGAGACGCGGAACGTCGGAAACAGAAAACGGCTTCCCTTTGCAGAAAACAAACACGACGGCTCGTTGGATCACGAAGCGCTCTGATATTCGTCAGCACCGACATCAGGATGGTCATCTCGAATCTGCCTATCGAAGTCTTCGGGCGTCTGGGGCAAGACGGTGCCACCGTTGACAACCGACTCAACGGCCTTTGTGAGGTGGAGGTCGCCTCGCATGGGGTCGGCGAACACGCCGGGGTCCCTGGTCAGGACAACGTTTGTCAAGAACCGAATTTGGCTAGGCGATTCGTTTCTTATGGGTGGACCCACTAATAGATTATTCGCTACCACCAAGCCTGGGTTATCGTGAACCAGTCGGATGAGACGACCGAGGCGGTTATCCAGGTCATAGATGGTGTTATGGGCAATGAGGCAATCTCGGGTGAAGTCGGCCACGATGCCCGATTCGGGACACCGGACAATGAAATTGCTTCGCGCGATAATACCGAAAGCATGGGTTGTGACGTCATCCGGCTTGAAGGAATTTCCGAGAGCGATACCAACATCACAATCCACGATCACGTTCCGTTCGACAATACAGTTTTCAGCCTCATGCCAGAGGAAAATGGCCCCGCGGCCTGCCCGTGTTCGGCCTTGAATGCCGTAGAACACGTTGTCGCTGATGACCCAATTTTGGGGGAACATGACGTCGATCCCGCCGATGTAGTTTCCCCGAAAGTTTTCCGGGGTGTCGGCCGGGTCGTCCTCGTACGACTTGGCCCGATCGTTATAAAAAAGACACCACTGGACACGGCAGTCCCTCGGACGTGGGACCGTCTTGGGAACCCGTACTCCCTTCACGCCGCGTTGCCAGACATTGTGGATGATGCAGTTGTGGATGGTCACCCGGTGAACACCGGAGTCCGTGTCAAGTTTGATACCATTCCATCGCACGTTTTGCACAGTCAGATCGGCGACCGTCACACCGCTGCACTGGCGGATGGCGAGCAACTCGCCGAGTTGATGGGGGCCCCCGTCGAGCACCACCCGCTCCCGTCGGCCGGATTCCCCTCGCAAGGTCACCCGATCGGTATGGATATCGAGCCGTCGAGGTAACACGTAATGACCGTCGGCGAGAAGAATCGTGCCGCCCGGCGGTACCGACTCTGCCGCCCGATAAAGCTCCTGGACATTTGTCACCCGGATCACAGGGCCGGTGGGAGGTGGCAATGGGGGAGCGGTGCGGAAGATCGAGGGAGCGAGGGGTGGCAGGACAATCGTACCGCCAGTCTCCGCCAGGGCCTTTGGAGACAGCAGGGCACAAAGCAGTGCAAGGCGGGTGAAGAATCTTTTCATGGCACATCAATTTGCTATTTCAGAATGATCGAGCGACGAACGGTGCAGGCCGTGCGCATTTCATGTGCGGGTATTATCAACGCGTTGGAAGATTGTGCACATGGTCTTTCTTGTCGAAAGCATTATGGGCCGTGCCGCCGGGGCCTGTCAACGTAGGCGGAATGACCATGCAGGACCCCCGGCCACGACGGCGCGTGGCCCTCCATTGTGAAAGGTGGCCACGACGGCGCGTGGCCCTCCATTGTGAAAGGTGGCCCCGACGGCGCGGGGCCGCCCATTACCGGATCGTCGGTGAGACGGGGCCGTGGCGTGTGACGCGGTAATTACGGGGAAAGAGACGAGGAGGGTTTGACAAACTCGGCCCGGTAGATGGTTCCGCCCTGTAAACGTACGCGGCGTTCAAAATGGGTGCGAAAATCCATATCGTTTTCTGCCGGGCGTTCGGGAACGGGGAAGGGGCCCAGCAGTGAGGTCGTGGCTTTGAGCAGCTCGATCGTGGTTTGGAAATACTCCTCCACGTCCGTCCAAAAATGCAATCGTCCTTCGGGGCGGAGGGCCCGCTGGACATGTCGCAGAAAAGTTTCGTTGAGCACACGCCGCTTTTTGTGCCGCTTTTTCCACCAGGGGTCGGGAAAATAGACATGGACTGCCTGAATGCTTTCCGGCAGCAGCCACTCCGAGAAGAATCGTTGGGCGTCGCCATGGACGACGATGGCGTTCCGCACACCCAACTTGGCCAAGCCGGCGGCCGAGAAGCGAGCATATTTCTGAGCGATCTCAAGACCGACGAAGTCCACATCCGGTGTTCCGGCGGCTGCGCGACGGAGAAACAGGCCCTTTCCGGTCCCGACCTCGACCTCAAGCGGGGCCGAGCGACCGAAGATCGCATCGCCCTGAAACGGTTTGGGGATATCCGTCAATTCCCGATAGTGAAAAGAGAGGTCAAGGTTCGGATCGATTTTGCGAAGTGCTCGTCGGCCCATGGTCGCCGCGGAGAATATGCTAATAGAACCACGATCGGTGGCGAAAACCGTGAGAGTTAGGCACCTGCGTCTGTGGAGGCCGTCTCGGCGCCGTTGGTCTTACTACCCTCGATGGTCTCGGGAGACAGGGGAATGCCCAGAATGACCCCTTCACACACGAGATTCTCCCGCACAAAGCACTGGAATTCGCACGTCAGCATCGTGCTACGAACCTTCAATAGGCGGGCCACAATGAGGAAGCGGTCTCCGGGACGGACGACGCCGCGAAAACGGACGTCCTGAAGTCCCCCAAATCCCACCATGGGGGCCTTCATGAGTTTATGCTTGATTGTGTAATAACTGGCGAGCTGGGCGGCCGCTTCACACATGATCACCCCGGGCATGATAGGCATACCGGGAAAGTGTCCCCGGACCCAGAACTCATCGGGACCTAGGTCCTTATACCCGGCGCATATGGCCCGCTCGGTATCTTCGTAGCAGATCGCCGTGAGTTGCTCCATCTCATAGCGCTGTGGGTTATAGCGACGAATTTCCTCAATATCGGCGATGATCCGGCTCGTATCGATCTCGGCAGGATCCAGAATCAATGGCTTCTTGGGCACGACCAGCTCCTCAAAAAACCAATTCCGCGCAACACCAAACGCAAGGCCAACCGAGTGGCCCTTGCCAAGACCACCGACTCACTCCTTGATCTCTCAGGTCTTCACTACCCAGCGCTTTGCCCGCCTCGCCCGAGGATTGGCGGGCCGGCGTCCGTGGTTGGCTTTCTTAATATGACGGTGCGGTTTCGCCATCAGATCACCTCATTTGAGATACGACGATATTGACTGATTTTAAGTACAATGGGATCTAGAGACACGGCCGAAAGCTGCTTCCAATATCCGCCCTTTCGCCCACGCCCAACTGTCCGCGGGCGCATCTCATCGGACAGCATTTCCCGCAATCCCCCTGCGTGACCTATTCCGCGCTTGCCCCTCACGCAAACGGGACAAAATAATAATCTAACTGTTCAAGGGCTTTCTGTGAAGACGTGAAAACAGGCAAGATAGGAAAGGATGTTCAGCAAGTTGGCGTTTGGTGGCCACTTCCGGCTGACGACTCGCTTAGGCCCAGCATCACGCAGAGGAACGTGTTCATCTGCGGAATGATGGAGACATCATGAAATAGGCCGTTTGTGGCGTAAGCAACAATCGCTACCACGGCCAGCAGGGGAAAGGTGAGGTTTCCCTGTGACATTGCCGAGTGCATGTCGCGTGCCCAAGCCGCCAGAAGGAAGAGAAAGACCAGCAAGCCCATCAGACCTGTTTCTACGAGAATTGAGAGAAACACGTTGTGCTGGGTGTATGGTTTGGCCCAATTGACCGGGTAAGAAGCTAGCGGATTGGTAAGGTAATCTGTCTTTGCCCGATCGTATTGTCCCAGTCCGACACCGAAGAACGGATGATCCTTGGCCATTTGCCAGGCCACCTGGGCAAGGACGGGTCGCAGCTGGGCGGATCGGGCGGCCTCGGCGGGACGAAGGCCTTGATCGCGTTTCATCTCCCAGAAAAAGCCTTTGACGACCAGGGCCATAACAACTAGGCCAAATCCGGCCGTGGCCAACCATGCCCGACGATAACCCCGCGGCACCAAACGGTATCCCAAAAATAGCCCACCGAGACCGGCGGCCAGCCAAACGCTACGGGTGAGTGTGCTGAGGATTCCCGCCGCCATAATTCCGTGGACCAACAACAGCCCAGGCCACCACCGTCGAGCCACCGACCGTCCCAGAAAAACCCATGCAGCCCAAGCCACGGTCATGATGAACCCGTTGACAACGGGATTCAGGAGGGGACCGCGTGCTCGTCCCAGGAATTCTCCGCTTACGGAGCGATCCATGATGTAGGCGGGAAAGACGAGCGACCGCAGCCCCATGACTTCGGCCAACCCCGTGATGGACAAATAAACCCCGGCACAGCCAAACAGCAAGAGGATGAGGCGCTCCGCCGAGGACGATAGGCGTATTTGCCGCAGGGCAAAATAAAGGGTTGCCGGCATGAAATAATAAAAGACCCAACGGGCAGCGGCGCCCGTGGTCTGCTCCGAGACCAGTGTCTTCACCGCTAAGGCGCCAAAATAGGCAACGAACAAGGCCAGGAAGAGGTCCCCTCGCCTGAGTTCGGTAAAAGTTATCCCTCGGCGAACCGTGATGAGCACCGTCCCAAGGAGGACACCTAACCAAGCGATTCGGTCCAGCGTGATGGGTATCCCAAGGCTGTCATTGTGCCAAAAAGGGTGCCCCAACCATATCCCGGCCAGCAGTGTGAGCAAGACAAGGGCCAACAAAAGGAGGTCAGCCTGTGATGTTGTCCCGAGTTTGAAAGGTCTTCGATTGACACCGATGGCCAGACATGATTCCATCATGCTTTCCTCTCAGGCTCACGGGATTGGACCAGACCGGCCAGTGCCTGGTGGATGGGTGAATCGGCCCAGTCCAAGGCAATCGGAATCACCGACCACGCTGTCGGACGATCTTCTTCGCGAGGTTCTTGACCTCCGCATTCGGGGGCCGCCGCCTCTTGGTTTATGGGACAGGACACCTTCTCGGGTTCGAGGCCATTAGATTCGAAGCGGGACACGTGGGATGTCCCTTCGATTGCAGTGGTGACACACGTTTCCGGCTTTGCGTGGGGCGGGACCATGTCGGCTTGTGCAGGCTCGTCAATGTCTTCGTCTTCTATGGGAAATGGCCCTCGAGACGTCACGATCGGTTTTCTTTCTGGAGGTGAGGTGGGAGTTAACCAAAGGA
>FWWL01007103.1_pt1 | contig 15589 bp, 14 predicted proteins | sample 2228331 | NCBI WGS metagenome assembly FWWL01 (sample SAMEA103939775, study PRJEB20133) | metagenome
CGGGCGGCCGCCCGGCCGCCTCCTCTTGCGTGCCCCGTGCTGAGGCCGCCAATTCTGTTGGCCTTCCTCGCCGTCGGCCTGGTGCTCCGGGTCGAGTCGCTGTCAGGCCGGGCGGTCTGGTACGACGAGGCGTACAGCATCTGGGTGGCCTCGCAGCCGCTGCGGCAGATCCTCCAGGAATCGCGCGTCAGCGACCCTCACCCGCCCGGCTACTACCTCCTTCTGTCCGCCTGGTCCCGCCTCCTGGGTGGCAGTCTGGAGGCGGCCCGGGGGCTGTCGCTCCTGTTCTGGTTGGGCGCCACCGCCTTGACCTACCGGCTGTCCTCCCAGTGGTTCGGGCCGGCCACGGCAGCGGGCGCTACCTGCCTGCTGTCCCTGAACGCCTTCCAGGTGGTGGCCTCGACGGAGGCGCGGATGTACATGCCCCTGGAAGCGGTGGGCCTGTTGGCCACAGGGCTGCTGTGGCAGGCCAGCCGGCCCAGTGCCCGGCGCTCCCGCTGGGCCGCGTATGGCCTTGCGGTGGCCGCCTGCGCGTACCTCAGCTACTACTCCGTGTTCCTGCTGGCGGCACACGGCGTCTGGCTGCTGGTGTCAGGAGCCCGGAGGCACGCCGGGGGACTGCTCACGGCGGCAGCCGCCGGACTCCTGGCGTACCTCCCGTGGCTGCCCTTCGTCGCGGGGTCGGTGACGTCGAACACGGTGCCCTGGCGGCCCCCGCCGGACTGGAATTGGTTGACGTCCCTGCTCATGACCCAGTCCTACGGCGGCCACTTCCTGGGAAGCGCGGGGTACTACGGAGGCAGGCCGCTGGCACCCGGCGAGGCGGTCCTGGCGCTGGCTCCCCTCGCCGTGGCCGCGGCCGGTGCGTGGCGCGCTCGCGCTGTGAATGCGGAGGCCGCTCTGTTCGCGGGCGTTTGCTGGGCCGTTCCCCTCAGTTTGGCGCTGGCCGTGTCCTTCGCCCTGGGGAAGGTGGTCACCTACACCTACCACCTGACCTACCTGCAGCCTTACCTTGCCGCCTTCACCGCTTGCGCGGTGAGCGGACTGTGGAACCCCCAACGGTCGTGGCGGGCCCTGCCCACCTTCCTCGCGGCAGCCTCTATCCTGGCGTACGCCGCTACAGGCGCGGACGGAGCGTGGCGTGACTCCCGCTACCAGCCTTTCCGCTATGACCTGGCGGCGCGGTACCTGGAAAAGCTGGTGGCACGAAGCGACGTGGTGATCTACGCCCCCCAAGGCCTGCGGAGGATCACGCACTACTACTACCGGCCTTCCGCGCGGGAGGTACAGCTGCACGTGGACTTCCGGCAGCCTCGGAGAGCGAACATCGACGCGGCGCAGGCCTTGCGGGACCCCCTGGCCGGGCGGCCGCGGCGGATCTGGGTGGTCCTCAGCCCTCCTTTGCCCGCTGGATTTCCCGAAGCCATCGCAGAGGCTGCCCGGAGGGCTGGGTACCTCCCGGGGCCGGTAGCGGTTTTCGGCGCGGTGCGCGTTGACCTGTTCGCCAGGCCGGACTGAGCTGCAGGGGGCCGTGCGGTGACCCGGACCGAAGTCGCGGCACTCCTGGCGCTTGTGCTGCTGGCAGCGTTGTTCCGCGGCGAGCTCCTGGGAGTACGCAGCCTTTGGTTTGACGAGGGCTACAGCCTGTTCGTAGCGGGCCTGGGACCAGGGCGCATCCTGGAGTTCCTCCGTTACAACGACGCACACCCCCCCGCCTACTACCTGCTGCTCGCAGGGTGGATGCGGGCGGTGGGAACAGACCTTGGCCTGCTGCGGCTGCCGTCCTTCGCCGCGGGCCTGATGTGCGTGGTGCTTGCCTGGGTGGTTGCCCGGAGGTGGTGCAACTCGTGGGCCGCCGCGCTCGCGGGTGCCCTCGTGGCCGTGAACCCGTTCCAGGTCTACGCGTCCAACGAGCTGAGGATGTACGCGCTGCTGGGACTGGTGGTGGCACTCGCGGTGCTGGTCCTGGACCAGGCGGTGGCCACGGATCGGCGGGGCTGGTGGGCGGCCTACGGCGTGCTGGTGGCGGCCGCCGCCTACGTGAGCTATTTTGCCGCCCTCGCGGTAGTCCCCCAGGTCGCGTGGGTCCTGGCCACCCGTGGCCTGGGTGGCTTGCGGAGGCTGGTCCTGGCCCTGGTGGTGGCGGGGGCGCTGTACGCGCCGTGGCTTCCCTACCTGCCTGGCATCCTGGCCAGGAACCCTCAACAGTGGGTGATCAGGCCAGTCATCGACGGGAAGGAGCTTGTGCCCTACGTGCTTTCCGTTCTCACCGCTCACGCATACGGCGGCTACTTGGCGGAGACCGCGACGTACCACAGGACGTCCCTGCTGGTTTTTCCGTACCTGCCGCCCTTACTCCCCTTCACAGTAGCGTGGCTGGTAGGCGGCCTCACGCTGGCCCGCGGACGTGCAGGCCAGGTGCTGGCAGTGTGGCTGGGTGGCGTGTCGTTGGCGGTGGTGGCGTCGGCAGTTGCGGGACGCCAGATGGCGTACCCGCGTAACCTGCTCTTCCTCCAGCCGCTGGCGGCGGTCGTCGCTGCGGCCGGCGCGGCGGAGGCTGTGCGCCGGGTGGCCTCACGGGCCGGAGTGGCGGTGGCCGGTGGGCTCGCGGTCAGCATGGTGGCTCTCTCGTTTGCGGGCTTGCAGAACCTGCAGTCTGGCCACCAGGAATTCGACGCCTACCGCTTCGACCGCGCCGCGCGGCATGTGGACACGCGGCTACGCGGTGGAGACCTCGTGGTCTACTTCCCCGCCGGCGTCGAGCACGCTTTCGGGTACTACCTCACCCGCCCTGTAAGGGCGGTCAGCCTTGCGCTCCCGGTAGGGCGGTGGAGCGAGGCCGAAGTCACGCGGCTGGCCGGGCGCCTTGAGCCGTTTCTCCGAGCAAGGACGGGCGGCCGGGTGTGGGTCGTGACGAGTTTGCCACAGCCGTGGAGCCCTTTGGTGAGGCCAGTCCGGAGAAAGCTGGAGCAGTCGGGCTTCGAGATGGTGGAGGCGCGTGATTTCCTGGGCGTTCAGGTGTTGCTGTACCGGCCGCGTTAGCCACTGGGCCGCGAGGCAGATCCCGTGCATCACTCCCGGACGGCGGCTCTGTGTACCCTGGGCCCCGATGGCCGCGGTCTACCCCTGTGCTCCGACCCCAGGGGTCTGACCCAAATCGCAGAAACGAGGCACGAAGGGCCGTGTCCAAGCTGCTGTTGGGCTGGATCTTTGGCCTGGATCTTGCCCTGCTGGAGGGCGCGTTGCGTGGGCCAGCTTTGAGAATTCGCTGGTGGACGGTGGCCGCGGTGGGCGCGGCCGCGGTGGTGTACGCCGCGGTGGCCTGGTACCTGACCGCCCCGGGCACCTTCTGGTCGGTGGACAACGCAGTCCGCTTCATCCAGCTGGAGAGCCTGCGGCGGCAGGGCTACAGCACTCTAGCCGCCTACTACCCCGCGGGCGACCTGGACCCCGCCGGTCGCTTCTACCCCATCGCGGAGGGGTTCTCGTACCGCCGGGGCGGCCGGACGTACCTGTCCTACCCGTGGCTGTTCCCGCTGCTGAGTGCACCCCTGTACGGGTGGCTGGGCCAGGTGGGGCTAGTGGTCGTTCCGGCGGCGTGTGCGCTGGTGGCTGCGTACGTGGTCGGGGCGGCGGGTGTACGGGAAGGGGCGGCAGCCGGCGCGGGCGCGTGGGCCCTCGTGGGCGTGGCGAGCCCCTTAGTGGTGTACGGGGCGGTGTTTTGGGACCACGCCCCTCTGGCGGCTTTGGCTTCGGGTGCGGCGTACCTGTTGCTGCCCGGGGACTACGCTGGCAGGAGCGAGCGTCCCGTGTGGGCGGGATTCCTCCTGGGCGTAGGGGTGTGGCTGCGTAACGAGGCGTACCTGTTCGCGGCCGCGGCGCTGGCGGGGCTGTGGGTCTCGGGGAGGAGAGGCTTGATATCCCGGGTCACCGCGGGCATGGCCGTGCCGCTCCTGCCCCTTTGGGCGTACCACCTATGGTGGTTCGGGCACCCGCTCGGGTACAAGGGCGCGGCCCTGGTCCAGGCGACCGCAGCCCCAGGCTTCCTTGGGTACCTGCGCGCCCGGGCGCTGGTGGCGTACGACGCGCTCCTGTCCGTGGAGCACTACACGCGGGCGTTCCTCCCCGAACGGGTGCCGGAGGCCGCCCTGGTCGCGTTGTGCGTCCTGGCCGGGGTGGCTTTGGTGCGGGCCGGCCTCGCTCGCGCGAGCCCTGGCTGGACCGCGACCGGCGGGCTGCTCCTTGTGGCCGTGGGGGTCGGCCTCGTCCTGGCGCGCCTGCCGGTCATGGGGCTCCTGCCGTCTGCGCCCTTCGTGGCCCTGGCGTGGGTCCGCAAGCCCCGGGACGGGACGGACCGGTTTTTGTGGACGGTGGCGGGGGCGTACGCCGTCGGCGTGGTGGCGGTTGGCAACGTAGGGGGCCTGCAGTGGGGGCCGCGGTACCTCCTGCCGGCCCTTCCCGTTCTGGGGATGCTGTGCGCGCGGTCCCTGGGCTCCGCGTGGCGCGAGCAGGCCCGCCTGCACGCCGTCCTGGTGGCGGTGGTGGCCGCGCTCGTGGCATCGGCCTGGCGGTCCAACTGCTCGGCGTCCGGTTCATCCGGCATTCCCTGGACACCCTGCGGGCCATGGAAGACGCGTTGCGGTCCACCCGCTACGAGGTGGTTGCGACCGGCTTCGAGCCGGCCTTCCGGGCCCTGGGCCGCCTGTACTTCGAAAAGAAGCTGATGGTCGTGGACGACCAGGAGGAGCTGCGCGCGCTCGTGGAACTGCTGGGCGGCCAGCGGGTGCAGGGGTGGACCTACGTCCCCCGCTACTCCCTGGCGTTTGACGCGCGCGTGGTGGAGCGCTGGACAGCCGGAGGATCCTGGCGCTTCCGGGTGGAAGACGACCGGACCCTCGGGGTGGTGGGAGTTCGGCGGCCCTTGGCCGGTCCGCCTGGTCACCTACCGCGGTACCGCCCGCTGACCCGGCACCCCTGTCGGCGTCTGACCCCTGGCCTCCGCCCCCGGGGTCTGACCCCCTGTACTCTGACCCCGGTACGTGATCCAGAAGCACCGGGGGCAGCACCCCCTCATCATCCCCGCGAGGTCCCGCACGGAAATCCAGACCCGAGGCTCCGCCGGCTGCCCCGCTTCCAACCCGAGGATCCGAACGGCTGTACGGAATTTTTATCGGCCCACTCGGGGAATCCTGCTTGGGCCCGGCGGGGAGGGTCCGCCCCTTCCTTGACTTCACAATTGCCTCCGCGTTACTTATAGCGCCGGGACAGCGGCCCTCAGGGACGTGCGATGCGGCCCGGTATGGGAGTTCCGACATTCTTCCCTTGGAACTCTCGTATGCACTCACAACCTCTGCAAAACAACGTTATGACTATGCTCCTCCGCGCGTTTACCGTCTGGCTCCGTAATTTTATTCTCGATCCCGTATGGAGGTAGGTCCCCGTGAGATTCTGGGTGTATAAGTGCAACTCTCTCGGATTGCCCTACCAGCGGTCCTGGGGCGATTGGGCCGACTTCTTCGCCGCTGCGAAGCCCCGCTGGTGGGGTTTTGCAAATCTGACGCCCGAGCTCAACAAGCTCCGCCCTGGTGACATCATCCTCGCATACCAAACTAATCGGAACGAGCTAGTCGGTCTTGCGAAAGTCCTCCGCTGGGAACAACATAGATGGCATGGTCGTGTTCCCATACTAGAGCCTCTACATTTTGTAGGTGTTCGAGTTCGACCGCTCAAGAAGTCGAATCCGAAGATTGCCGCAATTCCTGCTTTCCAAGGCGGTCCCATCCGCACCCTCTATGAAATATCGGCTCGTGACACCAGGCGCCTTCTTAAAGCTGCTGGTTTAGAACTTCCGAAAACCTGGCCAATCAACCTGATCGGGCCGTCTGACCACAAGGGAGCCGGATTCGGCCTGCCGGAGGAGAATCGCCGGGTGGAAGAAACAGCCGTTAACTTCGTGAGGCTCCACTTTCGGAGGCGAGGCTGGACTGTTCGTGACGTTAGTGCCGAGCACAGAGGCTATGATCTCCTGTGCCAACGCGGGACCAGGGAACTGCATGTCGAGGTCAAGGGAATTAGTGGCGGCCGACCCCTATTCTCAATCACAGCCAACGAGCGAGACAGGTGGGCTAAAGACAGGAACTTTGTACTCGCCCTGGTTCTTCACGCATTAGGGCGACCAAAGCTTCGACAATTTCGCGGCCCAGAGAGGCTACGTCTATTCCGGTTTAGACCTTTGTCATACATGGCACAAATGGTGGGCGATAGAAGCTCACCAAGGACCGCACAAAAATGAGCCGATCACCGGTTGATTTTGACTTTAAATAGTGTCAGGTTTTGCCGCTTCGCATCAGGGCATCTCCGCGCTGGGTACGCCCTTCAGGGGCGATGTGGTACCTCGCTCACCGCTTGCTGCGGCCCCGGACCAATCCACCGAGCCACTCGAGATGCTCCCCATAGGAGCTGGATTGCGGGAACGGAATGACCTGCTGGCGGCGGCTCCGCGCCTAGCATCAGGAGGGGGCAAAGCGACCGGGCCGAATTCCCGGATTATGGCAAATCGAGCATGAGGCGCCATCTTGTGACCGACGGGAACAAAACCCTGGCGCCGGGTGTCGGGCACCCGGGCGGTAGGCACCGGCGTCTGGCCGCGAGCCGGCAAGAAGCCCCGCCGACCGGTTCTGACCGGGTCCCAGGGCCCCGGAGGCCCGGTACCTCAGGGTAACCGGGAGGGCTACAATCAGGCGGAGGGCGAGGGGACGGCAGCCAGGGCATGGAGCGGAGTGCGGACTGGATGGACCAGGCGTGGGGCGACCTGGAGCACGCCCGGTCGGACCTCGCCTCCGGCTTCTACGACTGGGCGTGCTTCTCCGCCCAGCAGGCCGCCGAGAAGGCGGTGAAGGCCGTGCTGCAGCGGCTGGGGCTGGAGGCGTGGGGCCACTCGGTGGCAGACCTCCTCGCGGAACTCGGGAGCCATCACGCGGTCCCCTCCGGGCTACAGGAGGCAGCCCTGGAGCTGGACAAGGCGTACATTGCCTCACGGTACCCGGACGTGCACCAGTCGGGCTCTCCGCGCCGGCGCTACACCCGGCGGGAGGCGGAGCGGATGGTGGGCTATGCCGATGAGGTCGTCCGGTTCTGTGCGGGTCTTCTGTCCGGCGTATAGCCGGGACGAGCTCGTGGCCCTTTTGCGGGCGAGGGTAGCGGAGCTCGCGCGACACCTCCCGGTGCGGCGCGCGGTGCTGTTCGGGTCCTGGGCTGCGGGCCGCGCCACAGCCCGCAGCGACGTGGACCTCCTGGTGGTGTACGCGGGGCCGGCCCGGGAGGACGCGTACCGGACGGTCCGGACGATGTTGGCGGTGCGGGGCCTTGAGCCCCACGTGTACTCGGAGGCGGAGGCAGAGGCCCTCCGGCCTGTCCTGGAGCGCATGACGCGGGGCGGCGTGGACCTGTTGTGCGGCGGGTCTGGCTGAGCTGAAAGCAGGCGCGGTGGGTCGCGGAGGAGTGCGCCCGGGTCCTCCGGGAATTCGGAGTCCGGGCCGTGCACCTCGTGGGTTCTGTGGCGGGCGACAGCCCCTAGCACGGGGGGTCGCGACCACTCTGCTCCGACCCCTGGGGTCTGACCCCGGGTGGAGACGGGCCCCAGGGCACCGGGCGTGTGTGGCACCCGGGGTAGGCGCGCAATCTGCCGGCCGCGGTAGCGACCAGCGCTGTCGACCGGGGCCTGTTTCGACCGGGGCTCAGCTACCACCTCGGAGGGCGCGGTACTCGAAGGCGACCGAGGAGGTTAGAATCAGGCGGAGGGGCGGAGGTCAAGGGCATGCAGGGGAGTGCGCGGGGCAGAAGCCCTCGCATGTTCTGCAGCGCATGACGCGGGGAGGCGTGGAGCTGTTGTGGGACGGGTCCGGCTAAGCCAGGAGCAGGCGCGGCGGGTCGCGGAGGAGTGCGCCCAAGTCCTACAGACACGGTTCGGAGTCCGGGCTGTGCACCTCGTGGGTTCTGTGGCGGGCGAGAGCCCCTGGCACGAGGGCTCCGACATCGACCTCGTGGTGGAGGGGCTGCCGGCAGGCCAGTACCTGGAGGCCCTGTCCGCCCTCGGGGAGATCGTCCCGGAGGGGCTGGAGGTGGACCTCATCCCGCTGGAGGACGCCTCCCCGGAACTCGCGGCGCGGATCAGGGGGAAGGGGCCCATGCCAGAGGACCCGAAGGCTGCGCTGCGGAAAGAGATTGGGGACGAGCTGGCGAACCTGGAGCGCCTGGTCGTCCAGGCGAGGACGCTCCTGCGGAACTTACCCCCTGTTCCCGCCTTTTTGGAGACCGCGGCTGCGGGCAAGCTCGTGCACGACTTCTACACGGGCGTGGAACGGATCTTCGAGCGGATCGCGGTCCGGCTGGGCCCGGGGCTTCCCGCAGGAGCGAGCTGGCATACGTGGCTGCTGCGGGGCATGGAGCGAGAGGTGGAGGGCGTGCGTCCACCGGTGATTGACCACACGCTGGCTGTGCGCCTCGCGGACTACCTCCGGTTCCGCCACCTCTTCCGCCACAGCTACGGCTACGAGCTCCTGTGGGACCGCCTCGCGCCCCTCGTGGAAGGTCTGGAGGCAACGTTCGAAGAGCTCCAGCGCCAGCTGGACCGGTTCTTGGAGGCCCTGGGTCACTCATAAGCCCGTCCCGCGAGACCGACAGGTCCCAGCCCCTGGGGGTTCTGGAAACAGCGGTGGTCTGCAGCGAGCCGGGGCGATGATCGCCCGGGGCCTTGGACGTGTGCCCAAGAAGGCTTCGACCGTCCTGCTGTCGTCTGCTCCGAAGGCGTGAGACCGCTGCCGGGGAAGTAACCCGACTTCCGGTTCATGTCACCACCTCGTACAGGCCTCCTGCCCACCGGACCACAATGAGGTCCCCCTCCGCCTGGAGGTACACCAGCGCGGGGGACAGCCGGCCGACCAGCCAGCGGCCGGCCGCGGCGCCCGGGTGCCAGCGTGCCCAAGGCCAGCGGGTCCCGCAGGCCCGGCACCGCAGCGAGGGCACGCTCCCGGAAAGGAGCAGCCGGCCCAGTCGGTGGTTCCGGAGTTCCAAGGCCACCTGCAGGTCTTCTGCGCCGCACCGCACGCAGGTTCGCATAAACCCCCTTCAGCTACGGTGCAAACCTCGTGCCGCGCTCTGACCCCTGTGCTCTGCCCCCTCGCTGTGTTGAGCCCCGACCGCGGCCGCCGCAGGGCCGACCGTGTTCGTACCAGTCTCGCAGCGTGGATCCTGACCGGCTTTTGACTGTGCTGCTGGTGTGCCGACCCTGGTGGACCCCGCGGACCGTTCCGCATGTGGGAGCCGAGGGGAGCTGGAGGACTTCCTGCGGACATCTACGCCGCCGGAGCGCGGCCAGCTCGGGCAGGAGGATCGCAGCATGCGGCGTACGCCCCTCGCGCTGGCGCCCGGCCGTACGGCCACCCGCACGGACACACCTTCCTCCGCGACAGGTCCGGCAACCACGTCCGTACGGTGCTGACGGAGGAGCTCGCGCAGCCCCTCTGAGACGGCCCTCCCCGGCCGGCTCCCGTGGCGGCGTACGTTACAATGAGGACGTGGCCTGGGAGCAGGTGGTGACCATCGTGGTAACCGTGATCCTGGCGGTCCTGGCCGGGATCCTGTACAACGACTGGCGGTTTGACAGCGTCAACCGGCGGTTCGACGACGTGCACCGCCGCATCGACGACCTGCGGGCCGACGTGAATGCCCGCTTTGCGCAGGTGGACGCCCGCTTTGCCCAGGTGGAGGCACGCCTGGCGGAGCTGCGGGAGGACCTCCGAGAGATCCGGGCCCTGCTCCAGGAGGCACTGAAGGCAAAGGCTCCCTGAGCCAGGCCCGCTTGTTTCCGGGCGAGGCGCGCGCCGGGAAACGGTGCGCCCCGCGGAGGCCCCGGGCCCCCTCTTCGGCCCTCGTGCGCGGGCTCGGCGCTGGGCGGCAGTTCCATCAGCCCGCGCGGGCACCCGGTCAGCCGGGAAATCCGGTGCGCGCGTGCCGGCTCGCCCGCAAGTTCGCATCCGGGCGAACAGGCCTGCGCCCTCTCCCTCAGATAGAGGGGTCAGGTGGAGCGGGCGGCTAGGTCGGACGCGGAGGGCTCCCCGCGAGGCCGACCACGCGTTCGCCGCCGCTCACGCGGGGCACCGGGTATCCTGAGCGCGGGATGGCGGAGCGTAGTAAGGACTGGATGGAGCAGGCCACTCGGGACCTCGCGAGCGCCCGGCTGCTGCTGGAGGGCGGGCTCTGGGAGTGGGCGTGTTTTGCCAGCCACCAGGCGGCGGAGAAGGCCATCAGGGCCGTGTACCAGAAGAGGGGGGGAGAAGGCTGGGGGCACGGTCTGGTGGACCTGCTGCAGGGCCTGCGCGACCGCGTGCCGGTGACTGACGAGGTGCAACGCTGCGCGCGACTCCTGGACCATCACTACATCCCCACGAGGTACCCCAACGCCTGGCCCCAGGGCAGTCCGGGTTCGCACCATACAAGGGAGGAGGCGGAGCGTGCGGTCGGTTGTGCGGAGGCAGTCTTACGGTTCTGCCACGGTCTTCTGGCTGGACCGTGAGGAAGCGGAGCGCCGCCTCGTGCGGGCTGCGGAGCGCCTGCTGGCGGACCGTCCCGAGGTGGTGGCGGTGTACCTGTTCGGTTCCCTGGCCACCGGCCGCGCGGTCCCTGGCAGCGACGCGGACGTGCTGGTGGTGCTGGGTCAGTCGGGCGAACGTTGGCTGGACCGTTCGGCGGACTACGTGGACTACTTCGCGGACGTGGGGATGCCGGTGGAACTGTTCTGCTACACGCAGGAGGAACTGCCCCAGGTCCCGCTGGCGCGTCGGGCGCTCGCGGAGGGGAAACTCCTGGCCTCGCGGGCAGCCGTCTGAGAGGCGGCTGCACACGGCCACGGCTGTGTCGGGTAGCGAAGCGTCCCTGCTCGGCTACCAGGAAAGGCGCTAGAGGCAGCCAAACTTGGAACTGCGGACTGGTGGAGGCGGGCTGGAGGCGTCACCTCGCGGCACGTCCGCACCGCCCGACCCAAGGACCCGACAAGACGTAGGAGGAGGGATAGACGGTGCGCACGCGCGTCCTCAGCCTGGCTGCGTTGGGTGCGGGCCTCACCGCGGTCTGCGCCCAGCTGAGCCTGACCCTGCCGCTGCTGACGGGTGTACCCTTCACGCTACAGGTGTTCGCGGTGCTGCTGGTAGGCGCGGTGCTGGGCTCCAAGGCCGGGGCGCTGGCGCAGTTGCTGTACCTCCTTTTGGGTGCGGTGGGCGTACCGGTGTTCGCACACGGCAGGGCCGGGCTTCCGGTACTGGTGGGCCCCACGGGCGGCTACCTGTGGTCTTTCCCCGTGGCGGCCTTCCTGGTGGGTCTGTCGGTGGACCGCGCACCGGACCGGAAGAGCTTCCTCCGGCGGGGCACCGCGGGGATGGTGGCAGCCGTGGCGTGTATCTATGCCCTCGGGGTCGCAGGGCTCGTGCTGTCCGGTGCGGCGCCCACGGTGGCGCACGCGGTGCGGGTGGGGGTGGTGCCCTTCCTGTGGTTCGACCTCCTGAAGGCCGCCCTCGCCCTGTGGGTGGCGGACCGGATCCGCGCCGTGGTCGGGCCCGTGAGGTCCCACTAGGCTGGTCGCACGAGCTGCAGCCGGGAGGCCCAGAGGCGTGAAAGCTGACGTCCACCTCGCTTTGAACGCCCGGGGGACCACAGTCTCGGCGTGGTACGGCAGGGCGCGCGGCCCCGGGCCTGCAACTCAGGGACATGTGGTGCCTCAGCGGACCGGTTTCCGTACGGGTAGGGTGGGGGCAGCCCCACCGCTGCGAGGAGGACACGGGGCCGCACGGGGTGGAGGACCTGGAGTTTTGTCCCTTCAGGCAGCAGACGGCTCGGGCAGGCGCCCGTGGGAGAGCTCCCAGACCGCGCGGTACAGGTCCGGGGTGAGCTCGGTCCACACGACCCCGAACAGCCCGGCACCTTCTTGCCGGACCACGCGCGCGTGGAGGGTGTGGTGGCGGAGGCGGACGGCCAGCGCCTCCTCGGGGGCCACTTCCACAGCGCCGTCCAATACAAGGAGCGCGCCGCCAAGACTGACGTTCCTCAGCCGGCCGGCCAGGCTGGAACCGCGGAACGCCACCCGGACGGGGAGGTCTACCGGGAAGCGTTCGTACGCGCGCAGCCGGGGCCTGTCCAGGGACGCACGGAGCGCGTAGACCATGGCCACGGCGTTGTACGTCGCCCACCCGGCGGAGAGGACGACCCACTCGAAGGGGACCGCGGAGGCCAGAAGACCCCGGTACAGGGCGGCGCCGGTAAGGAGGAGGAGCGCAAGCCACAGGAGCGCCACGGGGCTGCGGCCGGCAGCTAGCTGCCGGCCCTTCGGGGTCACCCGGAAGCGTGCGGCCCCCTCAAACAGGCCCCGGAGGGCACTCCGCGCGAGGAAGGGGCCCATGGCGAGCTCGTACACGTGGCTCAACCAAAGAGTCCGCTTGCCGCCGCTGACCCGGGGGAACAGAACCAAGGACACGACCTGGTACGGGAGCCAGAAGGCCACGAAGGTCAGGGCGGGCGCCACCACGCTGCGGAGGTCGAACAGGAGGAAGGCAAGGGGTGCTGCCACGTACACCAGCTTCTCCAACCCGAAGAACCAGTACAGGAACCCCTCCAGATAGATGAGGCGCTGCATGGGAGTCAGGCCCCGGGTAGTGAGCGGGCACTGCCTGCGCAGCACCTGCAAGCTCCCCCGGCACCATCGGTCCCGCTGCACCATCATCTGGCTCCACGACTCGGGCGCGAGGCCCCGGGCTACCACCGCGGCCACGTACACGCCCTTCCAGCCTCTCGCGTGGAGGGCCAGGCTGGTGGCCGCGTCCTCCGTGACGGAGTAGGTGGGAATCCCGCCGATGTCTTCCAGGGCAGCTCGCCGGTACGCCACGTTGGTGCCCACACAGAGGACGGCGTTGTGCCGGGCCCGGTGCGGCTGGACCACCTGCATGAAGTAGTCCTGCTCGTTCGGCCAGTGTGGCGCGCGGAGGTTGTACTGGAACGGGTCCTGGTTGTAGAAGGCCTGGGGCGCCTGGACGAAGGCCACCCGTGGGTCCGCGGTGAGGGGAGGTACGAGGGTGCGCAGGGCGTGCGGCAGGGGGACCATGTCCGCGTCGAAGACCACCACCACCTCTCCGTGTGTGTGCGCGAGGCCGTGGTTCAGGTTTCCCGCCTTCCCGTGACGGCGGCCCGTCCGGGTGAGGTAGTTGACGCCGCGTGCCCGGCACCACTCCTGCAGCCAGCCCCTCCGGCCGTCGTCGAGCACGTGGACGCGGAACAGGTGCGCGGGGTAGTCCTGGGAAAGGCAGCCGGTAAGGGTGGGCTCCAGCACCTCCCGCGGCTCGTTGTAGGTGGGGACCAGGACGTCCACCGTGGGCCAGCTGGACGGTTCGTGCGGCAGACGGGCCGGCTCTTCCGGACTCCGGGGTCCGGTCGCGAAGGCCAGCTGCGACACGAGGAAGCGCAACAGCCCGAAGGTCTCTGCCATTAGGAGGACGGCGAATGCCACGCGCTCCGGCCAGGACACGCCAGACGTGGTGGTGCGGTAGGCAACGTAGACCAGCGAGGTGGCGATGGCCAGAACCGGCCAGGCGGGCTGCAGGGGCCGGCCCCGCACCCTCTCCGCCAGCAACAGCGCACCGCACGCGAGCAACGACAGCGCCAGCCACGCGGCGGCGCCTGCGGGCAACACCTGCCCTGCTTTCGGCCAAAGCGGCAGCAACGCTCCCTCCCGCAGCACCGGACCAGGACGCCCTCAAGTGCTGGGGCGACCGGGTGGTGTTGTTCGTTGGGCTACCCGCGGGCTCGTGGACGGGCCAAGCCGCGGCTACCTGGAGCAATTTCCGTGCCGTTAGATAGCACAAGGGGGCTGCCTTGGCAACGCCCTCCGCCTGCTGGTCGGCTGGCTTCGGCGGCTGAGGAGACCGGGGGACTCTGAGCTCCCTTGCGAGGGGTCGCCGGCCCAGTGGCCGTCAGTCGCTCCGTGGGGTCGAAAACGGCTTCAGCAGCCCGTACAGGGTCTCGCATACGGGCACCGGCAGGCCGTGCTGGCGGGCCAGCCGGACCACCGTGCCGTGCAGGGCTTCCAGTTCCAGCCGGCGCCCGAGCGCCAGGTCGTGGTGCAGGGAGGACCTGGCGTCCGGCTCCAGGCGCTGTGCGAAGGACAGGTGGCGGTCTACCGTTTCGGGCGGTAGCGGCACGCCTTCCGCTGCCGCCACCGCGCACACCTCTTCCAGCACCCGCCGGAACAACGCCCACGTTTCCGGCACCTGCCGGAGCTCACCTACCGGCAGCCGGGTCGCTGCCGTGAGCCCGGCTTGTGCACAGATGAAGGCGAACTTGTCCCACAGCACCCGGCGGATGTCCTGGCTGAGCTCTGCGGGCACCTGCGCCCGGTGGAACCAGTCCAGCAGGCGTACAGCCCTCTGGCTGCGGGCGCCGTCCAGCTCCCCGAACACCACCCGCCCCGGCCCGCCCGTGTGCGCCACCTCTCCGGGAGCTTGGAGGGTCGAGAACACGAAGGCCGCGCCCGCCATCACGTAGGACGCGCCCACCGCGGCGGCGATCCGGTCCGGGCCGTCCACCCCGTTCTGCAGGGAGAGGACCGCGGTCCCTTCCTTCAGCAGAGGCGGGAGCAGCTGGACTGCGGCCTCGGTGTCGTACGTCTTCACGCAGAAGAGCACGTAGTCGCAGGCGCCCACTTCCCGAGGGTCGTCGGTGGCCAGGCCCCGCACGTGGAAGTCGCCGGACACGCTGCGAACCCGGAGTCCCTGGCGGCGGATGGCCTGCAGGTGCTCCCCGCGGGCGATCCAGCACACCTCGGCCCCCGCGAGGGCGAGGCGGCCGCCGAAATACCCGCCCACTCCGCCTGCGCCGACCACCGCGACCCGGACCGGCTTCTCCCCCATACCGGATCCATGGTACCCGCTGGCAGAAGGTGTACGAAATGCGGTCAACCCCGCGTTTATCCATGACGGAGCGAGTAGGCGCCTTGGGGAGGTGAGAGACGGGCAGCAGAGCGGGGGACTCTCAAAACCAAAACCGCCTCGGCCGGGCGATTTTGGCGGCCGACGGCAAGGAGAGCGGACACCGGCGGGCCCCTGCGGCGGGGGTCTTGCGCGCCTACCCGGTGCCCGCGGACCCGGAGACGCACTTAGCCGGACCCACACGTGGGCGTCCCCGCGGGCGCGGGGACGTGCTGTGGCTCCCGGCCGCAGGCCAGGCTAGCGCCGGCGGAAGCCCTGGCCCTCGGCTACCGCGTGCGGGCACGTCGAGGGTACACCCGGGGCCCTCGTTACCGCAGTGTCCTCCGTCTGAGAGCGCGCAGACGAGGCAGGGAGGTAGACCGCTGGGTCCATGGGACCTGGCAGGCGATCCGAGGTGGGAGTACGGGACGCGGGCGAGCGGTCATGCTGCCCGACCGCCGGCCCCGTACAGCCGGATAGCCTGCCGGGATTCCACGCGGCGCAGGTAACCCCGCCGGACCTTGCCCGTGGCGCGCCGTGGAAGGGCGGGCGAAGTACCTGCGTCAGGGGGAACACGTTGCGGA
>FWWL01007104.1_pt1 | contig 15583 bp, 10 predicted proteins | sample 2228331 | NCBI WGS metagenome assembly FWWL01 (sample SAMEA103939775, study PRJEB20133) | metagenome
CTGCACGACGACGGCCGAAAACGCCGTCGACGACTGGCGCATCACGGTCCCCTGGTGCTGGGACCAGACGAACCGGCTGGAGGGCCAGACGCTCATCCGGGACATCGTCCAGCCGGCGAAATTCGGCCAGACCGACGGGACGGCCGAGAAGGACCGCTGTTATGACAGCGTGCTTCCGCCCCGGTAAGTTCGGGGACGGCCGTCCCCAAGGAAGAGAGCGTACGGGAGGTAGACGATGGGCCTCAGGTCTTGGGCCTCGGGCGTACCGTTTCTTCTGCTCCTTGTCCCGATGAGGTCTTTAACGGTCTCGGGAGTGGAGGCGGCGGCGGGGGCTGGTAAGGATGGCCCCTACGCCCTTTCATCGGTCAAAACCTCCCCAACCGCCCCCGCCGGGCGTCTCGACGCAGAGGACGTCCCCGGGCTGGACCTCGGTCTGGAACTTCCCCGGCAGGTCGACGACGGTCCCGTCGGCCCGGGTCAGGCGATTCCGCCCGGGCCGTCCGGGGCGTCCCCCGGCCAGACCGTAGGGGGTCGTCTTTCGGCGGTCGGCGATGAGGCCGACCCGAGCCGGGGCCAGGAATTCGATTTCCCGGACGATCCCGTCCCCGCCCCGATGGCGGCCCTCGCCGCCGGAGCCCCACCGGATCGAGTACCTCCGGATGCGAACGGGGAACAGCCGCTCGATAGCTTCGACGGGCGTGTTCATCGTGTTCGTCATATGGGTATGGATGGCGCTCTCGCCGTCGCCGTGAGGGCCGGCCCCGGCGCCGCCGCCGACGGTCTCATAGAAGGCGAAGGGCCGGCCCTGGAAGACGCCCCCGAAGGTCAGGTTGTTCATCGTCCCCTGGGCGGCCGCCGGGATACGGTCGGGCACGGCCTGGGCCAAGGCCCCCAGGACGACGTCGACGATCCGCTGGGACGTCTCGACGTTGCCGGCCGAGACGGGCGCCGGGGGCCGGGCGTGGACGACGGTCCCCTCGGGGGCGACGACCGTGATGGGTCGGAAGAGGCCGTCGTTGGTCGGGGCGTCCTCCTCCAGGAGGGCCCGGAAGCAGTACCGCACGGCCGACAGCGTCACGGCATAAACGGCGTTGACGCTCCCCCGGCACTGGGGGTCGGAGCCCGTGAAGTCGACGACGGCCCGGGCCGCCCGGACCGTGACGGTCGCCCGGATGCGGACGGGCTCGTCGGAGAAGCCGTCGTCGTCGAGGAAGTCCTCGAAGGTGTATGTGCCCTCGGGGATTTGGGCCAGGGCGTGGCGCATGAGGGCCTCGGCGTAGTCCAGTAGGGCCCGGCTGTAGAACAGGACCTCCTCCCGGCCGTACCGGTCGACCAGCTCCTGGAGCCGCCGGGCGCCCACCCGACAGGCATAGACCTGGGCGAGCAGGTCGCCCTCCCGTTCTTCCGGCGTCCGGACGTTGGCCAGCAGGACCCGCCAGAGGTCTTCATTCCGCTCCCCCCGCCGGTACAGCCGGACCGGCGGCAGGATGAGGCCCTCTTGGAAGATCTCCGAGGCCAGGGGCATCGACCCCGGGCTCATGCCGCCGATGTCGGACTGATGCGCCCGGTTGGCCGTCAGGAACGTGAGGCGGCCCCCGATGAAGACGGGGGAGACCAGCGTCACGTCCGGCAGGTGGGTCCCGCCCCGGTAGGGGTCGTTCAGGACGATGACGTCGCCGGGCTCGAGGTCCGGGAAGACCGCCAGGGCCGCCTGGACCGACAGGGGCATCGCCCCGAGGTGGACCGGGATGTGGGCGGCCTGGGCGAGGAGGCGGCCGTCGGCGTCGAAGACGGCGCAGGAGAAGTCCCGCCGCTCCTTGATGTTCGGCGAGTAGGCGCTCCGCTCCAGGACGGAACCCATCTCCTCAGCGATGGCCGCCAGCATGTGGCGGAAAACTTCCAGCCGGACGGGGTCGACCGTGGGAGTCGCCATCCGCCACCTCCGGCAAACGCAGGATACGAGAGGAGGCCCCAGGTGTCCGGCGCCCGGTACTGGGGTAGTCGCCCGGGACCCGGCACCGGCCGCCGGGGACCTACGCCCCGACCCCGGCGGGACGGGCCGACAGGACGCGGTCGTGCCAGGCTTGGAACAGCAGGAGGGCCCACAGGCGGTGGGCGTGGTCGGCCCGGAAGTCCAGGTGCTCCCGAATCCAGACCTCGACGGTCGGCCATCGGAAGAGGCCGTGCCGCCGGAAGGCCGTCGGGTTCAGGTAGTCCAGGAGCAGGGACCGCAGTTCCCCCCGGAGCCAGTTCTTCATCGGGATGCTGAAGCCCTGCTTTTCCCGATGGAGGACCTCCGGGGGGAGGTACGGCCGCATGGCCTCCTTGAGGACCCACTTGGTCGTCCAGCCCCGGAGCTTCCAGCGGCCGGGTAAGCGGAAGACCCACTCGACGAGCCGACAGTCCAGGAGGGGGACCCGCGTCTCGAGGGACACGGCCATGCTCATGCGGTCGACCTTCGTGAGGATGTCCTCGGCGAGGTACGTCTTGAGGTCGATGTACAGGGCCGCGTTGATGGGGTCCCGAAACCGGCGGGCCCGCACGAGGTAGGGCTCCATCAGGACCGTGAAGTCCCCGGCCCGGAGGGCCTCCCGGAGGTCCGGGGCATACAGGTCCGACTTTTGGTCCCGGTTCAGGAAGAGGAGCCACCGGACGTGGCCCCAGAGGTCTTCGTGCTGGAGGCCCTCCCCGAACCGGCGGAGGCGGTTGGCGAGGCCCTTCTTCTGGGGCGCCGGGGCGAGCCACCGGGTCAACTGACGGCCTGCCCAGCGGCGGAGAACATAAGGCACCCAGGCCAGGGCCCGGTGGAGTTGCCAGGCGACGTACCACTCGTAGCCGGCAAAGACCTCGTCGCCGCCGTCGCCCGACAGGATGACCTTGACGTGCTCCCGGGCCGTCTTGGAGACGAGGTACGTCGGGAAGACCGAGAAGTCGGCCAGGGGCTCGTCCAGGAAGTCGAGGAGCCGTTCGACGGTCGTCACGATGTCGTAGGACAGGACGGCCTCCGTGTGGAGGGTCCGGTAGCGTTCGGCGACGAGCCGGGCGTAGGGCAATTCGTCGTAAGACGGGTCGTCAAAGCCGATGGAAAACGTTCGGACGGGCTCGGGCGAGGCCGCCCCGTCATGGAGCATGGCGACGACCGTCGAGGAGTCCATCCCGCCGCTCAGGAACGTCCCGACGGGGACGTCGCTGACGGTATGGCTCTGGACGGCGTCCCGGAGACGTCCCCGGAGCGCTTCCAGACACTCGGGCAGACGCCGGTCCGACCACGCGTCCGTCTCCGGGGAGACGTCCCAGAAGCCCTGGACCTGCCATCGGCCGTCCCGATAGAGGAGCCGGTGGCCGGCCGGGAGCTTGAAGATGCCGTCAAACAGCGTCGCCGGGGCCGGGACGTACTCCAGCGTCAGGTAGGCGTCGAGGGCCGTCGGATTCAACCGACGCTCGACGTCCGGGTGGGCCAGGAGGGCCTTCAGCTCGGAACCGAATAGGAGCCGACCGTCCGGGAGACGGGTGTAAAACAGGGGCTTGATGCCGATGGGGTCCCGGGCGAGCAGGGCCTGCCGCCGCCGACGGTCCCACAGGGCGATCCCGAACATGCCCCGGAGGCGCCCGACGACGTCGAGGCCCCAGACCTCGTAGCCGTGGACGATGACCTCCGTGTCCGACCGCGTGCGGAAGACGTGGCCGGCCGCCTCCAGCTCCCGGCGGAGTTCCCGGAAGTTGTAGATTTCCCCGTTAAAGACGACCCAGACGGTCCCGTCCTCGTTGGTCATCGGCTGGCGGCCGCCGGTCAGGTCGATGATGCTGAGGCGGCGGAAGCCCAGGGCGGCCTGGTCGTCGAGGTAGAAGCCCTCGTCGTCGGGCCCCCGGTGGACGAGGGTCCGGGTCATGGCCGTCAGGACGAAGCGGTCGCTGTCGGTCACCGGCGTCGGCTCGGGCCGGAACCATCCGCAGATGCCGCACATGGGGAGCTCCGGGCGACGAGGCAATCCGGCAGTCAGGCAGTCGGGCCATCGGGCCGTAGGCCGATCGGCCGGCCGGCATTCCCCATCCGCAACGCCCTGCCCTCCTGCCCTACGGCCCAAACAGAACCGTCTTAAACCGTCGCTTGCCGACCCGCAGGACGACCTTGCAGGGCCGGGCCACCGGGAGGACCGTCTCGACGTCGGTGACCCGCTCGAGCTGGTCGGCGAGCTCGACGTTCTGATGGACGGGGACGACGGTCAGGGCGACGGCCCCGTGTTGGATGAGGCGCTTGGCCTCGCTTCGGGACGGGGCGAGGCCCTCCTCGACGAGGAGCGTCACGAGGCCCAGGGGTCCGTCGGGGAGGGGCCGTCGGGCGACGGGCATGTCGGTCGGGAGCCGTCGTTCGGAGAAAACCTCGACGAAGCGCCGCTGGGCGGCCTCGGCCGCCTCGGGGCCGTGGGACTCGGCGACGATGGTCCGGGCGAGTCGGAGCTTGAAGTCCCGGGGGTTCGCCCGACCCTGGCGGGCGTCCTCCTTCATCCGCTCGATTTCGTCGAGGGGGACGTCGGTCAGGAGCTCGTAGTACCGCCACATGAGGTCGTCCGAGATGGACATCAGCTTGCCGAACATCGCGTCGGGCGGCTCCGTGATGCCGACGTAGTTGCCCAGGCTCTTACTCATCTTCTCGACGCCGTCGAGGCCCTCGAGCAGGGGGACCGTCATGCAGACCTGGGGCGGCTGGCCCATCGCCCGCTGGAGGTCCCGCCCGACGAGGAGGTTGAAGAGTTGGTCCTGACCGCCGAGCTCGACGTCGGCCCGGAGGGCGACCGAGTCGTAGGCCTGCATGAGGGGGTACAGGAGTTCGTGGAGGAACAAGGGCTGGGCCTCGGCCATCCGGCGCTGAAAGTCTTCGCGCGCCAGGAGGCGGGCGACGGTAAATTGGGCGCAGAGGCGGACGATGTCCTCGGCCCGGAGGGCGGCCAGCCACCGGCTGTTGAAGTCGATGACGGTCCGGTCGGGGTCGAGGACCTTAAAGACCTGCTGGCGGTACGTCTGGGCGTTGGCCTGGATCTCTTCGGGCGTCAGGGGCCGTCGGGTGACGGACCGGCCCGTCGGGTCGCCGATGAGGCCCGTGAAGTCCCCGATCAGGAACACGACGGTATGGCCGAGGGTCTGGAAGTGCTTCATCTTCCGGAGCAGGACGGTATGCCCCAGGTGGAGGTCCGGCGCCGTCGGGTCGAAGCCGGCCTTGACGACCAAGGGACGGCCCGTGCGCCGGGACTCCTCCAGCCGGGCCTCCAGGTCCTCGGGCGTCACGACGTCGACGCACCCCCGGGTGAGGAGCCGTACCTGTTCGGCTACAGACGTCATCGGGCATCACCCCCGTCGGAGACGCAAGATACAAGATGTAGGATGCAGGATGCAAGATACGAGATGCGGGACACGAGACACCCGAGCCCCACGGGTCTCCGGCCGATACTTACGAGTCCAACGGAAGCGAAGCCCTACCACGACTTGGCAACTTTTTGAAGGAATCGGAGGAAGGCCTTGCAGTGAGCCCAGTCGGGCTTTTCGGGGGACCCCCACTCCTTGAGGAGGGCCGGGTTCCGGCGCTTGACCTCTTCCAGGACCTGGCGGGCGCGGGCCTGAAATTTCCAGTGGTACAGGGCACAGGCGTAGACCCACCAGACCTCGGCGGCCTCGGGGTGGACCTGGGCCAGCCGTTCGAGCCGCTCGGCCGCCGTATGGCGGCGCTCGGGGACGTAGCCTTCGGCCAGCGCCAGGACGAGTTCCACGGCCCATGCAGACGTCGCCGTGGCGACGCTCTCCAGCCAGCGGACGGCCTCCGGCATGTTTCCCCGCAGGAAGGCTCGGACACCCCGGACGTAGAAGTCCTGGAGGGTCTGGGGGTCGATGCGCCCCGTCCGGGTCTTGACGACCTCGTAGGCGGAGCCCTCGGGGCGAAGCGAGCGGTCGTACCGCTTGCGCTCGGCCTCATCACTCAAGACTCGATAGGCCGTCTGGATACGGCTGAACAGGCGGGTCACGACGGACCGCTGGAGTTCGTCGGCCTGGGGCCAGCGGTCGGGATGGAACACGGTGGCCAGGCGGCGGTATCGGTCCCGAATCTGGTCGGGGGTGGCGTCGGGCGTCAGGCCGAGGACCCGATAGTGGGTCCACCGGCGGCTTTGGTGGGCGAAGGCCCGGAGTTCTTCCCACCGCTGGACGTACTCTTCCAGGCGGACTGGCGCTTCGGCGGCCGGCGGCGGGGCCGGGGTCGATGGGGAGGGCGCCACCGGACCCGGGACCCAGAAGAAGGACAGGAAGCGCGTCCCGGCGGCGGTCGGCGTCTTGGCCTCGTCGGCCAGGGCCGACCGGACCGGCGGGGGAAGTCGGGGGTCTCCCCGGAGTTCCGCCAGGACCTGCGGGCGGGCCGCGTCGGGGAGGGTCGGCGACACGGCCCGGGCGGCGGATTCTAACGCCTCGCCGGCCTCCCGGGCCAGACGCCAGAGCAGAAGCGGTACGGCCACGACGGGCAGGCCCTCCGGCAGGGCCAAGGCCTTCAGGGGCGTCCAGGTCAGGGGACCCGACCGGACGACGGCGTCCCGGACGAGCCGATACAGGAGCTCCTCCCACGGGCCCGGGCCGACCCGCCGGGCGAGGTCCCGGCACGCCTGCAAGATGGGACCGACCGCCGACACGGGTCCCGTCTCCAGATACCGGGGCTGTAGGGTCAGGGCCATCTGGAGGACCGAGCCCCGGGACAGGACCGGGTCCTCGGGCGTCATCCACGCCCCGGCCAGGTCCCCCCGCCAGACAAAGAAGGCCCGGGGGGCCGGACCCGTCGCCTGGAGGACCCCAGCGGCCCGGAGGCGCCACAGTCGGCCCAACGCCCACGGCAGGGGGACTCGAACGGCCGTCGTCCGGACGTCTGACGCCATGACCGGGAAGGCCTCCGGCAAGTCGGCAGATGGGCAGATAGGGAGGGAGAGATGGGCGATCGGGCGGGCGTCCGTCTCACGGGCCCTTCCCCTACCCGCCTATCTGCCGACCGGATTGCCAAATTCCCGCCAGGAATTCGGCGATGGCGTGGGCGAGCTCGTCGGGGGCCTCGACGGGGAGCATGTGACCGGCGTCGGGGACCATCACGAGGCGGGCACCCGGGATGTGTTCGGCGAGGTAGTAACTGTACTTCGGGGGCGTCAGGACGTCCTGGAGGGCACCGACGACGAGGGTCGGGGTCTGAATCGCCCGGAGGTCGTTCATGCGGTCAAAGGCGTGACAGGCGTAGTAGTCTCGCCGAAGCGTGTCCAAGGACACCTGTTCGAGCCGGGCGCGCGACTGCGCCCGCACGGACTCGGGGGCATGGGGCCCGAAGAGCCACGCCATGAGCCAGTCGACGGCCTCCCGCTTGGCGCCCCGGTCGAGCCGGTCGAGCAAGTCCGGATGGACCCGCAGGCGGGCGCCCGTCCCGACCAGGACGAGGCCGGCCCACAGGTCCGGCTCCCGGAGGGCCGCCTCGATGGCGATGGCCCCGCCCATCGAGTGGCCGACGAGGACCCAGGGCGGTGCATACCGGCTCTTCAGGAATGCGACGAGCTCCTGGGCATAGTCCTCGATGGACCCGCAGGCCGGCCCGGCGCTGTGACCGTGGCCCGGCAGGTCGACGCCGGCGTAGGTCCACGTCTCGGGGTCGAGCTCCCGAAGGACCCGGACGACCCCGTTCCAACCCGTGTGGTCCCCGACGGCCCCGTGGAGGAAGACGACCTGCGGGGGCCGGTGACGACCGTACAGGCGGAGCCACCACCGGTCGGGGTCCGGGAATCGCTCAGTCGCCGGCATGGAAGCCAAACCCCACGGGGGGCATGACCAGCAAGACGGGGTCCTGCCACACGGCCAGGTACGGCCAGAGCGAGCGGGGCAGGGCCCGACGGAGACGGACCGGAAGACTCTCGTCTTCCCCGATTTCCAGGAAGACCTCCCACAGCGTCCGCCGCCGCGGGTAGACCTTCCATTCGACCCGGGTGTCCTTCGGCTTCTTCAGGAGGCGCAGGATTTCCTCCTGGGCCTCCGGGAAGCCCCCGAGTCGGTCCACGAGCCGCCGCTCTTGGGCCTGCTCGCCCGTCCAGATACGACCCTGGGCGATGGCGTCGACGGCCTCATAGGTCATTTTTCGATGCTGGGCGACCTTCGCCACGAACATCTGATAAAAGCGGCCGATCTCTTCCTGCAGGGCGCGAAGCTGGTCCTCGGTCATGTAGGCGAAGGGCGACCACATGCCGGCCTTCGGGTTGGCGTAGACCTCGTAGACGTGAATCCCCAGCTTGTCCATCGTCTTCCGGAGGACCGGCTTGCCGGCAAACACCCCGATGGAACCCGTGACCGTCCCCGGCTGGGCCACGATACGGTCGGCGTTCATCGAGATGTAGTAGCCCCCCGAGCCGGCGACGTCGCTCATACTGACGACGACGACCTTCCCGGCCTTCTTGACCCGCTCGACGGCGGCCAGGATCTGGTCGGAAGCCGTGCCAGACCCGCCGGGACTGTCGTTCCGAATCAGGACGCAACGAACCCCCTTGTCCTTGGCGATTTCCCCCAGCCACTCGACGTACCGGTCCGACCCGATGTTCTCTCCGGGATTCCCCCGACCCGAGAAAATGCCGCCCACGGCAAATACCAGGGCACACCGGACCCGCTCCCGCCCCTTCGGCTCCGGCCGGGCATCGTAGTAACGCCGGAGGCTGACCCACTGACCGGCCCACTCGGTCCGGATGCGCTGTTCAAACTCCGACCACGGCTCGATCCGGTCGACGAGCTTGGCCGCCAGGGCACTTTCCGCCGTGAAGATCCCCCGACCGACCAGGTCGGCCCACTGGTCCTGCGGGATGGGTCGTCCCCGGACGACCAGGTCCCGGTACTGTCGGTCCAGGGAAGCGGCGATCCACGTCAGCATCTCCCGGACTTCGGGCGAGACCGCCTCCTTCGTGAATACGTCGGCGGCACTCTTGTAAGGACCGTACTGCACCATCTGGAATTCGACGCCTAACTTGTCGAGGAAGCCCTTCAAGGCCATGAATTGCCCCCTGACGCCGTTGAAGACCAGGAAGCCCCCGGGCGGGAGCGTGACCGAGTCGGCGGCGCTGGCGACCAGATAGCCGGCATCGTCGACTTGCTCGACGTAGGCGACGACCTTCTTGCCCGACCGACGGAAGCGCTGAAGGGCATCGTAGAGTTCCTGAAGCTTGGCCAGGCCGGCCGAGACGTCCCGGACGACCAGGACGAGGCCCCGGACCCGGTCGTCCTGCCGGGCCGCATCCAGGGCCCGGACCGTCTCCCATACACTGAGGGGCCGCCGGACTCGGAAGACCTGCCAGGGCGCCAGGGGGACGAATTCCATCAGCTCCCCCTGCAAGTCGAGACGCAGGACGATCGACCGGGGCAACGGCGCCCGGCCGACGGTCCGCTGGAAGACGTAAACCCCGGCCCCGATCAAAAGCCCCAGTACGGCCAGGGCGATCAAACAACCGACGAGGGTCCGTCGCTTCATCACCACCTCCTACCCGGGGATCCCCCGACGAATCCAGCCGGGCTGTACTTTTGGGGGCTTCGGCGTCGGGTGCCGGGCCGTAAGCCACGGACCGACCCCCCGACACCCAGGACGGGACACCGAACGTCCCCACCGGACACGGCAGTAGGATAATCGATCGGCGGCCGGTCAGAAAAGAGACCCCCGACGTAGGGGCTGGGTATCGGGCGTCAAGGTCGTGGGGTTGCCAACTGCTGGCCATTTTATCAACGTTTCTTTCATTAGCGCTCTTGCTTTGTCCGGAAAATCCGGTAGAATGACCTTCATGGCCGGCGAAAACCAAGCCGCCGGTGGGCGATAACCCAGCGGTTCAGGGCGGGCTGGCCTACCTTACGGGCCCTACCGGGAGTTCCCCGGGAAGTCACGCCTGTGGAGACCGGCTCTGCGGCGGAACGGGCCACCCCCCTCCTGACCTCCCCCGTGGACGGGGGAGGGGGAGGCTTGGTCTACGAGCACCCGGTCGTCGAAGCAGGAAGGATGGAGTCGTCGTTGAAATCAACGACGATGAAATCCGGAACGGAGGGTCGTGACCGACGTCCGGGAATACCGGCCGTCCGGCGGGCGAGTAGGGGCAGGGCTTGTCCCTGCCCCTACGGCTCGACGACGGTGAGGCCCACGACCCGGTCGGACGGCTCGAGACGGTCGACTTCATAGAAGAAGTAGCACTCCGAGCCCCGAAGGACGGCGACGGGCAGGAAGGGTCGGTCCGGAAGGCTCTGGAAGAACTGTTCGGGCGTCGTGGCCTCCGGAATGACGACCACCGTCTCGGTGGCCCGACGGTGCTCGACCCACCAGTCCCAGTCCTGGACCTCGAAGGCCCCCAACCGAAAGCCCCGGGCCTGGGCGCCCTGGAGGGTCGCGTGGAGTTCATCCGGGCGGTCCCCGGCCTCCAGGACGAAGACGGTCGGGACGCCCAAGTCCGTCCGGGCCAGGCGGGCGACCAAAACGTTGACCTCGTCGTTGGGGGTCATCGCAATCAAGAGGTTCGCTTCCCCGGCGTGGGCCGCCTCCAGGACCTCTCGCCGGAGGGCATCGCCTTCGACGACCGGAAGGCCGGCCCGGGCCGCCTCTTCGCAGTTTTCCCGGTTCCGGTCGACCAACCATACGGGCCGGGCGGCCGACAGGTACCGGGCGACCGTCCGGGCCGTCGGCCCGGCTCCGACGATGACGACGGCCCGCCGGGGTCCGCTCGGGACGGCGGCCTTCCACTTCTGGGCCTCCCGGGGGTCGTCCCACTTTCGCACGAGTTCGTCCTTGAGGGCCTCAAACACGGCGGCCTGGGCGTCAAAAAAGGCTTCGACCTCGGCGTCCGCCACGTCGGCCAGCTCGTTGACCAGCGAGGCGACCCGGGCGTGGTACAGGGGGAGCATGATGTCCAGGAGTTTGCCCTTATGGCGGGGCCAGTTCTTGTACGTCACGGCAAAGTCATAGACGCAACGGACCCACGTCTCGACGGGGAGGCGGAACTCCTCGGCCGGCCGGTAGGCCAGGTCCAAAAGGGTATGGTAGGTCGCGGGGTCCAAGATGTTCTGCCAGAGAGGGCCGAAGTAGAGGACGCCCAGCCGAAAGGCTTCCAGCAGGGGCTCCATCGAGATGCGGAAGGGCTCCAGTCGGCCCGGGGGCTCCTCGCCGAGGATTTCGACGGCCTGACTCCCCCGGACGGACTTCCAGAAGGCCTCGTGGGTCTGCATGAGGGTGAAGACCGTCCCGACGACCTGCCGGAACATGGGGCCCAGGTGCTCGGCGGGGTCCTTGACGTCGTGGACCTTCGTACCCAGGCGGGCCTGGACGATGCGGAAGCCGTGGACGATGGCCGTGACCGTCAGCCAGACGTCCACGCCGAAGCGGGCCACGTCGGTTTCCCACACGTCGTGGTCCAGGTACCGCAGGACGGCCGCCCGGGAGAGGGCAACGTCGCCGCCGATGGGCTGGCGAATCCGGAGGCCGTAGAGGGCTCGGGTCAGGTTGTAGACGATGGTGTTCGTGATCGTCCCGTCATACTTGTACCGCCGGTAGTAGGGGGCGACGAAGTCGTAGCCCCCCTCGAGGATGGGCTCGGCCAGGTTCCGAATCCACTCGGGCGTGACGGACCGCAGGTCGGCGTCGAGCAGGACGCAGGCCTGGGCGTGCAGGAACTCGGCCGCCTCCAGGATGGCCCGGACGGCCGTCCCCTTGCCGGGCAGGCCCCGATAAATGGTCACCAACGTCTCGACGTTGTAAGAATCGACCCGGACCTCCTCGGCCGCCTCCCGGGTGTCGTCGACGGACCCGCCGTCGGCGACCATGACCAGGCCGAGGCGGTCGGGGAAGTAGGTCTGAAGCCCCTGGACGGCCGTCTGAAGGACGTGGCCGACGGTCGCCGCCGTGTTGTATGATGGAATACCGACGACGACGTCGGCCCGGCCCAGACGTTCGAGACGCCGGCGGGCCGAATCCCGGAGGGCCGTCGAAAACCGCATGGTCCGACTCCGACTTCCGACGCGGGATACAGAATGCAAGATGCGGGATACAGGATGCAAGATGGGGGACCGGCTATGGGGGTACAGGTAGTCGTCCTGACCGACTTTCGGCCCGACGGATGGCGCATCGAGACCCGGGACGTCGAGGCCTCGCCGGGCGAGGCCGTCCTGCGGGTCCGGGCGGCTGGCGTCTGCGGCCGGGACCGGGTCATCGTCCGGGGCGGCTTTCGGAACCTCCGGCCGCCTTTGGTCTTGGGCCATGAAGTCTTCGGCGACGTCGACGGCCGCCCCTACGCCGTCTATCCGTTTCGGACGTGTCGGCGGTGCGGCTTCTGCCTCTCCGGCGAGGAAAACCTCTGTGAGGGCGACTTTCAGGTCTTGGGCGAGACCCGGCCGGGCGGATACGCCGAGGCCGTCGCCGTCCCGGAGGACCTCTTGGTCCCCCTGCCGACCGACGCTTACGCCGACTATGCGGCGGCCGCCTGCGCCGTGGCGACGACCTTCCACGCCGTCCGGCAGGCCGGCGTCGGGCCCGGGGCGCGCGTGCTCGTGACGGGCGCCGGGGGCGGCGTCGGCATCCACATGGCCCAGGTCCTCCGCCAGATGGGCCTGGAGGTCATCGCCTGGGTGTCGAAGGCCAAGGCCGACGTCGTGGCAGGCCTGGACGTCGAGGTCCTTTCCCCTCCGGACCGGCCGCCCGTCGTCGATGCCGTCTTCGAGAACGTCGGGGCCCCGACGATCAACCTGAGTCTGGCGGCCCTCCGGCGGAAGGGGACGCTCGTGTGGGTCGGCAACGTCACGGGCGAGGCCCCGCGACTCCTGCGGCCGGCCGTGACGATCCTGCGGGAACACCGCATCGTCGGGTCGGCGGCCTACACCCGGCGGGAGTGGGCCCTGGCCCTCGAATGGATCGGCTCCGGCCGGGTCCGGACCTTCTACCGGACGTTCCCCCTGACGGCCGTGGCCGACGCCTATGCGGCCCTCGACCGCGGAGAAGTCATCGGCCGGGCCGTCCTGGTCCCGTGAAGGAAACGGCGGGCCGGGGCCCGCCGGGGCCCCAACGACCCCGACGGATACCGTCTCCAAGACCGACGACCGCCTCTCCCCAGGGTTCCACAGTCTCAGGGACGACCCACCTTAGGGCGGGCAGGAGGTGACATCGTAGAGGGGACCTTCATCGATGCACTGCGCCCCGCCGCCCTGGTCATGCGGCACGCACACCGTGACGGTACCTTGGCATACGCCGCCCTTACCGTCCGATGCCTGAAACGCAATATGGTAAACCCTCCCGTTGCCGGCACCTTGCCGTTCCGCCCGCACCTGCAGGGGCGCCAAGGTGGCATCCGGACAGGTGTTTCCGTCCCCACCCCCTTGCACATCCACGGGTTCATCGGCCTTGACCCCAAGGACCGTCACGGTCAGCGGGTCGCCGTCCGGGTCGGTGACGCCGGTGATGGCGATGGCCCGCATGGAGTGGTTCGGCGGCCATAGACTCCCCGGACTGGCCCGGCTCTGGCTACAGTCGGGGGGTCGGTTAGAGGCCTTGACCCGGATGGTCACCGTGGCCTGGGACGATAAGTTGGTATCATCCATCGCTTCATACACGAAGGTGTCCTCCCCGACGAACCCCGATGCCGGCGCGTACTCGAAGGAACCGTCCTCCCGTAAATTCACCGCCCCGTGCTCCGGGGAACGCACCAGCCGGGCCGACAAAACCGTGTCATCGGGGTCCGGGTCCGTATCGTTGCTCAAAACGCCGGGGGCCGCCACGGTCAGGGTCTGACCCGCCCACGTCTCATAGAAATCGTCATGGGCTACCGGCGGTCGGCTCCGTTTCACCTCCGATATCCCAGCCATCTGCATGACGACGATGGGCTCGCAGTTGTTGTCTTCGCTTTGTTCGGCGATTTCCCGGTCGTCATCGGCGCAGGCAATGAGGTGATAGACCCCGGGCGCCAGACCCCCGGGCAGGGAAACGTCGGCGGTATGGTCGCTGGCCCCCCGAATCCCCAGGGGCGGGACCCCCCGTTCGTAGATCGCCCGGTCGGTTTCGTCCACTCGGTCATCGGTAGAAAGGTAGTAGCGCGTGGTGCTCCTCCCGGCGTCCAGATTCCCGACATTCCAGGTGCTTTCCTCGACCCGGAGGCGGTCGTCCGGGACCGGGAGTCGCACCACCTGGGGCCACAACCAGCCGATGACCAAGTCGGGTCCCCCTTCCCATTTCACCCGAGATTCTAAGGGACAGAGTTCCGACAAGCAGAAGACGATGCGGTCTAATCCTACCCTTTCCCCCTTGTAGGTGAAGGAAAAGTCGCCTTGGTCATCGGTCACCCCGGCCCACTCCCTTCCCTCGTGAGGTCCCTCCGCCACGTAGAACGTCACGTACGTCGGAGGGGCGGGGCGGAGCCCTCGCTGGGCGTGAAGGGTGAGGGTGACTTCTTCGTTGAGCATCTTCTCACTGTATTCGGGCGTAAGGGTGAAGGCTATCGGGACCAGGCCCTGACCCAACCCTCAAGAAGCGCCTCGCCGTTGAAGTACAGGAGGGCATAGGCCTCACTGCTCCTCTGTTGGGGCGTCCCCTGAACGACCGCCTGGAGGAAATCGTTCAGGACCGCCTCGGCCTCGGTATAGTTCTCTTGCACGAGCAGGTCCCGGACCCGTTGCAACTGCTGGCGCCGGGCTTCCCGCCATCCCGCATCAGGAAGCCAGCCCAGGGCGATGCCCCGGTCCAGAAACTCCAATATGAGGTCCGTCAACTCGACGCCCGACCTTTCGGTCGGCGGGCGGGGCCCCACCGTCTGCGTGAGATAACCCAGGTGCGCAATTTTATCCTCTTTTTCCCGTATTTGCTCGTCGGAATCCACACTACTTGTCAACCAATCTTCGGGGAGCCGATTTTCTTCCTGCAATCTGGTGACATCAGGGTGGAAGGAGACGTCGCGGATGCCGGGGAGGTAGTAACTGGTGACCTTAAACCCGCCCAGGGTCTGACCCGGATAAATCGGCTTTGCAACAATATCCGACAATAAACCGGCTAATAGGGAAGGTGTAGAAAAACGGGCTGTTGGATTGTGAACAAGGATTTCCCCCCCGCCTGCAATGGGTGCACCGTCCCAATGTTCAGGGGCAAAGACGCCAAAGGGAAGGTATTTCGCTTTAAAATCCCGTATGGCAAACTTCTCTCCGGAGATGGAGCAACCTGAACATGAGGGTGTGGTAGGGTTGCGCCATTCTGTGGTATACCAACTGGACGACGGCAATTTCCCCCAACAGCATAGGTCGGTCATCGACATCGGGGCCGACATGTCGATAGCCATCAGGGCGATTTCCAGGGCGTTCGATGGGGGGTTGGTCACCGTGTACGTATACCAGAACACGCCGCGGTCGTCTCGGGTGACCTCGGCGCGAATCTGCACCCCTTGCAACGGCGGCGGGGGGACCTGGCCGTATCCCGACCCCGCCGGCATGGAGGCCCAAAGGAGGATGATGAATAAACTCCTGTTTTTCATGGCCTCCCTCCTCAGCGAGTCCGTAGCCGAACATGACCGGGATCCCCACGCATAGGAGCTAA
>FWWL01007108.1_pt1 | contig 15577 bp, 13 predicted proteins | sample 2228331 | NCBI WGS metagenome assembly FWWL01 (sample SAMEA103939775, study PRJEB20133) | metagenome
ACCCCCGAGGCTAGGCCTCTTTTCTCAATTATAGGGGGTTCGCCCTCTATTTTAAGAAAGTGCCTTAGGCACAGTGCTTTAAGCACTTAGGTACGAGGCTAAGCCTCTTTTCTTAGAGGGACTTTGTCCCTCTAAAAATCCCTTTTAAAAGGAAAAATTTTTGTTAAATAGAAATTCCTGGAAAGAGGTAGATATCTGCTTTTGAGAATGAAGATATTCTTAGATAGTAAAGGCATTTGTATGGTTACCTAAAGGGCGAGGTGAGCAAGAAGTTACCTAATAGATTTCAAAACTTTGATAGATAGGAAGAATTTTACTTTAATATATTGACATTTAAATTATGAGGAATGATAATTTTTTTATGAAGATATTTTTATGGTTAATTTTACTAGTAGTTTTTTGGGACTTAACTTTCTTTCATAATTTGTGTTGGGGGAAGGTTATGAAGGATATTAAAGTTAGTTCTTCTGGATTTAGCAATATGGGATTTATTCCAAAAAAATATACTTGTGACGGTGAGAATGTTTCCCCAGAAATTGTCATCGAAAACATACCCGATGCTACTAAGTCTCTGGTGTTGATCAATGATGATCCTGATGCTCCAGTAGGCACATGGGACCATTGGATACTTTTTAACATACCACCGAGTAATAAAGTTGTTATACCTGAGGGAATAAAACCCGAAAAAGAGTTTGGTAACGGTATGAGACATGGGGTTAACAGTTGGGGTAGAATAGGATATGGGGGGCCATGTCCACCTAGCGGTGTTCACAGGTACTTTTTTAAAGTGTATGCATTAGATATAACTCTTAACTTACCACCCGGTTCGACAAAAAAAGATATCCTAAAAGCAATGGAAAATCATGTATTAGGGTATGGTGAATTAGTTGGTAAATACTCTAGACAAAGGTAAAATATAAAAACTGAATTGAATAAATTTTCTTAAAAAGCGCTCGCTTAAGCTTGCTGAAAAATTTTTCAAATCTTTATTTGACACAAAAAGTTGGTGTTTAACTAAGTTTTTTTATTTCGTCTCTTACTATAGCTGCTTTCTCGAACTCGAGATTTTCTGATAATTCGAACATATAATCGAGTAAGTTTTTCAGGGTTTCCGTTTTATCTTTTGATGCTAATTTTATTTCTTCTATTTTGTTTATCACTTCATCTGGGTTTATAAGCAAGGGCTGAAGTTTTTTTAGTTTTTCTTTAGTTTCGTGCTTTCTTTCTATGATATCGACTATATCTTTCTTGACACTTTGGGGTTGTATATTATACTTTCTGTTGTATTCTTCCTGGATTTTTCTTCTTCTTTCTGTTTCTTTGATAGCTTCTTCCATAGCTTCTGATATTTTATCAGCATACATTATTACTCTACCGTTGATGTGTCTTGCTGCTCTACCTATTATCTGTATTAAAGAGGTTTTAGACCTAAGAAAGCCTATTTTATCAGCGTCTAGTATACATACAAGTGAAACTTCAGGCAAATCTATACCTTCTCTTAATAGGTTTATTCCTACTATACAGTCATAATCACCTAGTCTTAGACTTTTTAATATTTCGACTCTCTCTATGACTTCAACTTCGTCATGTATATACATACATTTTATACCTGCTTCTATGAGGTATTTTGTAAGGTGTTCTGCCATTTCCTTAGTAAGTGTTGTTATTATAGTTCTTTCGTTTCTTTCTTTATTTGCTTTTACTTCTCTTAGGATGTCTTCTACTTGGTTTTCGGTTGGTCTTACGTATATCTGCGGGTCTAAAATTCCTGTAGGTCTGACTATTTGTTCAACTACTTTCTCAGAATTTGACAATTCATACTCTCCTGGTGTAGCTGAAACGAATAATACTTTGTCAAGCATACTTTCGAATTCTTCAAAGGTGAGAGGCCTGTTATCTAGAGCTGACGGTAACCTAAACCCAAATTCCACTAATGTTTCTTTTCTGCTTCTATCTCCGTTATACATACCTTTTATTTGTGGAATTGTTACATGAGATTCATCTACTATAGTTAAAAACTCTTTTGGGAAATAGTCTAAAAGCACATATGGTCTTTCTCCTGGTTTTCTACCGGAAAGGTACCGTGAATAATTTTCTATACCTTGGCAATATCCTGTTTCCAAAAGCATTTCCATGTCATATTTTACACGCATTTGTAATCTTTTTGCTTCTACGACTTTCCCTTGAGATTCTAAGAATTTTACCCTTTCTTCTAGTTCTTTATATACTTCATTGACTGTTCTCTGTATAGTTGATTCTTTTGAAACGAATAATTTTGCCGGGTATATGACAATTCTATCATGGTTTTCTACAAACTTATTTGTCAATGCATCATACCTTTTTATGCTCATTATCTCGTCCCCAAAAAATTCTATTCTAAGGTAATCTCTGGAATATGCTGGATGGATATCTATTCTGTCACCTAAAACTCTAAAGGTAGCTCGCGTAAAATCATAGGTTGTTCTTTCATATTGCATTTCTGATAACCTATACGCAATTTCCCTGATATCAACGTTTTGCCCTACTTTGAGAAAAAGTATGAATTCTTTAAATTCGCTCGGTGAACCTATACCGTATATACATGATACACTTGCAACAACTATCACATCTTTTCTATCCAAAAGGCTAGCAGTTGCTGAAATTCTAAGTCTGTCTATTTCATCATTTATGGTAGCCTGTTTCTCTATATATGTATCCGTTTGAGGTATGTATGCTTCCGGTTGATAGTAATCGTAGTATGATACAAAATATTCAACAGCATTTTCAGGGAAAAATGTTTTAAATTCTCTGTATAATTGTGCAGCTAGTGTTTTATTATGCGAAATCACTAAAGTTGGTAGACCAAGATTTTTTATAACATGAGCCATTGTAAAAGTTTTTCCACTACCTGTTACACCTAGAAGTGTTATCATTTTTATTCCATTCATGAAACCTTCTGTTATTTCTTTTATTGCTTTTGGTTGATCGCCTTTTGGTTGAAAATCTGAGATTATTCTAAAATCGGTTTTCATAAAGGAATTATAACCGTATTTTTGAGATTTTCTGAAATTTTTGTTTTTTGAATTCAGAGGTTTCTACTTAAGAGTTTTTATTAGCATCCATCTAGAGTAACTCTCACCAGCCTTTTAGTTGCCTATAGTGGTCTTTGCCCCCTGTATGTAACTTAAGGGTGGGTTGGGTGGGAGTTGCCCTAAATAGGTTGCTAAGAAAAATTCTTAAGTAGAAATTCTTGGGATGTGCTCATTACAAATTGAAATTGATTTTGCTTTATAAACATAATCGTTTTACGAGGTGAATTATGGCAAAAATGGTTGAACTTAAGGATGTATGCAAGTATTTTGGAGAATTCAAAGCTCTAGACAATGTTTCTTTTTCGATAGAGGAAGGAGAAGTAGTAGGTTTTCTAGGACCAAATGGAGCAGGAAAGACTACAACGATGAGAATAATTACTTGTTTTATGGAACAAACCAGTGGTAAGGTTACTGTAGGGGGGTATGATAACTTAGATAACCCTGAAGAGGTGAAATCATTGATTGGATATCTACCAGAACACCCACCAATTTACAATGAACTTTCAGTAGAAGAATACCTTTACTTCGTAGCAGCTATAAGAAAGCTTAACAAGAACAAAATAAAGTCCAGAATCGATGATGTAATAGAGATGATCGGCTTAAAAGAGAAAAGAAACTTTCTGATAGGTCATCTTTCCAAGGGGTATAGGCAAAGAGTTGGTATAGCCCAGGCCATAATACATGAACCTAAACTTTTGATCTTAGATGAACCAACTATAGGTTTGGACCCCATTCAGATTTTGGAAGTTAGACAGGTATTAAAAGAATTGGCTAAACATGAACACAGAACAATAATACTATCTACTCACATACTCCAAGAAGTAACTGCCATATGTAGTAGAGCAGTAATAATAAACAAAGGAAAAATTGTAAATGACATCGTCTTATCACATGACAATTCAGCATCTTATGTTATCACCTTAAAAGGTGATATACAAAAGGCCATTAATACAATTAAGTCTAGCGCAAATGTTCTTGAAGTGAAGCAAAATGACCAGGATAGTATTCTTGTAACCTTTAACCTAGGTAGCGATCCAAGGGAAGAAATAGTAAAATTGTTAGTAACTAACAATCTAGTGCCTATAGAGATCAAACCTTCACAGGTGGCCATAGAAAGAATTTTTGCTGAATCAGTCTATTCATAACTTACACCCGTACTAGAATACAGCTCTCGAGTTTAAAATTGAATACTATTATTATTTGGCTGAAAACTTTGAATCTTTCGTTTTTCCTTTTTACTAATTTACCTTCTCTTTCAAACATCCCCCAGAATACTTCTTTTGTCAAACCTATAACTTCGTTTTCATCATCTATGCCTATTATTCCTCTCATTTGGTTATTTATGAACAATAGTTTTCCAAATCTACTGAATAACACCATTGGCAAAACTAGGTTTTCAAAAATTATCTTAAAATCTACATTCATTAACGACTGATCAAGATACTTTTCAAAAAGTATCTCTTCTTTTGAAATCAAGTCAATATCCTTCGCTTTTACATCCAGAATAGGTATATCTCTGTAGCTTCTAGAAATTTCAAGCTGGTTTATGCTTTTCTGATACACCGAGATAACTTGATCTAGCAAGAGATTTTGGTTTAATCCTGCTATTATATCTTCTTTATTCAAAAAACCCAATATCCCGTTTTCATTTGCTAGTATGAGTATTTCGCTTGAAAACTTGTAAAGAGTTTTGATTACTTCATGTAATGTCATATGCTCAAGATGTTTTTCTATGGTAGCATTGAACGTATTTTGCTTTGTATTTCCTCAAATTGAGACATTACCTCTAAGTCTAAACTGGTTGTGTCGGTTTCTATTATACATCCCCCTATATTGACAAGAGGATCTTCAAAAATTTTCAGATTTGGATTTGATTCTAGTAACCTTATGAATTCTTCTTTATGCTGTGTTGCTATTTCAAAATCTCGAGGATTTACCTTTATTATTACGGTAGTGCTACCTATAAGCTTAGAAAGGCCATATTTTATCTGATTTACCACTATCTCCTTTTGGTTTTCTGTAATCTCTTTTAGAACCTTTTTGGTTATTTCTAGTGCCATTTCAACTACTTCTCTCTCTGATTTTTCTATTATTTCCGTTCTCCTGTTGACAATATATGAAACAATATCGTGCAATCTGTTGACTAAAAGTCTTATTTCATCTTGCCCTTTTCTAAACCCATCCTCTATTCCCTGTGAAAAACCTTTCTCATAAGCCTCTTTTTTTATTTTATCACCTTCCTTTATAGCTTCTTGAATTATTCTCTCAGCTTCCTCTTTTCCTTTCTGAATAATCTTTTGTCTCTCTTGCTCAGCTTCTTCCAAATTTCTGTCTTTCTCTTCCAAAGAAGATTTAATTTTCTTGAAAGCCACCTCTTCAGCTTCATTTATTATCTCTTCAGCTCTTTCCTGAGCTTTTTCTACTATTTTATCTTCCAATTCTTCCAATTCCTTCTTTTTTGATTCGATTTTTTCTTCAATACTCTTCAGTTCGTTTGAAAGTTCTTGTAATCTTTTCTCCTGTTCAGATATCTTCTCCTCTATTCTTTTTCTAAAAAACTTAGGTGATTGCAATTTTAGAGGGCTATCTTCATCAAAAAAATACTCTTCCTTTTTTATGTATGCCTTTGTTGGTAAAGGTTTATGTTGCTTCTCTTCCATACCAAATAATTGTATATAACTAGTTTCCATAACTCAACAAAAAAACTGATCCCATCTTCAGTCTCTTCCTAACCCTCTTCCTAACATCCTTAACTTGCGCAAGACGCTGGATAACTAAAGAATCAACACTCTTAAGTATGTTATTAATATCCATAACTTCCTACCTCACACATATCTGTACTCCTCCCTAAAAGAGAAAAGAGAAAAAAAAGAAAGAAAAAAAGAAATTTCTATTTTAGACTCCACTAAAGTGAGCAATCCCCGCCCACCCGCCCTGAGGCTAGGCCTCTTTTCTTAGAGGAACTTTGTCCATCTATATAACTCCCTTTTGAAAGGAAAAATTTTGTTGAATAGAAATTCCTGAGAAAAAGAAAGAAAAAGAGAAAAAAAGAAAACCTTATAAAATAAAACTAAACATAAAAATCCCTAAATTTAAACTCCAATTCATAAACAAAAATCCTTAAATAGAAATTTCTGGGTGTATATTTGTTATTTTTGAAATAATTCTAGTAGTCTGTTATAATTTCAGAAAACTCTTCGGAGGGTTTATGGACAACGAATACCATAAAGATAAATCGATCGGTAAAGTAATGGGCACTAGAGAAACCAGTTCTACAGAATTTTGGTTACAAGTCAAGGAAGATAGCTACATTGAGGTTGATGATATTGTAACCGTTAAATCTAACATAGAAGGTCTTGGATCAGTTTACTTTTTTGGGGTAGTTAGGGAAGTTTACAGGGGATATGAAGGTATCGAGTTTGACAGCTGGAATAAAAATGTAAGCGAAGGTATTGTACCGGTCGAGAGTTTCCATATAGCTAAAGTCTCTATAACCAATGTTTACAATTCTGAAGGTAAGGAAGTATATTTACCACCCAAACCTGGTGATGATGTTTTCGTTGTGAGAGGCGAAGAAGCTACGAGAAAAGCTCTAAACATGTCGGGCAAAAAAGAACTTTTGCCTTGTGGTATTCTTAACAACGGTGAACCTGCTTACATAAATTGGGAGTTCATAAACGGTACTAAAGGTGCACATATTTCCATCTCTGGCATATCCGGTGTAGCTACAAAAACATCTTATAGCCTCTTCTTAATACATAGCATGTTTTATTCTAAAACTCTCAGTGATAGTGAAAAAAGAAAAATCTCTGTAATAATATTTAACGTCAAAGCTGAAGATCTAATGTATATAGATCATCCCATAGATGAGGATAAAATATTCACTGGAAATACCAAGGAAGAAGAAAAAAAACAAAATAAAGCTATGTTTGAAAAACTTGGTATAGAAGCTAAACCTTTCGATAGAGATAGGGTAAAATTCTTTGCTCCACCTATAGAAGTTGATGACGAAGTGCCATTGTCAGAAAGGAAAGAAAATATTTCAGTATTTCGATGGGGAATAAAAGAATTTTTTGAACAAAGGCTTCTTGAATTTCTTTTTGACCCGAATGACATGAATGAAAATTTTAGGTATGTGCTCGACTTTTTTCTTACCAAGATGGAAATGTTTGCAAGAGAAAGTCCCAGCGATAGAATAGAAATACCCGTCGATGAATATACGTTTACTGTTAAATATCTCCATAACGATAACATAGAAATAGTGGATTTAGAAAATATAGAATCCAAAAAAAGAATAGATGTTTCTCTAAAACAACTTCTCGATAAAGTTATGATTGCTAGAAAAGAAGATAAAGAATCAGTCTGGTGGAAACTGAGACAAAAGCTATTTCCCGGTGGTGAAGGTGTTAGTTCAACTATCGCAAAGCTGATTAGGAGGTTTTCAAACATTTCAAAAGACATTTCAAATCTAGTGGGACCTGAAGACAAAGGAGGAATAAAATGGGAAAACGGTAAAGTAAATGTTGTTTACATTTCTGATAAATACCTTAGCGAATATGCCCAAAAGCTAGTTGTAGGTTCTATAATAAGAGATGTTTACGAGAGAAAGAAAAAAACAAAAGGTGGATATGTATTCATAATGCTTGATGAGCTTAACAAATACGCCCCAGCTTTTGGAGAAACTCCATTGAAAGATTACTTGATAGAAATAGCTGAAAGAGGAAGAAGCCTAGGAATAATATTAATAGGTGCACAGCAAATGTCAAGCGAAGTAGAACCTAGAATAATATCAAACTGCAGTGTAAAAATTATCGGAAGAGTAGACCCAGGAGAACTAGAAAGTAAGGTCTACAGAAGCTTCCCTCCAGATTTCAGAGAACGGTCTAAACGAATAAAAAGTGGTACAATGATAATTTCTCAACCAGATTTGGAAATACCAATAGTGGTGAGATTCCCAAAGCCACCTTACGCAACCTCTGAAGCAAATAAAAAAGAAATAGATGATCTTAGTAATTATCGAATTTCTTTCTAATCTATCTTACGGGAATTTCTACTTAAGAATTTTTCTTAGCATCCATCTAGGGTAATTTCCCACCCACCCTTAAGTTTGATTCAGGGGGGTTCACCCCCTAAGAATACCCCCGAGGCTAGGCCTCTTTTTTAAGAAAGTGTCATAGACACCCACCCTAATTGTACCTTCTAAAAGGAAAAATTTTTGTTAAATAGAAATCTCTGATTTATCTTAGTATATATTGGAAACTTTCAAACTTATTTTTCGATAATTCAGAGCATGAAACTAAAGTACACATTCTCTTTCCTGATCAATTTTGTTTTTTTAATTGTTTTATCTTTGTTTGTTTTTTTGTTTTTGTTTAGATCTAGAGACATAGAACCTCTTTTGAACGCAATATTTTTCTCCTTTTCCATAGGATTACTTTTTTCAGGTATATCCTTTATTTTTACCAACTTTATAGCTAAAAGCCTTAGGATGAAATACTTATCTGGGATCATATCTATGTTTTTATCAGGAATATCCTTTTTGATAATACCTTTATACTTGAAACTAAGCTTCTTCGAAACTCTTTTTCTCGCAACCGCAATTTTGTGGTTTTTCGCTATATTCGATGTAATCTTGAAATTTATACTCTCATACTTACACTTGGAAGAAATACCAGATATCAGAGAAGATAATTTCATTAACAGCATAATAAATTTGTTTCTTAATCTCCACATTTATGTTATTATCTTCAGCCTTGTATTTGCTATATATCTAACATTAAAAAATTTACTCAAAGAATCCACCGCGTACATATTCTTAGTACTTGTAGGAGCTCTAGCTTTCTATACCTTCAGAGGATTGATGAGATATTTATCAATAAAATTCAATATATTCTCTGATATATTACAGTGTGATAGCGTACTATCTATATTATTCTCGAAGGTTAGAGAATACACATCTAAAGTAAAAAACCTGGAAAGAATATTAGATTCAAGGGACATGAGAATAAACATCCTAGAGATAACTCAGCAAGAAGTATATTCCGATATTTTAACGGTCCAAGAAGAACTCGCAGATATAGTCAAAGCCACCTCAGAAACTTTAGGGGAAGTTAGAAAAATACAAGATGAGATTAATCTTCAAATTGCTGATGTAACTAACCATATACTGAACTTTGAGTATAATTTTTCGAGGTTTTCTAAGAACTTTCTGGAATTGAAATCATTTTACGACAAAGCTTTCCAAAATATCTCAGGGTATAGGGACAAATTCAGTCAGTTCGAAGAGATTGTTACAAGAAGTCGAGTTGTATCAAATGCCATTTATTCAAAATTGATGTCTATGTCAGACTTTACTCAAAACCTTATCTCAAAAAATATCGAATTTTTATCTAAATTCAGCATGATAAAAGATGAACTAGATGATATAAACATCGTATCAACAAATTTCTCTATAGAGATATACAAAATGAAATCTGGAATTTCTATCGAAGATATACTAAAGATTATATCTTCATCATACTTGAATTCTAGGAATATGTTGGAAGAACTCGAAACTATAGGTAAGAGTGTATTTGATGGACTAGAATATGTTATCTCCACAACCTCTAGTATGATAAAAAACGTTGATTCAATTTACTTTGTGATAGATCAAGTCTTGAAAGATGTTATAGAGTTGAAAAAAATATCTTCTGATATTGGTTCAGAAATAGTTTTGAGCACTTCTACCTTCGAGCAAATAGAAAATTCCGTTAAAGAAGCTGAAAAATCTCTCCTCGTCCTGAGATCGTACCTAGAGAAGTATGCTTTTCAAACCTCCTTTCTTTTCGAGGTTGAAAAGTTGCTAAATAAACATTCAGAGAAGATTTCAAAAACTCTTAGCATACTCGAAAAGATAATTAAGAATATTTCTGAGTAAAATCTTTTAAGCGTATATATTCACATTACCATCGTGATAGTAATCGCCATAGTAAACATTTGCTTTTTCGTAGCTTTCTGCACTTTTTCTAAAGCTCGCTCTGGTTACTTTAACTTCTTCTACACCGAACTTTTTATCATTTTCGAAAGATTGATTTAAAGTAGTATCTATTTCTACTGAAAGACTCGAGATATTTATCCCTTGGTTTTGTAGATTCGATTTTAGGTCTTGAATATGTTCTTGGAAGAGAGTGAGGGCTTCTTTTGTAGAAAGCACAATAGAACCAGTTATACTGTTCTGATCTCCACTGAATTTTATAAATATCTTACCAAGTTCTGGAGGATATAGAGACATCTTCATTTCATTTATATTTTGTTTCAAGTTTATCACTATCCTACCAGATAACTCGTGTAAAGACTGCTTTATATTTTGTAAGTTCATTAGAAAAGTATTCTGGGGCGTTAACTGAGTGTACTTTTGCTGTAAATCATTCGTATTAAACGGTTTGTCAAAAATTACTCTGAATATATTCTGAAATTCGGGCTGTCTTGTTTCTTGAGATCTATCAGATTGTGATTTCGTTTGAACATAGTGATCAAAAGCATCAAAATTCGAATTAAGCTTGTTATCTAACAATGCTCTACTCTCTAAGTCTTGATTTTTAACCTCCATTTCTAAAGTCTCACTACCTATTAGTTTCGAAAGTTCAAATATCGTTCTAAGATTTTCATTTATTTCGGTTAATAGAGAGCCGTTAATACTTTTCACTTTATCTAAAACCCTACTGAACTCTGCTATGAGATTTAGGAGATCAACATAGGTGAATTCTGATTTGGGTATCTTGTCTAGCTTTTGTTTCAAAACATAGATTTGATCTTTAACATTACTTGGTAAATCCCTTAAGGAGATTAGCTTAGATATCTCATTTCCTAACAACGTTATTATATAGTCTATGTTTTGTGAAATTGATATTTTCGGTTCTGACTTGATTCTTTGTGATTTTTTAACATCATCCAAGTCTTTTTTACTTTCAAGTCTTGTTTTTTCTTTCTCAGACAACTTATTATTTAACTGCGTTTTTTCACCATGAGTGGAGGTTTGTCCATATTTCTCTCCAAAATTTTTTTCGACTTCTTTTAGGCCTTCTCTAGCATCTTTTATTCTCTCTAACTCCCTATTTTGTATTTTCTCCGAATCTACCTTTTCTTTTGGTATTTGAAATTCTCCATCGTTTTTATACTTTTCTAAAGTTTCTGAATACTCCATATCGAGATTGGTCTTTTCTGCTGTTAGGTTATTTAATATGTCTACGAAGTCATTTTTACTTTTTGTTTCGTTAATTAGTGAAAAATTTGGTTTCCCCATGTCATGAATTATATTGTATTTTGCTGGAGAAAGGAGGTTTACATTCATTTTCCAACCCTCTCATACTTATTTTTCGGAATAAATCCAAAATTTTAAAATCAGGCTTCACCTCCGGAAATTTCTATTTAAGAAAAAATTCTCTAACGGAGAAATCAGAAAATAAAAAGTGTGGGTGCCTGGGGGTGTCTAAGAGTGCCTAAGGCACTTTCTTTAAGAATGGGGATATTCTAGTGTATGAAGCTCCTTACAATTAGGAGAAGAGGCTTAGCCTCGGGGGTATTACTAGGGGGCGAAGCCCCTATAATTAAGAAGAGAGGCCTATCCTCGTGCCTAAGGGCGCCTAAGACACTTTCCTTAGAAAACGGGGGTACACTTAGGGGGTGGAACCCCCTATAAGTAACTAAGGGGTGGGTGGGAGGGAAGTTACTCTAGATAGATACTAAGAAAAATTCTTAAGTAGAAACCTTTGGCTTCACATCTTAAACAAAGAGGTATAGAATTCCGATATAATTATTTATTGCTAGGAGAAAGATAATGATACTCTATATAAGACCAGGTTTGATAGCAACACCAGATGAGATAATCAAATCCAAAGGTATCTATGTGGATACAAATGCCGGGAAGATCAAATCAATAGACATTTACAGAGGTGATACAGATCTAGAACTGTTTTTACCTGAAGATACTATAGCATTTCCTGGCCTTCTTAACGCTCATGATCACTTACTAGGAACTTATTGGCCAAGAGTAGGTGAAGGTCCACACTTGACTTGGAAACAATGGGATGATTTGCTAAAATCTTCTCCTATTTACAAGGAAAGAAGTAATATTTCTAACTCAGAACTCTACATGCTTGGTGGATACAAAAACTTACTATCAGGATGCACTTTTGTGATGGACCACTTCCCACATCACTTTAACGAAAAGTTTATTGACAAGTTATATGTCAGAGTCTTAAAAGAGTATACCTTAGCACATGAAGTTTCTAGTTATGATTTAAAGTGGGGAGATGGTGTTGAAGTAGAACACAAAAGAGCTGTTGAAAGAAATTGGCCATTTGTAACTCATATAGAAGAAGGTTTTGATGAAGAGTCTATGAAAGGCATAGATTACCTTGTAGAAATGAACGCTCTGACTGAACACACAGTTATGATACATGGGCTTGCGTTATCAGATTACGACCTAGATAGAATAGCAAAATCTAGAGCTCACTTGGTTACCTGTCCGATGTCGAATTTCTTCATGTTTAGAAAAATTGCGAGACTAAAAGAATGGTTCAGTAGAAATATAAATGTATCCCTGGGCACAGATTCGCCTATGTCTGGGTCTATGAATATGTTAGAAGAAATGAAATACCTAAAAATGATTTACAGAAGTACTTATGGTGAAGATATAGATGCTAAGACAATCACTTTCATGGTCACAAAAAATCCCGCTAAAGCTTTCAGAGTAGATAAAAAGCTAGGATACATATCGGAAGGATATCTCGCAGATATCACAATAATCAAAGATAAGAAATTAGAAACACCTTATGACTCACTAGTTGAGGCACACTTTAACGATATAGAACTGGTTTTGATCGGCGGAAAACCATATTACGGGTATTCGAGATATGAAGGTATATTCAAGAAACTACTAGGAGAAAATAATTATTCGAAATGTATAATATCTGGTCAAGAAAGGTTAGTGATTGGAAATCTTCCAGGTCTTATTCAGACTATCAGAAAAAAATTAGGTTTTAATAAAGAACTACCATTCATACCTATAACACTCTAGGCCTTCAATTTTTAAGGTTAGTTATATACAATTTCCGTCTAAAGTTATACCTTAGTGAAACTTCGGAAATGCCAGATAAGCTGAACCTTACATCTCCTAATTGTTGTTTTAGAGAGTTTCGATCTCTAAAAAATATACCACCTTGTGTGAAAATTCAAAGTAGATACTATCCTAATTTTCTATTATTTTTCTCAAAGTAAATCAAGGTTTAGAGAAATTAAAAGATACCAACAGACCATAGCAAAAGGTAGGCATAGTAGATTAAATAATACATTTTTTATTCGTTATGTTTCTCAAAAGCTTTTTATTGTAGCTACAGCGATTCTTAATTAGTAGTAATAATTTTTAGGTAAAAATCGGATCAATAAATTTGGTTGTGTGAACTCTGTAAAATTTACCTTTTTACAAAAAAGTGTAAAGTAGTTTCACCGTAAACTTTTTCGTCAATCTTTGTAAGGTTTGAAGGGTATGTTAGTTCTACTCTTGATGAAGTTTCTAGAATTATCGTGCTGTTTTCTCTGAGTAGTAAAGAAAGTTTTGAAAGCAAACTCTGGTAACTTTTGAAATCATAGAAAGGATCCGCGAATACTATATCGAAAACCATACCATCTTTAATAATGATGTCCGTTCCTTTTTCCCAACTAGCTTTTATCAATCTATATCTATCTTTCTCAACTCCAAGTCTGTCTTTTAAAATAACTGAAAGCAAAGATATAAGAGAAGGATCTTTGTCAACAAAGCAAACAAAACTAGCTCCTCTACTCAAAGCTTCTAAACCTACAATTCCGCTACCACAAAACATATCTAGAAAACTGAGTCCCTCGATATGAATAGAGTTAAACAAAGATAGTCTAACAAGTTCAGATGTTGGCTTTACAGATTTGTGTTGTAAATTAACTTTAAAATTTTTGAATACTCCACCGGAAACCCTAAGCAAAATTAACCTCTTGACACATTTATCAATATACTACTAAATATTTCTCTACATACCTCAGAAGCTATAGAGGAAACTAATTTATCCTTTTCCATAGATGCTCTAACCCTCATAGACTCAATAAGATCATTATACTTTTTAGACTCGGTAGAGATAAAAATATCCAATTCTCTTTTTAGGTCATTTTCTAGTTTTTCCCTTAATTGTTCAAGTTCACCCATCTTAGCGTTTCTATAATTTAGAATTTCATCCTTAGCTGATTCTATTATTTTTTTTGATTCTTGCTTTGCTTCTTCAATTTTCAACTTTGACTTTTCTTCAAGCTTGATAACTTCTTCTAAAACTTTTTCTATCTCACCCATATTTGGGCGGTAGAGGATTCGAACCTCTGGCCTCTGCTGTGTGAAAGCAGCGCTCTAACCAACTGAGCTAACCGCCCTTACAACCTAAATTATAACTAATACAAAAAAACTAAATCAAACCAAAAAACTTTTTTAAACTTTTGTATATAATAAACACTCAAATCTGAGTCTCCACCATCCCGAGTCGTTTTTCCTATAAATATATTCCAGAAAAGATCACTTTGCCACTTTCTTTAGGAGTTCCATAGAATTTTCAAAAACTTGAGTCAATTCATCTGTATCTAATCCAGCTCCTCTGAGTATTGTTATAGCTTTTTCATTTGATATGAGATCATTTGGAGAATGTGTATCAGTATCCAGTATCATTTTCACCTTATGTTTTCTACAAACTTTTACTACATGTCCATTGGTTATCGAATGACCCTTTCTTGATGTTATCTCGACATATTTACCGTTCTTAGCAGCCAGGATAGCTATTTCTTCTTCTAGAAGACCAGGATGTGCGAGTATATCAACAAATTTACTTTCTACTGCTTTTTTATTCGTACCTTTCTCTACGGGTTCCACAACTGTTTCACCATGGACTACTACTATTTTTATTCCGTTTTCTTTACCATACTCCGCTAGTTCGTCTATTTGATCAGGTGGAACATGAGTGAGTTCTATACCAGGCAAGACAACTATATCTGAATAGTAGTTCTTTACAGAATCACAAAAATGAACTAGCTCCTTTACTAAAAACTCTATATTTGATGCATCAGCATGATCGGTTATTGCCATGCCTACATATCCCAAAGATCTTGCTCTTTGGACCAATTCGTTTGGCGAGAGTTCACCATCACTTAGAAAAGTATGCATATGAAAATCAATCATATTTCCTCCCCACGGAAGAAATATCTTTTATTCAATAATATTCTTTTTTCAATTTATTCGAAGACAATGCCAGGAATTTCTACTTAAGAAAAAACTCTCTAACAGAGAAATCAGAAAATAAAAAGAGTAGGCGACTAGGGGTGCTTAAGGGTGCCTAGGGCACTTGTGTCTAAGACACTTTTCTAAAAAAACGGGGGTATTCTTAGGGGGTGTTAACCCCCTAGAATTAAACTTAAGGGAGGGTGGGTGGGAATTACCCTAAGTAGGATGCTAAGGATAG
>FWWL01007109.1_pt1 | contig 15574 bp, 11 predicted proteins | sample 2228331 | NCBI WGS metagenome assembly FWWL01 (sample SAMEA103939775, study PRJEB20133) | metagenome
GGCAGGCGGTGCCGGCGGCAGCGCCGTGGTGGGCGCGGCAGCCGGGGCCGGCGCGCCGGGCGCTGTCTGGGCCGCGAGCGGGAGGGGGCCGCAGACAGTGGCGACGAGAACCAGCACGGTAAGCTGCACAAGCGCGCGACGGCCAGCGAGAGCCACGCGCCGAGACTGGGAGGACGACACCGCCTTCTCCTTGGAATAATTCAAAAAAACGTTTGCATTCAATGAGATGCACGTGGCGATACGCCTCCCTCATGCGCTCGTGCATGTCAAGGCGAGCCAGGACGGGAGGGGGCATGGCAAGGCAAAACGGCGATGGCCGGTGGTCTCGGGACACCGGCCGGCTTCGGCGCGACAAAGCGCGCGGAGGTCGCTGCGGCCGATCGCCGCCGGGGCGCCTAGTCGAGCAGTTCGCGGATCCGCACCGCCAGGTCCATCGCGCTGTAGGGCTTCTTCAGCCAGCTCGCCTCGGCGGCGAGTTCGCGCACGGCGACACTGGGCTCGGCGAAGCCCGAGGTCATGATGATCTTGAGACCGGGCCGGAGCTTGCGCGCCTCGCGGGCCAGTTCGTCGCCCGACATGCCGCCCGGCATGACGATGTCGGTGAAGAGCAGCGCCACCTCCGGATGCGCGCCGAGGATGGCGAGCGCCTCGACCGCCGTCTCGGCCTGCAGGACGCGATAGGCCATGTCCTCCAGCCGCGCGACGGCGACGCGACGCACGCGGGCGTCGTCCTCGACGACGAGAATCGTCTCGTTGCCGCCGGGCAGGCCCGGGGGCGGCTGCAGGCCGTCCACGGGGACCGGCTCCGGCTGCGACGCCACCAGGCTGGCGGCCGGCAGGAACAATCTCACGCTCGTGCCCTGCCCCACCTCGCTGTAGATCTGGACATGGCCACCGGACTGCTTGGTGAAGCCGTAGACCATGCTCAGGCCCAGCCCCGTCCCGGCACCGACGCCCTTGGTGGTGAAGAAGGGTTCGAAGGCGCGCTGGCGCACCTCAGCCGGCATGCCCGCGCCGGTATCGGTCACCGAGATCAGCACATAGCTGCCGGTGCGCACCTCCGGATACATACTCGCATAATCGGCATCGAGCTTCGCGGCGGAAACCTCCACCGTCAGCCGCCCGCCGCGAGGCATCGCGTCGCGCGCATTCAGCGCGAGGTTGAGCAGCGCGTTCTGCAGCTGCGACGCATCGACAAGAGCCGCGCCGGGCGCGCCCGAGACGATGGTGCGCAGCTCAATCGTTTCGCCGAGCGCCCGGCGCAGCAGGTCCGAAAAGCGCGAGACGAGCTGCCCGACATCGGCGAGCTTGGCGTTCAGCGGCTGCTTGCGGCCGAAGGCGAGCAGTTGCGCCGTGAGCTTGGCCCCGTCCTCGGCCGCTCCTTGCGCCTCGCGCAGCAGGGCCCGTGCCCGGTCGTCGGTCAGCCGCCGCTCGATCATTTCGAGATTGCCGCTGACGACCGTCAGGAGGTTGTTGAAGTCATGCGCGATGCCGCCGGTGAGCTGGCCGACCGCCTCCATCTTGTGGGCCTGGCGCAGCTCCTCCTCGATGCGGTGGCGGCTGGTCAGGTCGCGGATGAAGCCGGTGAAGATGCGCCGGCCTGCGGCGCGGGCCTCGCCGATGGCCAGCTCCATCGGAAAATGCGTGCCGTCCTTCTTCTGCCCCGTGACGACACGACCGTAGCCGATGATGCGCCGCTGCCCCGTCTCGAGATAGCGCTCCATATAGCCGTCATGGGCGCCGCGGTCGGGTTCGGGCATCAGCATCTTGACGTTGCGTCCGATCACCTCACCGGTCGTGAAGCCGAAGAGCCGCTCCGCCGCCGCGCTGAAGGAGGTGATCGTCCCGCTCTCGTCGATCACGACCATGGCTTCGGGCACGGTGTCGAGGATCGAGCGCAGATGCGCCTCGCGTGCGACGAGATGCGCCTGCATCACGCGCAGGTCGCTGACGTCGACATTGGTCTCGACGATGGCGGGTTCGGAGCCCGCCTCGGCACCCGCGACCACCCAGCGGCTCGCGACATGGACCGGGGTGCCGTCCTTGCGGCGCTGCGTCAGCTCGCCGGTCCAGACGCCCTTCCCCTTCAGATGGGCGACAATGTCGGCGAAGGGCTCGGGAAAGGCCGTTTCGAGCAGGTCATGGGCGACGCGGCCCAGCGCCTCGTCGCGGCTCCAGCCATAGAGGGTCTCGGAGCCGCTGGTCCAACGCGTGACGACACCGTCGAAGCCGTGGACGATGAGGTTGGCGCTGTCGAGGACATGGGCGATCTCGTCCAGCGTGGACGGGCTGGTGACGGTCGCCGGCATGCGCTCCCTCGATGGTCTCGTCAGTTCGGCCAGACCGCCTGCTGGACGCTGCGGCTGCCGAGGGCATCCTTATCCCCGGCATCGGCCTCGCCGGCAAGCGCCGCGAGCCTGCCGAGCTTGCGCACGACCATCGCGTGGCGGCTGCTCGGGGCGATGACGCCGGAATTGGTCAGGCGCGTCATGGTGCGGGACACCGTCTCGATGGTCAGCCCGAGATAGTCGGCCATGTCGAGGCGCGTCATCGGGATCTCGATCACCGGCTGGCGCTCGTCGCCGTCGAGGCGGCGCGCGATCAGCAGCAGGAAGCTGGCGACGCGCTCTTCGGCGCTCTTGCGGGCCAGCAGCACCATCTGGTCCTGGGCTGCCGCCATCTCGTCGCAGAGGCAGGCGAAGAGCTGCGGCCGCAGCTCCGGGGAGCGGTTGATCTCGTCCTGGAAGCGGCCATGCTCGTAGCGGCGCAGCTTCGTCCGGGTGATCGCCTCGGCGGTGTAGAGATACTGGTCCTTCAGCGAGACGCCGAGCAGGTCGCCGGGATAGAGGAAGCCGGTGATGACGCGGCGGCCGTCGCTGAGGATGCGGAAGATGCGCAGCGCGCCCTCCACCACCTCGAAGACATGGCGGGCCTCGTCGCCCTCCCAGAACACGGCCGTGCCGGGCTCGAAGGTTTCGACCGGCTGGCCGCCGAAGAGGCTGTTCAGGCTGACCGGCTGGCTCGGGACCGTCGCGAATCGCCTGACAGCTCCGTGCGGCTGTGACATGGTGGCTTGCGAGAGCATCGGCGCGTCATCCTCTTGTGATCGACGAGCCGAATTGACACGATCCCGGTAACGCCGGAACGCCGCGACGGTGACGCTTCGTGCGAAGATGTGACGGTTTGTAACAGCCGCGATCGTGGGAGAACCGACCTGCCTGCCATGCCCGAGTTGCCCGGCCGTAGCGAACAGATCCTGGTGGTGGATGACGATGTCCGCATCAGGCAGATGCTGACCACCTATTTCGAGGACGAAGGCTACCGCGTGACCGCCGTCGGGGACGGGGCGGCGATGCGCGAGGCGCTGCAGCGCCAGCCTGTCGACATTATCCTGCTCGATCTCGTCCTGCCCGGCGGCGAGGACGGGCTGATGCTGGCGCGCGAGGTCCGCGCCCGCTCTGACACGCCGATCATCATGCTCACCGGCCGCGACGACGTGGTCGACCGCATCGTTGGCCTCGAGGTCGGCGCCGACGACTACATCGCCAAGCCCTTCCATCTGCGCGAGGTCCTGGCCCGGCTGCGCACCGTGCTGCGCCGGCGCCAGCCTGCCGCCCCGGCCAGGGCGGAGCCGGATGATGCGATCCACTTCGACGGCTGGCGGCTCGATCTCGCGCGCCGCCAACTCGTTACCGCCGAGGGCACCGAGATCGTGCTGACCACCGGCGAGTTCGACATGCTGGCTGCCCTCGCCCGCGCACCCGGGCGCGTGCTCTCGCGCGATGTGCTGATGGACCTGACCCATGGCCGCAGCCTGGAGGCCTTCGACCGCACCATCGACGCCCAGATCGCGCGGCTGCGCAAGAAGATCGAGCCCGATCCCAGCCGGCCGACCTTGATCAAGTCGGTCCGCGGCGTCGGCTATGTCTTCACGGGCAAGCCCTGAGCCACGGGCCAGGGCGGTTCCGCCATCGGCGAGGGATCGAGGATCAGCGCGACGCCGCCGCCGATCCGCCGCGGCGCCTCCATCCGCAGGAAGGAGCGCGCCGCGGCGCCGGTGCGGATGCGCACGGCGGCGCAGTCGAGCCGGCCCGCCAGCGCACAGAGATCCTCCACCATCGCCGAGGTGACGCCCGGCTCGTCGGCTGCGCTCGCGACGACGAAGACGGGCACGTCGAGAATCGCGCCATGGACGGCATGGCGAGCCTGCCGGCACAGGCACAGGCCCTTGACGTGACCGCGCGGATTCGTGGCCACGCGCAGGTCCCGCCGCGCCCCGGCCACACCGCCGGGGGTATCGCAATAGGCCCGCCAGCTCTCGATGTCGGGCGGCGGGCTCACCGCCTCCACCAGCAGATAGGCGGCATCGACCTGCTCGGGCTTCATCCCGGCGATGGTGTAGGCTGCCTGCATGGCGAGGCTCCTTTCCCCGCTGTCGCCGCTTGCCGGGTTCATGCCGCCGCGCGCTCGTCTCCCGGCGCCGCGCCCGCGATCGGCAGCGAGAGGTCGAGGACGATCCGACCCTCGATCTCGCCGCGCCGCAGCCGGTCGCAGACCAGGTTGATGTCGCTCAGCGGCACGGTCGCGATCTTCGCACGCACCTTGCCCTCGGCGGCGAAGGCGATGGCCTCGTCGAGATCGCGGCGGGTGCCGACGATCGAGCCGCGCAGCGTGATCCGCTTCAGCACCACGTCGAAGATCGGCGTCGGGAACTCGCCCGGCGGCAGCCCGACCAGCGCGACCGTGCCCTTGCGCCGGACCATCCGCACCGACTGGGCGAAGGCCGGCGGCGAGACGGCCGTGACGAGGACGCCATGGGCGCCGCCGCCCGTCGCCGCCAGAACCTCCTCGACGGCGGTAGCCGAACGCGCATCGATCGCGACATCGGCACCGGTCTGACGGGCGAGATCGAGCTTCTCCGCCGCGATGTCGAGCGCGACGACCTTGAGCCCCATCGCCTTGGCGTACTGGATCGCGACCTGCCCGAGCCCGCCGATCCCCGAGATCGCGACCCATTCGCCGGGCCGCGCCTCGGTTTCCTTCAGGCCCTTATAGGTGGTGACACCGGCGCAGAGGATCGGCGCCATCGCCGCGAAATCAACTCCGGCCGGCAGCCGTGCCGCGAAGGCCGCCGAGGCGATGGCATATTCGGCAAAGCCGCCATTGCAGCTGTAGCCGGTGTTGTGCTGGTGCTCGCAGAGCGTCTCCCAGCCCGTCTCGCAGTATTCGCAGCGCAGGCAGGAATCGTGCAGCCAGGCGATGCCGACCGCATCGCCCAGCTTGAAATCGGTGACGCCGGGCCCCAGCGCCGCGACCGTTCCGGCGACCTCGTGGCCGGGAATGAAGGGTGGCACCGGCTTCACCGGCCAGTCGCCCTCGGCGGCGTGGAGATCGGTATGGCAGACGCCGCAGGCGCGAACCTTGACCAGGAGCTCGCCCGGCCCCGGGACCGGGATCGGCAGATCCATGATCTCGAGCGGCCGGCCGAGCGCCCGCACCACCGCAGCCTTCATCGTCGTCGCCATGGCACGCTCCCTCTTTGAGCCGCCATTCTAGGGCGCCCGCGGGCGACAGCCTTGACGGAGATCAAGCCGCACCGGGCCGGGCGGCGGCATCGACGATTTCGCAGGCGCGGCGGCAGACCGTCTCGGCATCCGCCTCTGCGGAGACACAGGTCCAGGCCCTGACGGCCTCGGCCTGTGCGAGCTGGGTGCGCACCACCGCCGCCGTGGCGTCGGACGGATCGCCTCGGCGCGCTTCGACCCGCGCCATCAGGGTCTGGGGCCGTGCATCCAGCCAGATGCCTTTAAAGGGCACCTGCGCGGTCTGGGCGGCTTGCGCAATGCGCTCCCGATCCGGCGCGCGATCGAACACCGCCTCGACGACGACACCGTGCCCGCCCTTCAGGATCGCCGCCGCCCGGCTCGCCTGCTCGGCATAGACCGCCTCGGAGACGGCTGGCCGGTAGGCATCAGGCGGCAGCCGCGTCTCGGCCGCCACGCCGAAGCGCCGCTTGCGGATGCGGTCGCTCGCGAGCACCCGCGCGCCGGGCGGTGGCCCGACGCGGTCGGCCAGGGCGGCGGCGACCGTCGATTTGCCGGAGCCCGACAGCCCGCCGACCGCCACGAGGCGGATGACGGGCGGCGCGAGGCATCGGCCGGCCAGAGCGAGATAGGCCCGCGCCTCGGCGATCACCGTCGCATCGGCCCCGGCCTGGACGGCGAGCACATGCGCCCGGACGGACGCCCTCACCGCCATGAAGAAGGGCAGCAGCGAAAGGCCGCCCTCATCGCCCGTTTCGTCGAGATAGCGGTTCATCAGCCGGTTCGCGAGGCTGGCCAAGCCGCGATGCCAGAGATCCATCAGGACGAAGGCGAGATCGTAGAGGACGTCGGTGGTCGCCAGATCCTCGTCGAATTCGAGCGCGTCGAACAGGGTCGGCTCGCCATCGAGCAGGCAGATGTTGCGCAGATGCAAATCGCCATGGCAGCGGCGGATGCGCCCCTCCCGCCCGCGCGCATCGAGAAGCGCGCGGTGGCGCGCCAGCGCGACGGCGCAGGCGGCGTTGACGCCGGCGACCTCGTCCGCCGGCAGCCGGTCGGTGAGCGCGAGACCCTTTTCGTTGATCGCCAGCACGGAAGCCATCGCCTCAGCACCGCCGCGATGGCTGTCGATCTCGGCACCGTCATGAAACGTGGCGATCCGCTGCGCGAGCGTCGTGATCAGGGCCGGCGTCAGCCGCCCCTCGGTGGCTATGCGGTCGAACAGGTCGTCGTCGCCGAAGCGACCCATCTCGACGACCGCCTCGACCAGCGCGCCCGCGCCGTCCAGTGCGAGTTCGCCATCGGCCTCGCGCGTCACCCGCCGCACGCGGCGATAGAGCACGGGCGCCGTGCGGCGGTTGAGCCACAGCTCGCGCTCACAGGCAGCGAGGCGTTTCTCCGCCGTCGAAAAGTCGAGATAGGGCAGCGTGACCGGCCGCTTCAGCTTGAACGCGGTCTTGCCCGCCAGCAGGATGACGGAGACATGCGTCGTCACGATGCGGGCCTCGTCCCGCGCGCAGCCGACCGCCTCCGTCAGCAGGGCCAGCACCGGTTCGAGCCCGTCGCACCCCATCGCCATCTCCCGCTTCCCCTCCATCGTCGCCGGCCCGCCCTCGCATCGCGTTGCGCTGGATCAACAGCACCAGGAGAACGTCGGCGGGTTCGACCGCTGCGCCCGCCTGCGCTAGACCATCGGCGGGGCCGACGTTGCCTTCATGCCCCGCCCGAGCCTGCCAAGCGAGAGAGACCCGTGTCATGACGAAAGAATTTGCCGGCAAACATGTCGTGGTGATGGGCGGCAGCCGCGGCATCGGCCGCTCCATCGCGCTCGGTTTTGCCGCTGGCGGCGCCGCGGTCTCGATCTGCGCCCGCACCCCGGGGCCGCTGGAGGCGACGCGGCGCGAGATCGAGGCGCTCGGCGTCACCGCCCATGCCGCCGCGCTCGACCTCGCCCAGGCCGAGGCGATCCAGGCCTATGTGCCCCAGGCCGTCGCGGCGCTGGGCGGGCTCGACATTCTCGTCAACAACGCCTCCGGTTTCGGCCATTCCGATGACGAGGCCGGCTGGGAAGCCTCGCTCGGCATCGACATGATGGCGGTGGTCCGCGGCAGCCATGCCGCGATCCCGCATCTGAAGCCCGGCTCCGCGATCGTGAACATCTCGTCGATCTCGGGCCTGCGCGCCAGCGCCCGCTCGGCGCCCTATGGCGCCGTCAAGGCGGCGGTGATGCACTATACCGCCAGCCAGGCGAAGATGCTGGCGCGGCAGGGCATCCGGGTGAACTGCGTCGCGCCGGGCTCGATCGAGTTTCCCGGCGGCACCTGGGAGGAGCGCAGGACCTCCAACCCGGAGCTCTACAACAGCACGCTCGCGACCATCCCCTTCGGCCGGATGGGCCGGCCCGAGGAGATCGCGCAGGTCGTGCTCTTCCTCGCCTCCGACAAGGCGAGCTGGGTGACCGGGCAGAGCATCGTCGTCGATGGCGGCCAGCTCGTCGGCCCCTGAGACGCCGCGGAGCGCCCCTCCCCTTAGCCGTGGCCGTGGCCGGCGCTTCCGGCGACCGCCACGGGCGGCACGCGCGGCTCCCCCCGGAGCCGCGTTTCCAGCTTCTGCAGCACGACGAAGAGCGACGGCACGACCACGACGGTCAGCAGGGTCGAGCCGATCATGCCGGTCAGCGTGGCGAAGCCGATCGAGCGCTGCGCATTGGCGCCCGCCCCGCTCGCCAGCACCAGCGGCACCAGTCCGAGGATGAAGGCGAGCGAGGTCATCACGATCGGCCGCAGCCGCAGCCGCGCCGCCTCGATCGCCGCCTCCGCCAGCGGCATCGCCTGCTTCAGATGCAGGTCGCGGGCGAAGCCGACGATCAGGATCGCGTTCTTGGCCGAGAGCGCGATCAGCAGAACGAGCCCGATCTGGGTATAGAGATTGCTGGAGAGCCCCAACGCCAGCATTGCGCCCGCCGTCCCCAGAAGCGCCAGCGGAACGGAGAGGATGATGCCGAGCGGCGCGATCCAGCTCTCGTACTGGCCGGCGAGCACGAGATAGACGAGCAGCAGGCTCAAGCCGTAGACGAGGAAGACCTGCCCGGCCAGCTCCTTCTCCTGATAGGACAGGGCGGACCACTCGTAGCCCGTGCCGGGCGGCAGAATCTGGCGCGCGATCTCGGCCAGGATATCGAGCCCCTCGCCAGAGCTGACGTCGCGGTTGGGCGCGCCGATCAGCGTCGCGGCCGGGTAGAGGTTGTGGAAGCTGATCAGGGACGGGCCGATGCCGGGGCGGATATCGGCGATGGCGCCGAGCGGCACCATCTCCCCGCTCTTGGCCCGCAGCTTCAGCGTCCGCAGCCCCTCGGCCTCCATCCGCGCCTCGGCCTGCGCCTGGACGAAGACCTGGAAGACGCGGCCGCCCTTGCTGAACTGCCCGACATAGGCCGAGCCGACATAGGCGCCGAGCGCGTCGGTGGCGGCGCCGAAGGAGATGCCCAGCGCCTCGGCCTTGGTGCGGTCGATCGCGAGCTCGACCTGTGGCGCCTGGGCGCTGAAGGTGTTGCGCGCCGCCTGGAAGCTGTTCTGCGCGCGGGCCCGCTCGGCGATCGCGTCGGCGAGGCGCTGGAGCTTGGCATAGTCGAAGCTGCCGTCGCGCAGCTCGACCTTCATGGTGAAGCCCGAGGCGTTGCCGATGCCCTGGATCGGCGGCGGCGGCAGCACCAGCGCCGCCCCGTCCTCGAGATCGGCCATCGCCCGGTTGAGCGCGCCATAGAGACCGAGCAGATCCTCGCCCTTCTTTCGCTGTTTCCAGTCGGTCAGCATCACATAGGCGACGCCGGCATTGGCGAGGCTGGCATTGTCGTTGAGGGCCGAGAGGCCGGCGATGGCGATGACCTTGTCCACGCCCGGCACGGCGCGCGCCCGTTTGGTAACCTCGTCGAGGGCGGACGTCGTGCGCGACAGCGAGGCCCCGTCCGGCAGTTGCACCGAGACCAGCATGTAGCCCTGGTCCTCGACCGGCAGGAAGGAGGTCGGGATGCGGCTCAGCGCATAGACGGACGCCCCGACGAGCAGCAGCGTCACCGTGAAGACCGCCGCGCTGCGGGCGACCAGCCGGCGCACCAGCTGCACATAGGCTCGCTCGCAGGCGCCATAGCCGCGCTCGAACATCCGGTAGATCCAGGCGCGCTGCGCGACGGGCCTGGGCGCCCGGAGCCAGAGTGCGCATTGCGCGGGCTTCAGCGTGACCGCGTTGACGGCGCTGATCAGCGCGGTGGCGGCGATCACCAGCGCGAACTGCTGGTAGATCTCGCCGCTCAGCCCCGGCAGGAAGGCGGCCGGCAGGAACACCGCCATCAGCACGAGCGTGATGCCCATGATCGGGCCGATCAGCTCCTCCATCGCCCGCACCGTCGCGTCATGCGGGCTCAGGCCCCGCTCCATGTGATGGGCGGCGCCCTCGACCACGACGATGGCGTCGTCGACGACGATCCCGATGGCGAGCACGACCGCGAGCAGCGTCGAGATGTTGACGGTGAAGCCGAGCGCCGCCATCGCCGCGAAGGCGCCGATGATCGTCACCGGCACGGTCGTGGCCGGCACCAGCGTCGCGCGCCAGTCCTGCAGGAAGATCAGGATCACCAGCAGCACCAGCACTGCCGCCTCGACCAGCGTCTTGTAGACCGCGCCCAGCGAGGCCTCGACGAAGCGGGTCGTGTCGAAGGGCACGCTCCAGCCCATCCCCTCGGGAAAGCGCGCCGAGAGCGCGCTCATCCGCGCCTGCACGAGCTTGGCCACCTCGAGCGCGTTCGCCTCCGGCAGCTGGAAGATGGCGAGCCCGGCCGAGGGCTGGCCGTTCAGCCGGAAATCCTGGCCATAGGCCTGGGCCCCGAGTTCGACCCGGGCGACGTCGCGCAGGCGGGTGATGCGGTTGCCGTCGGCCCGCACGATGATCGCCTCGAAGGCCTCGACCTCGTCGAGCCGGCCGGGCGTCAGCAGCGTCGTCTGGAAGGCCTGGTCGCCGGCGGTGGGCGCCATGCCCAGCTGGCCGGAGGCGACCGAGCGGTTCTGCTGGTTGACCGCGTTGACGATGTCGGCCGGCAGCAGCCCGCGCAGCTGCATCTTCTGCGGATCGAGCCAGATCCGCATCGCATATTGCCCGGCCCCGAAGACGTTGACGGCGCCGACACCCGGCAGCCGCGCAATCTCGTCGAGCAGGTTCAGCGTCGCGAAATTCGACAGGAACAGGCTGTCATGCCCGGCGCGATCGGAGGTCAGCGCGACGATCTGGAGGATCGCGGTGGAGCGCTTGTTGGTCTGCACCCCTTGCGTCTGGACCACGGAGGGCAGCTGCGGCAGCGCCGAGGCGACGCGGTTCTGCACCAGGATCTGCGCCTCGTCGGCGTCGGTGCCGATCCGGAAGGTCACCGTCAGCGTGTAGAGGCCGTCGCTGGTGCTAGTCGAGGACATGTAGATCATGTCCTCGACGCCATTGACCTTCTGCTCGATCGGCAGCGCGACCTCGCGGGCGATCACCGCGGCACTGGCGCCGGGATAGCGCGCCGTGACCTGAACCGTCGGCGGCACGACATTGGGATATTGCGCGACCGGCAGACGCAGCAGCGCCACCAGCCCGAGGATGACGGTGAGCACCGCGATGACATTGGCCAGGACCGGCCGCTCGATGAAAAACTTCGCCATCAGCGCGCCGCCTTCGCGACGTCGGCGACGGGCCGCACCCGGCTGCCGGGAATGGCGTTCTGCATCAGGCCGACGACGACGCGATCGCCAGCCGACAGGCCGGCGCGGATGACCCGCAGTCCCCCCTCGCTGGCCTCGCCGATCTCGACGGCGCGCTGCTCGACGACGTCCTGCCCGTTGACGACCAGCACATAGCGCCCGGTCTGGCTGGCACCCAGCGCCGCCTCCGGCACCAGCAGGGACGGCACGTCCTTCTGCAGCGGCAGCCGCACGCGGACATAGAGCCCCGGCAGCAGCACGCCCTTCGGATTCGGCACGGAGGCCCGCACCGCCAGCGTGCCGCTGCCCATGTCGAGCTCCGGCGCGACATAGTCGAGCTGGCCGGCATGCGGATAGCCGGCATCGGTATCGAGCCCGATCTCGACCGGGATGCTGCCGAGCCCGGCGAGCGTCAGGCCGCGCTGGCGCATCGCCTCGCGGATCCGCAACACCGTCTGCTCGTCGAGCGAGAAGCGCACCTTGATCGGATCGCTCTGGACGATCGAGGCCAGCAGCGTCGGCCCGCCGACGCCGACCAGCGCGCCCTGGTCGACGAGATGGGCGGAGACGATGCCGTCGAAGGGCGCCCTGACCTCGGTATAGGCCAGGTTGAGCTGAGCCTGCGCCACCTGGGCGGCGGCCTGCTCGCGGGCGGCGGCGGTCGAATCGCGCCGGCTCTGGGCGTTGTCGAGCGCGGCTTCCGAGGCGGCCTGGCGGAGTGCGAGCTGCTTCTGGCGGGCGAGATCGGCCTCGGCCTGGACCAGCAGCGCCTTCTGCTGCGCCTCGGCTGCCTCGGCGAGTTGAAGGCTGAGCCGGTAGTTGTCGGGCTCGATCACGAAGAGCACGTCGCCCTGCTTCGCGGCGGCGCCGTCGCGGTAGCGGATCTCGCTCAGCGTGCCCGAGACCCGCGCCACGAGATCGACCCGCTTCGCTGCCGCGGTCTGGCCCGTCATCTCCAGATAGCGCGTCACCGGCCGTGCGACCGGCGCGGCGACGCGGACCTCGGCCGGGGGCGGCACGGAGGCGGCCGGCTTGTCGTTGCAGCCGGCGAGCAGGGCGGCGAGGGTCAGCAGCGCCGGCATCGCGAGCCGCGGCCCGATCGGCGAAGGAACGGTCATCGGGATCCTCCCAGGGGCGCGCCGGGAATGAGGGCGTCGCCCAGCAGCGTCACGGAACGGCCCAGCGTCTCGAAGCGCTCGTTGAGGCTCGGTGCGCCCTGGCGGGCCGGCCCCGCTCCGCTGGCGATCGTACGCCCGATCGCGGCGATGGTGCCGCCGTCGCCGAAGGCCTTGTTGTGGTTGCGGCCGATCCCGCCCGCGACCTGCGACAGATCATGCGCCTCGATGCCGAGGGCGCGGAACTGGCTGAGATCGGTGTTGGCCCCGGCCCGGATCTTGCCGCCGAACAGCCGCCGCGACAGGTCGAGCGCGTAATCGTCCTGCGAGGCGTAGAGCACGATGCGGCCCGCCAGCGGCCGCAGCCGTGCGATCTGCGTGCGGAACACGTCCATGTCGATGTCGGGCGCGGCCATCACGATCGTGCCGAGCCGCCCCAGCGTCTTCGCGTCGCCCGCGATCGCGAGCTGCCGCAGCGTCTCCATCGTCAGCCAGTTGCCCATCGAATGGGCGAAGATGTCGATGCCCTCGATTCCCGGGTCGCGCGCCAGCCGCGCCAGCAGCTCGGCCATCGCGTCCCGACTGAAATTGGCGGAATCCTTGTCGTAGCCGTAGTCGCGGATCTCTCCCCGCGAAGGCCAGCTGAACAGGATCGGCAGGCCGGGATAGTGCGTGTCGTCGACGATCTGGGCGAGGCGCACGACCGCCTCGTCGAACTGCGTGTTGTAGCCATGGGTGAAGACCAGCGCCCGGCGCCGTGTCTTCAGCTCGCTGCGGGCGAGCCCGCTGAACTGGGCCGCGTCGAGTTCGCGCGCTTCGACGAGCGCGATATGCTTGTCGGGGTCGGGACTGTCCGCATCGGTCGGCACCGATCCGGCCGCCCGGCCCTTCGGCAGCGACAGGGTGAGGCTGGCATAGCGTGCCGTGTCGCCCCGCTCGCCCGAGAAGAGACGGCCCGGCGTCTCCGTCGCCGGGCCGCGCGTCGTCACCGCCAGCAGGGTGCGCGTCTTCGCCTCGGCCGGCGGCTTCGCCACCGGCACCAGCAGCCCGCGGCCCGGGCCGGCGCAGCCGCCCGCCACCAGCGCCAGCAGCGCCGCTCCCATCAGGGCCATCCGGCACAGCCCGCTTCGCATCGGCAATCCCCCTGCCGCTCCCGTTCGCCTGCCGCCGGCCGTGCCGGCACGGGCGATCAGCCGCCGCGCGCCTCGACCACTTTGCGGCAATCGGCCGAAAGCTTGGCCTTGTTGTCCTTGAGACAGGCGTTCATCGGCTGCGGCTGGCCGATGAAGGAGGCACAGAGTTTCTGCGCGTCGGAGCGGCACGCCATCTGTTCGGCGCGGCTCGGCGCCGGCTGGGCGCTGGCGAAGCCGCTGCCCGCGAGCAGCAGCGCGCAGGCGAGCAAGGTCGATGTCTTCATGGAAAAGGCCCTCTCGGCTGGGAAGGTGACCCGGCGATCGACGATCTTCGGGCCTGTTCAGCATGGCCCGGCGCCCCCGCGTCGCCCATGCCATGTTCATGGGTGTCCCAAGGGCGGGATATCAGCCGGCAGCGGCCGGGCTCGGCGCCGTCGCCGCGGCCGGAGCAGCGGCGCTCGACAGGTCGTCCGTCGCGATCGCGACCTCGCGCAGCAGCCCCGCCACGGCGAGTTCGTCGATCGTCTCCTCGATCAGGCGGCGGATCAGGGCCCGGGCCCGCTCCGCCGCTGCGGCGCCCATGCTGAAGGTGAAGACGAGCGAGCCGCGCGCGTCCTGTTCCGGCGCCGTATCGGGCTCGGGCGTGTCGAGCTTGACGGCGATGTCGCCGACGATCGCCTGCCGGATCGCCGGCTCGCTGCGCAACGCCGCCGCGGCCTGGCGCGTGAACAGGACGATGTCGTCGCGGTCCGGCGTCCGGTCGAGCGCGACGCTGACGCTCATCCGCATCAGCTTGCGGCTGTGGTTGGTGACGGCGCCGAGTTCGCCGAGCGGGATCGTGTGCAGCCGCCCATCCTCCTCGCGCAGCCTCACGCTGCGCAGGTTGATCTGCTCGACGGTGCCCCGCCGCGAGCCGACCTCGACGGATTCGCCGATCCGGAAGACGTCGTCGACGATGTGGAAGACGCCGGAAACGACGTCCTTGACCAGCGCCTGCGAGCCGAAGCTGATCGCCAGACCGACGATGCCGGCGCCGGCCATCAGCGGCGTGATGTCGACGCCGAGCGCCGACAGCGCCACCAGCGAGAACACGACGCAGATCAGCGTGATCGTGGTGGCGCGCAGGATCGGCAGCACGGTCGACAGCCGCGCCAGGCGCGCGTCGCGCTCCTGCAGGGTCCCCTCGCTTTCCCCCGGCATCAGCGCAGCTTCCGTCCAGACATGGACGATCGCCGCGCCGGTCGCGCCCAGCACGAAGAGAAGCGAGGCGAAGCTCAGGCGGTAGCCGAACAGCCGCCCACTCTCCGCCGGCAGCCAGCCGAAGGCGCCGACGATCCAGAATTCGAGCCCGATGCGCAGGATCGTCACCAGGGCGATGCTGTCGATCAGCACGCGCAGCACGAAGAGCCGCCGCATCTCGGCCGGTTGGCGCGAATCGCGGATGCTCACCGCGATCGCCCGGTCGAGCGAGAGGGCCACCAGGAGCACGACCATCGTGCCGACCGCGCCGTGAAAGAGCGCGAAGCCACCGTCGACCCAGCCCCAGAGCCAGAAGGCGAAGGCCAGCAGGCTGAGGGTGATCGCGACGAAGCGCGGCGCGGCGCCGGTGCCATGGCGCCCGAGCGAGGCAAAGAGCTGCACCGCCCCGGCCGTCAGCAGGGCAGCGACGAGGCAGGAGATGAGCTTGGCGGACTCTGTGCTCAGGCCCGCGCGCTGGGCCGCCGCCAGCAGGACGATGTGCAGATGCGCCAGCGCGAAGAGCACGGCGAAGCGGCGCACCGCCTTGCGCGCTCCGGCATCGTCCACCCGCGCCAGGCGGAAGCGACGGAGTTGGGGCTGGAACAGGATGAGCAGCAGCGTCAGCCCCATCAGCCAGCGCACCAGCGCGATCACCATGTCGCGCGGCAGCAGCTCGCTGCCGGGCAGGATGCCGAGCCCGCGCACAAGGAGCACCCGCCCCGTGATCGCCGCCGCCAGCAGCGCCAGCACCTCCAGCCCGGCAAGCCCGGCCATGCCGGCGAGGGCACTGCGCGCGGCCCCGGCCCGGCGGCGCG
>FWWL01007110.1_pt1 | contig 15574 bp, 15 predicted proteins | sample 2228331 | NCBI WGS metagenome assembly FWWL01 (sample SAMEA103939775, study PRJEB20133) | metagenome
CCATGCCCGCCAGTTACCTTGAACCGGTCGGCCCCTTCCACGTCTACGTCGAGACTCTGACCGCGGCGGGCGTGAGCAAGTACGGCTTGCAGTTTGAGCCGGGCTGCGCCCCCAACAGCACCTTCAAGCGGGGGACGAAGATCGTCTGGCGCTTCGAAATCGTGGACATGGCCACGGGCCGCCGGCTGACCGATGTCGACCAGCCCACGGTGAAGGTCGTTCTTCCCCACGGGGAGGAGCTGACCGCCAGGTTCAGCCAGCGGGGCGCAGGTCGGGTACCGGATGCCCCCTGGATGTGGGCCGCGGCCTGGGACATCCCCGTGGACTACCCGCTGGGCGCCCTGGACTACGCCATCAGTATAACCACGAAGGACGGCCGCTCCATGGTCTGGAAGCCGCCGGCCCTGGTGAGCCAGACCGTGGACACCCGGGTGAGGATCATTGGCTGACGCCGGAACAAACTGGAGGGAGGTTGGGACTATGGCAGGCTTGCGGGGCTTCAGAAAGCTGACCCTGGCGGCCGCCGTGATATTGCTGGTGGGGACCACCGCCCTCCTGGCGGCCTGCAGCGGCCAGGAGGTTCCCACACCGACGGGCCCGCCCGAAGGTCCGGCCGCCAGGGCTGCTCCCACCGTTAAGGCCCTGAGGCTCAGCCCGGAGAAAGGGCCGGTGGGAACGGCCTTCACCGTGGAAGCTGAGGGGCTCCCCCCGGGCAGGTCGGTGGAATTTCAGTGGTCGACCGTGGAGGCCACCTACGTCCTGGATGCCGGGCCGGAAGATGTGGTCTATCAGAGGCGGCAATTCAAGGAGATAAGGGTGCCCCTGGGAAGGGCAGTTGTCGATGACCATGGGCGGGTCACCGCAACCTTCGCGGCCCCCGAGGACTACGGCGAGGTCCACGACGTCTACGCGGTGGTTGACGGGCAGGACGTGGCCCGGGGCGGATTTCGCATAATCCGGACCGCCACCATGACCCCCACGGCGGGGCCGGTCGGCACCCCCATCACGATTGTTATCAAGGGCCTGGGCTGGCAGCCCCGCGAATGCTGCGTCGCCGTAACCTATGACAACAAGTATGTGGGGCTGGTGACAGCCGTTACCACCCGCGGGACGGCTGTTTTTCAGATCCGGGCGGCGGGGCCGCCAGGCGAGCACGTGATCCGACTGATGGGTGGCAGCAACGCCACGCCCTATCTTAACCCGGAGCAATCACCCATAGCCCACATCCCCCGCTTCACCTTCACGTTTAACGTAACCGCCGACAACGGTCCTCCGCCGGCAACCCTGGAGTGGCCCGAGACCGCCCTGACCGGTCCGTGGGACGACGGGCTGCCGCGAACCACTGGTAGCGGCTCTCGCGCGAGCGCCGGCGTGAGGGTGGAGCCGCAGGCCGGGCCTATCCTGTCAGCGGCCACGGTGCGGGCCACTGGACTTTCACCCGGCAGTGAGGTGGACCTGTATTGGATGACCGCCGTGGGCAACCGGCTCAGTCCCAGTGGGTGGAGTCTGCAGGAGGTGCCCCTGGCCAGGGCCACGGTCTCGGCCGACGGGACCCTGACCGCCCCCATCCAGGTGCCCGACGGCCTGGGGGGCTGGCACGCCATCAAGCTCGTCGCCGACCGGCAGGTGGTGGGTGAAGCCTTCTACTTTGTCGAGCGGAGCCTGGTGAAGGTAACGCCGCTGCGGGTTCGCGCCGGCGAGACCTTCACCGTTCAGATTAAAGGGGTCGGCTGGACCGAGCTTGATAACGGCGTAGCCGTTACGTACGACAACGCCTACATGGGGTTCGCCTGCGGCTTTAACAGCAACGGCGACGTCACCATAAACCTGGTGGCCACCGGCGGCCCCGGCACCCACCTTATCGACCTGTACCCGATGGTCTATCGAAGCGGAAACCGGGACCACGCCACCGAGTTCTGGGCCTTCAACGTGCCCTTCCTCACAGCCCTGCGGGACCACCCCGGGCTGGCCCTGGGTTACCGGCTTCCGATCTTCCGACTGGCCATCGAAGTGGTCGAAGATTAGGCATCCCGGCGGCGGTCAGGGCCTCCGCGGGCTATCCGCCCGGCGGGGGCCCTGACCTTTTCCCAGACCCGGACACCGCCACAACGCCGGAGGCCGGCGCCGCAGGGTCCGTCCGCTCTAACGGCGCGGGCAGGCTCCGAAGGGGTGGGAAATCGGACTAGGCCGGGGCCACCACCCGTTTACTACCCTTCGGGGTGGGGCGCACCGCCCCCCGGCGGGTGGATGATAAAAGGGGCGGGGAAGGAGGCCCGAAATGTGGAGCTGGCTTTCTAACGCGGACAATGGCGTCCGAGTACCGGTGGCGGTGATGCTCATCGGAGCCCTTGGGGCAACGCTGGTTGTTCTCGGGCTTTTCGGCGGCTACCTGCTGGCCGTCGGCACGGTGGCACTGATAGTCATTACCCCTTTCATCCTGGGCGGACTGGAGCTGCGGGAATGGCTTGTCAGCCGCCAGGCGGCCCAGCCTGAGAGTGTCAGCCCGGCTGAAGCCCCGGCCCACCGGCCCATCACCGTTCTGGAGAGCGTTCCGGTCCCGCGGCCGGTAATGGTGCGGGTCACCCAGGCGGAAGGGGTATGCCCCCTCGGCCGACAGTACTTTCCCGGCCAGACTTTCCTTTTCACCGACGGCGTGACCGGCCAGGGGCTGTGTCCCAGGGCCGAGGCCCTGCTCAGGCCGGCCATCGAGCGCTACCGCCAGGGGGACACCACCGCCGGTGCTCTGACGGTCATGTGCCGCAGTTCGAAACACATCGTCGTCCTGTCCATCGTCGAGGAAGCGGAGGTCCCCCGGGTCGCCGTCGGAGCAGCTTAACCTGGACCGGCGTTGACAAAGGGGCACCGTGTGGTGATAATAGGATAGATTTATCCGTTGTAAGGAGGGAAGATGGTTCAGGGGCAGGAGCGTCTTTTGGCCTTTCAGGCGTTGCGACCCGAAGAAGCGGAGGTTCTTGCGGCAGCGGTCCAGCGGATTGTTCCCCACAAGCAGCCGGCCCTCCAGGAGGTGACCTGGCTTACGGCCCTGGCCATCGATGCCCAGGCGGTAGCCGACCTGGAATTCCGGGCCATGCTCCGGGACGGGGTCCGGGACCTTGACCGGCGGGCCCGGGACCGCTGGGGCAAAGGTTTTGCCGCTTTAGCCCCGGCCGAGCAGAACGAGGTCCTCCGGGAGGTCGAGGCCACCCCGTTTTTCCAGCGCCTGGTCAATGCCACCGTCAGCGATTTCTACAACCGCCGGGTCGTCTGGGAGACCATCGGCTATCCCGGCCTGCACGCCGACGGCGGCTACCGGGACAAGGGTTTTGATCGGCTCGAGTGGTAAGGCCAGATTGAGGAGGCAGCGCGATGGCTCAGCAGTATCGTTTTCCCACCGGTGAGCCGGTTGATGTGGTGGTTATCGGAACGGGTGCGGGTGGGGGCAACGTCATCCGCGAGCTGTGTCTGAACGGCGTGAAGGTGGTTGCCCTCGAGGCCGGACCCCACTTCGACCCGGAGAAGGACTTCGAGCCGGACGAGTGGGTCATGTTCCGCAAGCTGGCCTGGCTCGACCCGGTCGAAGTCCAGGGCAGGGACGTCACCGGCCTGCCGTTCTGGCTCTGCAAGGCCGTTGGCGGGACCACCTGCCACTGGGCGGGGGCATCCCTGCGCTTCCAGCCCCACGAGTGGAAGGCGCGGACAACCTACGGCGATATTCCCGGCGCCAACCTGGCCGACTGGCCCATCGACGCCGACGAAATGCTGCCCTATTACGAAAAGGCCGAGCGCTACCTGGGCGTTACCGGCCGGGTCCAGCCCCTGCCGCCGCCGAATACCAACTACCTGGTGATGAAGAAGGGGGCTGACAAGCTCGGGCTGCACCTCCGGCCCGGCCACATGGCCATTAATGCCACCCAGGAATACGACGGCCGGCCGATGTGCGAGCAGCGGGGCTACTGCTTCCAGGGCTGTAACAAGAAGGCCATGTGGTCGAGTCTGAACGAGGCGATCCCGAAGGCCCTGGCCACCGGGTATCTGGACCTGCGGCCCAACTGCCAGGCCGTCTATATCAGCACCAACGATGAGGGTCTGGTCACCGGCGTCGTCTACGCCCGGCCCGACGGCACCCTCGAGGAGCAGAAGGCCCGGGTGGTTGTGGTGGCTGGCAACAGCATCCAGACCCCCCGCCTCCTGCTGCACTCCACCTCCAACCGCCATCCCAATGGCCTGGCCAACAGCAGCGGGCAGGTCGGCAAAAATTACATGCGCCACCTGACGGCCTCCTGCTACGCCCTCTTTGACCGGCCGGTCCACGCTTACAAGGGCATCACCATGATGGGGATAATCGACGATTTTGCGGACAACCGGCCGGAGCGGGGGTTTGTCGGGGGCTTTCTCATCGAGACCATCATGCTGGGGCCGGCCTTCGCCTCCGTTTTCATTCAGCCGGGGCCTTTGACCTCCACCGCCGACCGCCGGGCCCTGTGGGGTGAGGAGCTGGCCGAGCTGATGGACAACTACACCCACCTGGCCGGCAACTGGATTGTCGGCGAGGATATGCCCCAGGAGGGCAACTGTATCACCCTCCACCCGACCAAGAAGGACCGGTTCGGGGTTCCCATTCCGGTGGTCACCTTTAACGACCATCCCAACGACAAGGCCATGCGCGAATTCGCCTGGAAGCGGTGCCAGGAGCTCTGGGAGGCGGCCGGCGCCCGGAAGGTGTACCTGACGCCGCCGTACCCGGCCACCCACAACCTGGGTACCTGCCGGATGGGCGACAACCCATCAACTTCGGTGGTGAACCGGTGGTGCCAGGCCCACGACGTTAAGAACCTGTTCATCGCCGACGGCAGCGTTTTCACCACCGGCGCGGCTGAAAACCCGACCCTGACCATCTCGGCCCTGGCCATCCGCACCGCCGAATACATCATGGACCAGATGGCTAAGGGTGAGCTTTAAGGCTCAGGGACCGGGCCGGTAAGTGGGAGGAGGTAACCTATGAACCCTCTTGTTCTGGGGATGACGGGCCTCAACTTCGCCCTCTGGGCCAATGCTTTGTACCTTCTTGGGTTTGCCGACCGGCCGGCCTCCGAGGGGGGCCCGTCCCCGGCCCGGACGGTCGCCCTGGCCGGTACGGTTATGGGCGCCGCCAGCCTGCTTTTCAGTTCGGTATGGTTTATCGTGGGCAGACCGCTGGGGGCCGAGCAGGTGGAGGCAACGGTGACCCTGGCCGGTATCACCGGCATGTACGGGTTACTTCTGCTGGGGGTATTCCTGACCCAGCTCCTTGGTCTTGATGGCCGCCCGGTAGGGCACCTGTGCCTGCTGGTGGCAGCTTTTCAAATCGTTTACATGGTCGCCGTGGGCAGGATATTCGGGCTGGCGTCGGTCCACGTCTGGCTGGTCGAAGCGGTGCTGGCCAGCTATACCGTGCTTGTCGTCCTGTTCTGGGCCCTTTTCTACGGCCGCATTTCGACCCGGCCGGTAGGGGTCTGGACTGTGGTTTCGGGGATCGGAACGGTTTACCTTCAGTACTGGGCAAGCGGTGTCTTTCCGCCACCATGAAAGGAGCAACCTGCCAGAGTTTACAAGGAGGAAGCCATGGCTGCCAAGAAAATCCTGATGCTCGTCGGGGATTACGTGGAAGACTACGAGGTGATGGTGCCTTTCCAGGCCCTGCTTATGCTGGGGCACACCGTCCATGCCGTCTGTCCGGGGAAGCGGGCGGGTCAGAAGGTGCGCACCGCCGTCCACGATTTCGAGGGCGACCAGACCTACAGCGAAAAGCGGGGCCACGATTTCACCCTCAACGCCACCTTCGATGAGGTCAGGCCGCAGGACTACGACGCTCTGGTCATTCCGGGCGGCCGGGCGCCCGAATATATCCGCCTGGACGGGCGGGTGCTGGACATCGTGCGCCACTTTGCCCAGGCCCGGAAGCCCATCGCCGCCGTCTGCCACGGCGTGCAGGTCCTGACGGCGGCCGGGGTTGTCAGCGGCCGCCGCCTCACCGGCTACCCGGCGGTGGGTCCCGAGGTGAAGGCCGCCGGCGGCGACTGGGTCGACGTGCCCATCGACAAGGCCTACGTCGACGACAACCTGGTTACCGCCCCGGCCTGGCCAGCCCACCCCGAGTGGCTGGCCCGCTTCCTGGAGGTCCTTGAACGGGCCGGAGTAGGCGCCTGAGGCGAGCGGTCGTCGCCCGGGGATGAATATCGTCGTCGCGGCCAAGTATGTTCCTGACCCTAACCTGCCCGGCGAACTCGACGGGTTCCGGCTGCGGCGCGAAGGTGTGCCTGGGCTGCTGGACCCCATCGACCAGTGCGGCGTTGAGCTGGCCGTCCGGCTGAAAGAGACCCTGGGGGGCCAGGTTATCCTGGTTTCGATGGGTCCGGCCGTGGCCGAGGCAGGGCTCCGGCTGGGGCTGGCCATCGGTGCCGACGAGGCGGTCCTGGTCACCGACCCGGCCCTGGCCGGGGCCGATGCCCTGGTGACGGCCCGGGTCCTGGCCGCGGCCATTCGCCGCTTCCCCTTCGACCTGGTGGTCTGCGGTGCCCAGTCCAGCGACGGGTCAACGGGTACGGTGGGGGCGATGCTGGCCGCCCTGCTCGACCTGCCGGGTATCGGCCCGGCAAAAGAGGTGGAGGTCGGCGCCGGGGCCGTGCGGGTTCGGCGGCAGACGGCGATCGGCTACGAGCTGGTCGAGTGCTCCCTGCCAGCCCTGGTGGCCGTGACCTCCGACATCAACGTGCCCCGGTTCCCCTCTTTCAAGGCCCGGGTGGCGGCGCGCAATAAGCCGGTGACCCGGCTCACGGCCGCCGACCTGGGCCTTGGGCCGGATGCCCTGCGGGTCCGGCAAGCCGTGGTGGCAATCACCCCGGCGGAAGAGCGGACCGGCGGCGAGGTTATCGTCGCCGACGCCCGGACGGCAGCGGCCCGGATCCTGCGCCTGCTGGAGCAGCTCAGGGTGGTCTAGGGGTGCCGAAGGTCTGGGTTTTTGCCGAGCACCGACGGGGCCGACCTGACACCACCGCCTTCGAACTCCTGACAAAAGCCCGCCAGCTGGGACAGGCGGAGGCGGTGGTGCTCGGGTCCGGCGCCCGGGAGGCTGCCGCCCACCTGGCCGAATACGGCGCCGAGGCCGCCTACGTGGACGACAGCCCGGTTTATGACGAGTGGGTCGCCGACCCCGCCGCCGGGGCCCTCCGGGCGCTGGTGGCCGAGCACCGGCCCGACGCCGTGCTGTTCGCCACCCTCCCCGATTCCCGGGAAATCGCCGGCCGGCTGGCCGCGACGCTGGGTCTGACCCTGATAAGCAATGCCGTCGATATCCCGTTCGTCGGCGCCGTCCGAACGACCATGTTCGGCGGGACCCTCCTGGTGGACTGCCAGGTCGAAGACCGGCCGGCCCTTATCCTGGTGCGGCCAAATTCCTTTCCGGCCGAGCCGGCACCCGGCCCGGGCCGGGTCGTCCCCGTCCGGGTCCGGATTCCGGCCGAAGCCAGGCGGGTGCGGCGGGTCGAGGTCTGCGAGGATGCCCCCCGGGGGCCCGACCTGGCCGGCGCGGCGGTGGTGGTCGCCGGGGGCCGGGGCCTCGGGAGCCGGGGAAACTTCGAGCTCCTGTACGAGCTTGCGGGGCTGCTGGAAAATGCGGCGGTCGGGGCGACCCGGGCCGCCGTCGAGGCCGGCTGGGCGCCGCCGGCCAGCCAGGTTGGCCTGACCGGCGCCACGGTCCGCCCCAGGGTGTATCTGGCCTTCGGAATTTCGGGTGCTTCCCAGCATGTGGCCGGAATGCGGCACTCTCAGACGGTCATCGCCGTCAATACCGACCCGGAGGCCCCTATCTTCCGGCTTGCCGACCTGGGCCTTGTCGCCGACGCCCCGGAGGTCGTCCGCCGGCTCATCGACGAACTGCGGGCCAGGCGGGCGGACACTCCGGCTCCCGGTCCCACCGGGTGAAGCCCAGGACCGTCAGCCGGGCGGCCAGGACATTTTCGGCCGGAACCTGAAAGAGATGAGTTGGGCACCGGCAGTCGCTGCTACCGAAGCCCGGAACCACCGGCGGCACAACCTCGGCCAGGGCGGCGGCCAGGCGGCATTCGGCCTCGGGGTCGACGGTCGGCCGGATAAAAACGGCCGCCAGGCGCCCCCGTTCCAGCAGCCGGTCGATATGCCAGCGGCGGCCGGGGGCAAGGCCTGCGGCTACCCGCCGGTGCCGAACCACCCGCCCGAACCCGCCCGGGCCCCGGGCGGAGCCAACGTAGGCGTAGCAGCCGTCGAACCGCTGCCGGCCCAGCCGGCCAACCTGAATCTCGGACCGGACCTCGACGAGGAGGACGTAGACGCCGGCGGCCTCCATTCCGAGAGGATCCTAACGCAGCCGGCAAACCGGATTCCCGGCCGAGGCCGGAGTAAGGGATGTTTCAAAAACGGTCCTACCGGGTAGGCCATTCCTACCCCTTCGGGTAGGCCGATCAAGAACACACCGATGATATCATAACGCTAGGAAAGCAACGTTCGGAGCAGGCCAGTGACGGCTGAACCAGCGTGGGAAACCCCGGAAAAGCTCTTCGGTGAGCTCCACCCGCCCCTGGACGACCGCGCGGCTTTTGTCGAATCCGACCTTTGCCTCGAATGCGGCAGCCCCCTCATGCCGGCCCCGTGCGTTCGGGCCTGTCCGACCGGCATCGATGTTCCCGGTTTCATCCGGGCGATTCGTGAGGGGCGCCCCGAAGATGCCGCCCGGATCATCTTTGAAGCCAACGTTCTGGGCGGGACATGCGCCCGGGTCTGCCCGGTGGAGGTCCTCTGTGAGGGCGCCTGCGTCCTGGCCCGGGAAGGGAGGCGGCCGGTCGCCATCGGGCGTCTCCAGCGGTACGCCACCGACCGGGTGCTCTTCGGTGAGAGCCCGGCGTTGCCCTCGCCCGGTTCGGCCGCCGGGGTGGGCCGGGTCGCCGTAATCGGCGCCGGGCCGGCCGGCCTGAGCTGTGCCGCCGAGCTTGCCCGGCTCGGCTACCAGGTTACGGTCTTTGAGGAGCGGCCGGTGCCGGGCGGACTCGTCACCTTCGGGGTTGCGCCTTACAAGCAGGTCTACGAACCCCTGCCCCGGGAGGTGGCCGCCATTGCGGCCCTGGGAGTCGAATTCCGGTTTGGGGTCAGCATCGGCCGGGACATCTCCCCGGAGGACCTCGACCGCCAGTTTGATGCCGTTTTCCTGGGGGTGGGGCTGGGCCGGGACCTGCCGGCCGGCCTGCCCGGCGAGGACCTGCCGGGTGTGTGGAACTCCCTGGACTTCGTTGAGGCGGTCAAGACCGGCCGGCTTACGCGGCTCGAAGGCCGGGTGGTGGTTATCGGGGGCGGTAATACGGCCGTTGATGTGGCCCGGGAGGCGGTGCGTCTGGGGGCTGACGACGTGGTGGTGGTCTACCGCCGGACCGAGGAGTACATGCCGGCCTACCGGCATGAGGTGGCGGCGGCCCGGCGGGAGGGCGTCAGGTTTGAGTTTCTAACGGCCCCGGTTCGGATTGTGGGTGTCGAGCGGGCCACCGGGGTCGAATGCGTGCGGATGCGGCTGGGCCCACCTGACCCCAGCGGCCGGCCGAGGCCCGAACCGGTTCCCGATTCCCGGTTCGTGATTGAAGCCCAGACCGTTGTTAAGGCCATCGGCCAGGCGCCACGGGCCGAGTGGCTGGCAGCCCTGGGCCTTGAGCTGAACAACGGCCTGGTGGCCGTCGACGGGCAGTTTCGAACCAGCCGCCAGAATTACTTCGCCGGCGGAGACTGCATCAACGGCGGAGGCACCGTCGTCGAAGCCGTTCAGCACGGAAAGCTGGCGGCCCGGGCCATCCACGCCCACCTGGCAGCCCGGCAGGGTATTCCGGCGGCCGCGGCGCTCCCCGAAGCCGGGGTGGAGGTGAGCCACGAGGGGGCTGATACCGTCCGCCACTCCGTGGGCGAACTGGCCCTGGCTATTCGACGCCGGCTCTGTAAGGGCTGCGAGCTGTGCATCAAATCCTGTCCGGAAGGCATCCTCAAGCTTGACGAACGACAGAAGGTCTACGTTGAGGATATAAGCCGGTGTATCTTCTGCGGGATTTGTCAGGCCCGCTGTCCCGACTTCGCCATCTGGGTCGAACGGGGCGAGCGCGACCTGGCCCGGGACCGGGTGCGGCTCGAATATAAGGCCGAGGTGCTCAGGTGAAGACGCAGCAACTTATGCAGGGGAATGAGGCCTGCGCCTTCGGGGCGCTCTACGCCGGCTGCAATTTTTACGCCGGCTACCCCATAACCCCGAGCTCTGAAATTATGGAAATTATGGCCCGGGAGCTACCCCGTCGGGGAGGTGTCTTCCTCCAGGCCGAGGACGAGATCGCATCCATCTCGGCCGTGGTTGGGGCGGCCTGGGCCGGGGCCAGGGCGATGACGGCTACCAGCGGACCCGGATTTTCCCTCATGCAGGAAGGTATCGGCTACGCCGCCATAACCGAGACCCCATGCGTTATCGTCGATTCCCAGCGGTGGGGGCCTTCCACCGGCCAGCCGACAAAGGCCGCTCAGGGTGACGTGATGCAGGCCATCTGGGGCACCCATGGCGACCACCCGGTCATTGTCCTGACGGCCGGCCACGTCCGGGACGTCTTTGAGATGACGGTGGAAGCTTTCAACCTGGCCGAACTCTACCGGGTCCCGGTGGTACTGCTGCTGGATGAGGTTCTCTCCCACATGCGGGAGAACATCTTCGTCCCCGAGCCGGGCGAGCTTGAGGTTATCCCGCGGCCCCAGGTCGACAGCAGCAAGCCCGTACCGCCCTTTGGCGGACCGTTCATCCCTCTGGGCCAGGGCATTCGCTTCAGCGTAACCGGCCTGGCCCACGACGAGTGGGGCTTTCCGGTGGAGGGACCACCGGCCGAACGCCTCCTCCGCCGGATCGTCGAGAAAGTGCGGTCAAGGGCTCGCGATATTGCCCGCTACGAAGGCCGCTACCTGGATGATGCCAGGGCGGTGGTGGTGTGCTACGGGATTGTAAGCCGGCCGGCCGAAAGCGCCGTCGAGGCCCTCCGGGCGGCCGGACTCAAGGTCGGGCTTCTCACCCTGAAAACCCTCTGGCCGTTTCCCGATTTCCTGTTCCCGGAGCTCCCCGGGACGGTTGAATACATCCTGGTGCCCGAGCTGAACCTCGGCCAGCTGGTTCGGGAGGTGGAACGGGCCGTGGCCGGTCGGGCCCGGGTCGAACACCTGGGCCGGGCCGACGGCTACCTCCTCACCCCGGACCAGATCGCCGGCCGGGTGGCGGCGGGACTGGAGCGGGGGAATTGACCATGTTTGTCCATACGGCGGTTGACTACGATTATTACCTGCGGACCCAGAAGATGCCGACGGTCTGGTGTCCCGGTTGCGGCAACGGGATCATCGTCAAGGCGTTTATCCGGGCCGTGGCCGCCCTGGGCCTGGCGAAGGATGAGGTTGTCGTGGTCGGCGGCATTGGCTGCTCCGGCCGAACCCCCTTCTTCGTGGACTTTAATTCGGTGCATACCACCCACGGCCGGGCCCTGGCCTTTGCCACCGGCATCAAGCTGGTCCGGCCCGAACTGACGGTGGCCGTTGTCATGGGCGACGGCGACTCCGTGGCCATCGGCGGCAACCACTTCATCCACGCCTGTCGCCGGAACATCGACCTGACGGCCATCATCTTCAACAACATGATTTACGGGCAGACCGGGGGCCAGCTCGCCCCCACGACCCTGCCCGGCCGGCGCACCACCACCTCCATGTGGGGCAACATCGAGCCCCCCTTTGATATCGTTCAGCTGGCCCTGGGGGCCGGCGCGGGCTTCGTAGCCCGCAGTACAGTCTTCGACTTCGACCAGCTTTCGGAAATCCTGGAACAGGCCCTGGCCTTTAAAGGCTTCGCGGTGGTTGAGGTGCTGACGACCTGCCCGACCTACTTTGGCCGCTACAACAGCAACGACGACCCCTACGACATGCTGCACGCGCTGAAGGACCGGACCGACCCCGATGAGGCGGCCGGGGCCGAGAAGCTACCCGTCGGCATCTTCCGGAACGAGCCCCGGCCTGAATACACCGACCTCTACCGGCAACTCGTCCGGAAACTGGGCGGAGGTGGCCAGCCATGACCTTCGTAGCCCGGGACCCTGTTCAGGTCCGGCTGACCGGTACCGGTGGCCAGGGGGTGATCACGGCCGGAATCATCCTGGCCGAGGCCGCCCTGGCGGATGGCCGCAATGTCGTTCAAACCCAGAGTTACGGACCGGAGGCCCGCCTCGGGGCCAGTAAATCCGAGGTCATCATCTCGAGCCGGAAAATCGCCTACCCGCAGGTTACGGTTCCGGATGTCCTGCTCTGTCTTTCGGAAGATGCTTACCACAAATACTTCCGGGAGCGGCACCCCGAAACTTTCGTCCTGCTGGACTCGAACGTTACGGACGACCCGGTGGAAGACGGCCGCTACATTTTCAAGCTGCCCATCGTCGCCACGGCCCTTCAGGTCGGCCATAAGGTGGTGGTCAACGTCGTCGCCCTGGCCGCCCTGAACGCCCTGACCGGGCTCGTCTCGCAGCCGACCCTGAAGGCGGCCGTGCTGCGGAGGGTTCCGGCCAGGTTTCGCGACCTGAATGAGGCGGCCTTCGCCGCCGGGGAAGAGCTTGCAACTGCCGTCCGGGAGGCGATGCGGTGAGAACGGTCCCGCCGTCCGACCGAACGAATTTACACCAAACTCCAGGAGGGTAGAGGCACCGTGACCGAACAGGTAGACATCCTCACAAACCTTTTTATCTTCGTTCTGGCCTCGTTTTTAGGGCTTGAGCTGATTCGGCACGTTTCGAGGCTTTTGCACACGCCGCTGATGTCCCTTACGAATGCGATTTCGGCCATTGCCGTTGTCGGGTCGCTTTTGCTTACGGGCCAGCACCACGACGACCTGAGCGTGGCCCTGGGGGCGGTGGCGGTGGCGGCCTCGACCACCAACATCGTCGGCGGCTTTCTGATCACCGAGCGGATCCTGCGGATGTTCCGGGGGCGTGAGCAGCGATGACGACCGACCAGCTTACCCAGGCGATTTACCTGGTCTCGGCCGCCCTCTTTATCTTAGCCCTCAAGTTCATGAGCGAGGTCCGCACCGCCCGCTGGGGCAACTGGGCCGGGGCCCTGGGCATGCTCCTGGCCGTGGCCGGGACCCTTTTGCGGCCGGAGGTCGTCGATTACCGCTGGATTGCGGCGGCGGTCATCGTCGGCTCAATCGTCGGCGCCCCGATGGGGCTGCTGATGCCGATGACGGCGGTGCCCCAGCGGACCGCCCTCTCCCACGCCTTCGGCGCCCTGGCCGCCGGCCTGGTGGGCACGGCCGAGTTCTACCTGCGGGGCAGCGCACTGGACGAGTTCTCGATGGGGGTCCTCTGTCTTGAGGTGCTGCTGGGCTACCTGACGTTTACCGGAAGCCTGCTGGCCTTTGCCAAGTTGCAGGAGCTGATTCCGACCCGGCCGATAGTTTATCCCGGCCGCAACTACGTAAGCCTTTCGGTGCTGGGGGTTGCGCTGCTGGTGGCGGCCTACCTGGTGGTGAACCGGGGTCCGGCCGGGCTCTTCCCGGTGCTGGTGGGGGCGGCCCTGCTTTTTGGGGTGCTGCTCATCCTGCCCATCGGCGGGGCCGACATGCCCACCGTCATCGCCATCCTAAACTCCTATGCCGGCCTTTCGGCGGCCTTCATGGGCTTTTTGCTGGACAACCGGCTGCTGATTGTGGCCGGGGCCCTGGACGGCTCATCGGGCCTTATCCTCTCGATTCTGATGTGCAAGGCGATGAACCGCTCCTTTACGAATGTGCTTTTTGGGGCCTTCGGCCAGGTGAAGGTGGAGGCCCTGGAGAAGGGGCGGACGGTCCAGGCCTACACGCCCCAGGATGCGGCGGCAATCCTCGATTCGGCCCGCTCGGTGGTCATCGTGACCGGCTACGGGATGGCGGCGGCCCAGGCCCAGCATGCGGTCAAGGAGCTTGGGGAGCTTTTGCTGGCCCGTGGGGTTGATGTAAAGTATGCCATCCATCCGGTGGCTGGGCGGATGCCGGGGCACATGAACGTGCTTTTGGCCGAGGCCGGGGTGCCCTACGATTTGCTCTACGAGATGGACCGGATAAACCCGCTCTTTCCCGAGACCGACGTGGCCCTGGTGGTGGGGGCCAACGACATCACCAACCCGGCGGCCCGGACCAAGCCCGATTCGCCCATTTACGGGATGCCGATCCTGGATGTGGACAAGGCCCGGACGGTGGTATTCATCAAGCGCAGCCTGGCCCCGGGCTTTGCCGGGATCGACAACGAGCTTTTCTACCTGCCCCAGACGATGATGGTGTTTGGGGACGCCAAGAAGGTGGTGACCGAAATCATTGCGGCCCTTAAGGGCTGAGGAGGCCGGCGATGCTGATTGGGGTTGTGCGTGAGACCTACCCGGGCGAGGGGCGGGTGGCCCTTACGCCGGCGGCCGTTGTCCAGCTGCGGCGGGCCGGCTTTGGGGTGTTAATTGAGGCCGGGGCCGGCGAGGCGGCCGGCTTTGCCGACCAGGCCTACGCCGAGGGTGGGGCCGAGGTGGGCAGCCGCGCCGAGGTTTTCGGGCGGGCCGACATCATCGTGCAGGTTCGGGGCTACGGGGCCAACCCCGAAGCGGGCCGGGCAGACCTTCTGCGGCTGCGGCCCGGGCAGGTGGTGGTTGGGCTGCTGGAGCCGATTGCCAACCCGGAGGCGGCCCTTGAGCTTGCCGGGACTGGGGTGACGGCCTTTGCCCTGGAGCTTTTGCCCCGGATAACCCGGGCCCAGCCGATGGATGTGCTCTCGTCGCAGGCGACGGTGGCCGGCTACAAGGCGGCCCTGCTTGCGGCGGCGGCCTTGCCGAAGCTCTTCCCGATGCTGATAACGGCGGCCGGGACGATTACGCCGGCCAAGGTCTTTGTGATCGGGGCGGGGGTTGCGGGCCTGCAGGCGATTGCGACGGCCCGGCGGCTTGGGGCGGTGGTCTCGGCTTATGATGTGCGGCCGGCGGCCAGGGAAGAGGCCGAAAGTGTTGGGGCGAAGTTCATCGAGCTTGGGCTCGAGACGGCCGGGGTTGAGGCCGGTGGGGGGTATGCCCGGGCGATGGACGAGGAGTTTTACCGGCGCCAGCGGGAGCTTTTGGGACGTGTGGTTGCCGAGCACGATGCGGTGATTTCCACGGCGATGGTGCTGGGGCGGCGGGCGCCGGTGCTGATTACGGCGGAGATGGTCCGGGGGATGCGGCCGGGCTCGGTGATAGTGGACCTGGCGGCCGAGCGTGGGGGGAACTGTGAGCTCACCCGGCCGGGTGAGACGGTGGAGGTGGCCGGGGTGAAGATAATCGGTGCGGTGAACCTGGCGGCGACGGTGCCGTATGATGCCAGCCAGATGTACGGGCGCAACATCGCCAACTTCATCGCCCACGTCTTTGGCCGGGGCGGGCCGGACCTTACCGACGAGATAACCCGGGAGACCCTGCTTACCCACCGGGGTGAGGTCGTCAACCCCAGGGTCCGCCAGCTCCTGGGCCTCCCGCC
>FWWL01007113.1_pt1 | contig 15571 bp, 11 predicted proteins | sample 2228331 | NCBI WGS metagenome assembly FWWL01 (sample SAMEA103939775, study PRJEB20133) | metagenome
TCTTCCGCGAGGTCCGCACCTTATCGAAAGGGGCCCGGCAGGGGTCCCGACCCCCCCGGGGGCCGAGAGGCGGCAAAGAAAAGGGCCGGTCCCCGGCGGCAGGGACCGGCCCCTTCTGCGCTGAGGGTTGCGCCGTCCGGCCTACTCCACGCTCACCGCGTCGGAGTCGGCTCTCATACGGATGACGGGGACGGAGACTTGACCCACCATCTGTCTGGCCCGGATGCCCGTGACCTTCACGTATCCGCCCACGGAAGCCGGGCAGTTGCCGCGCACGCGCAGCCCGGACTGTCCGGCGCCCTCGCTGTATCCGGAGCCGTCGTCCACGAAGAAGTACTCTCCGTCTATGGCGGTCACGCGTCCCCAGGTGCGCACCAGCAGCCCGGTGGTGTCCAGCCCCTCCGCCGCCGTCAGGCCGCGGTTGGTCACTCCCAGCGGCTCGAGCGGCGGCTGGTTCCCGAGCACCTCGACCACAGCTTGGCCGATGCTGGTCTCCTGGTTGGAGTCGGTCTGGAGCTTGCCGGTCACCTTGACGCGGTCACCGGGCATCACGAAGGTGAACTCCGCGGGATACACCTTGATGCCGGAGCTGCGGTCCTCCTCCTCGACATACAGCGACTGCGAGAGGTCGGCTTCGAAGAAGAACGCCGTCACCGCCTTGCCTTCCAGGATGATGGTGCGGCCGACCTCCTTCGTCTTGGCCTCTCCGATGCTCCCCTCGAAGGGAGGCAGGGGCGGCTCGTCAACTGCAACGGCCACTCTGATGTTGTCGAGCATGTAGCGCTCATTCGGCTGGCTCGCGCCGTATTCGAACACGATATTCACGGCCTGGTCAGTGTGGTCGAAGGTGAAGCTCAGATTGCGCCACTCCGAGAAGGTGTGACCGGCGTCAGTGTTCACCGCCTGCCGCGAGCTCCCCGTCAGACCGGGATAGACCACCCCTCCGGCTCCGTACGGGTATGACTGCACGACGGAGGCATCCTGAGAGAAGGACTCGAAAGCCACCCCGTCGGTCCCCTGCACATAGCAGCGGAACCGGTCCGGAGCCTCGTCGCCGCTCACCCCCTGGCCGTCCCACTTTTCGCCGGCGACGCCGATGAGGATCAGGTCGAAGGAGACCGTGACCTTCCTGTGCGGCGGGAGCCCGCGGAGTCCCAGCACGTTCGTGGTATTGAACGAGCCCAGCAATCGCCCGCCCCAGGGCTTGGGGTCGGTGTCGTAGACTGCCCACCCGAAGCTCCATTCGTCCGGGAACCCCACACCCGGAGCCAGATACCAGTTGCCGTGTTCGTCGCAGTTGTAGCTGTACACGACCACCTGCTCGCCCGCAAGCGGCAGCTGGCCCGGGTTGGGATAGATAAGCGGATAGGCGGCCACATGCCCGACAGGATCGTTGTTGAGCTGGCGGATATAGGCCCCCGTCCGTCCGCTGTAGATGTTGATGCCCGGCTGTCCTCCGCTCAGGTGGCCGGTGTAGATGTCGGGGACTCCGTCAAAGTCCTGGTCCAGTCCTGCGGTCACTCCCCACAGGTTGAGCAGCCGGGCGGAATCATGCACCCAGCGGTCCCAGTGGCGCATCCGCACGGAATCCACGACATGCACCTGCTGCGAGTTGTTGGCCACGTATATGTCCGGAACGCCGTCTCCGGTCTGGTCGGGACCGACCGCGATGCCCACCGGCGAGCCGAGCGACACCTGGTCCACGAGTCCGTCGGCGGTCCAGACCTGCAGGAGGTCGCTGTCTATACAGCAGACCCACAGCCTTCCGCCCGGCCCGAACGCGATGCCGCGGGGCCCGTTCGGCACGGGCCCGGCCCACTGCGTGAGGTTGGAGCCGTCCCACCTGTAGATCAGGTTCGTGCTGTTGGATGCCACATAGACGGCTCCATCCGGCCCGATGGCCACACCGGTCGGCTGAGGGACCTCGAACGACTCCGCCGCGGTCCACTGATTCTCCGCGGTGCGGACGAATCTCCGCACGACCTGGTCGCCGATGCTGGTGACCCAGAAGCTGCCGTCCGGCAGCATGGCCGCCGCATACGGATTGTTCAAGGGGTCGCTCACCGCGAGGGTGTTCACGCCCATATTGTAGGTGACCCAGCGGTCCAGAGCGGTGATGTTCGAGACCCCGACAGCAAACCCGTCACTGGTCAGCTTCGAAGGAAGCGGCGGGTAGGCCGCGATGAAATACGCCCGGTCGTTGTTCAGCAGACGGATATGGTTGTAGGGCGACCTGCCGGAGTAGATCCGTGTGACGGAGTTGTTCCAATCACAGATATACAGGTCTCTGGTGCCGTCGGCGTTCGCGTCCGGGCCGAACGTCATCCCGATGGCCTGCCCGAGCTCGGGAGCGTTGTCGATCATCAGGCCGAGCCAGTCCGAATCCTTGCCGCTCAGGACGTGGACGTAGTTGCGCCGGTCGTTGACATACATGTCCGGCACCCCGTCCAGGTTCCAGTCCGGCCCGCTGGTGATGCCGGCCACGTTCCAGAGAGGCCGCGTGTAGACGGGAGACCCTCCGGACGGATTGAAGACGTCGATATGGTGCCCGTCATTGCACGTCACCCAGAGCCGGCCGTACGGCCCCCACGCCATGCACTTCGGGTCGATGTGCTCCGTGGTCGCCCAGTGCGTCAGGACGCCTCCCTGGTATTTCCAGATCTTCTGGTCCTGACAGGCGATGTAGAGCACGCCGTCGTCGTCCGTGAGCACAGCTATCGGGCCGGGCACGGAGACGCTTTCCGCAGGAGCCCACTTGTTGGTCTGCGGGTCGTGGGCCAGACGGACTACCCGGCTGTTGCCGTACTCGGCGAACCAGATGTCCTTGCTGGAGTCGAAGTGCACGCCCAGCGGAAAGTCGAGCCCGAACCGCCAGTCGATGGACGGTCCCAGGTTGCTGTAGACCAGCAGATACTGCTGGAACGGGTCGGTCACTGCGAACTCCGCCCCCGCCGGCGGAGCGATCGCCCCCGCTGCCATACAGACGCACAGCAGGGTCATCAAGAGGCACCTCATCATTATCCTCCTTTGTCCTTTCTCTCGAGACAACTTCCGGATGGGAAGGACCCCCTCAGTCCCGGAAGGGTCCGGAATCACCTGCGGGTCGCGGACGGGTCGTAAGTGAGCCCCTTCCACTCATAGACCCCGGTGGTCCGGTTGTTGAACAGTTCGATGGTGGGCATCCACGCGATGTGCCCGTCAGCAAGACAGAAGTTGTCGCCATCCCGATGGCGGTAGTCGAACTGGCCCCAGTGGAAAAAGCCGATAGACTGCCCCTGGCCGATGACGCGGGACTGGCCGTCATCGTCAGCCTCGTAGAGCAGCACGGTCCGGGACGGCTGTTCGACGATGGACGCCTTCTGGGCGAGCAGGTTCGCGTTCGCCCCGTATGTGCTCAGGTTGCGCCGTTCCCGTCTCTCGCTCACATCGCGGCGGTAGCTGGGGCAGCGGAACATCGCCTGAGACCTGACATAGCCGAGCAGCTGGTAATCCCAGTTGCGATACACGAACGAGCCATTCACGAAGGCAGGGGGCAGGTTCGGCGGGAAGCGCCCGTTGTGGTCGTCCGCATACAGGAGCATCCCCGTGCCCATCTGACGGATGTGAGCAGTGCACTTGGACTGCCTTGCTCTTTCCCGGGCGGCCGAGAACACCGGGAAAAGGATGGCTGCCAGGATGGCGATGATGGCGATGACGACCAGCAGCTCGATGAGGGTGAATCCACCCTCCGCGCTCTGCGGCCGAGAGGCCCGATATCTCGACATTCTCTCCGGTCCTCCTTCAGGGACTTCCCTGCTGTTGACTGCTTCCGGCGGCCGTCCCGCCTCTGAGGGCGGGAACGCGGCCCGGCGTTTCCGTCGCACCATCGTGAAACAAGATGGTAAGCTGATTATCAGTTTTCCCGGGATTGAAATTCCGGCGCCGGGCCTCGCCCGCCCCGCCGGCCCATCCACCTCTAGCCTACCAGATGATAATCAACCCGTCAAGACCTATTTTCGGCTGCATTTCTGTTTTTTTGCACACCCCGCGACAGACCGCTCATGCCCCTCCGGCCGGCCGTGCCGCCGCGGCCGCGCCTGCCGCGCCGGACCGGCCGCTCATCACACCCCGGAACGTGAGCCGGACCTGCTCCTCGTCCGGACGGGTCGAGACCAGACTGACCAGAAGGCCCGCCCCCAGAGCGGCCGCCAGGCCCAGCGTCGCGGGCCAGACGAAGGCCAGTCCGCTCCAGAACGCCACGTAGATGCTGACAGCGGCCCCCACCGCGCCCCCGACGAGCGCACCCCGGCTCCCCGCAAAAGGAACGAACAGCCCCAGGATGTACACCGCCAGCAAGGGACCTGTGAAGAGCTGGATGACCTTGTTCGCGATGACGATGAGGTCCCCCAGCCTGCCCACGTTCGCCGAAAGAGCGATGGCGCAGACTCCCACCACCAGAGTGGTCAGCCGCGAGATTCGCACCTCGTGACGCTGACGGCCTGCCGGGTCGCCGCCTCCGTCGCCGGCCGGCCGCAGACGCCGGAAGAAGTCCATCATCACGATGGACGAGCAGGAGTTCACCGCCGAGGCGATGGAGCTCAGCGAAGCCGCGAAGATGGCGGCTATCACGAGGCCCACGACACCCGCCGGGAACTTCGTGGCCAGGAAGGCGGGAAAGATGCGGTCCGGCTGCATGCCGGAGAACTGCGGGTCGCGGTTGACGTATGCGAACAGGGTCAGTCCCACGAACGCAAGGCCCAGCGTCCAGACCGCGTCGCCCGCCGCGTTGACGATGAACGCCTGCCGGGAGTCTTTCAGGGAGCGGGACGTCTGGAAGCGCTGCACCATCACCTGGTCCGCCGTATACACCGCGATGCGGCCGACCACGACGGCCACAAAGAACCCGGCGGCGGTCATATCCGTGGTGAAGAACAGCCGGATGCGCTCGAGCAGTCCGGAGGCTGCGGCGTCCGGAAGGCCCGTCAGCACCCGCGTCCTGCCCTCCGCGGCCGCAGTCTGCCAGACTTCGCCGACGCCCCCCGGGATGTGTCCCAGCACCACCCACGCGGTCGCGGCCAGCCCCCCGAACATGATGAAGAACTGGATGATGTCGGTCCAGACGACCGCCCGTATCCCTCCGAGCGACGTATACAGGATGACCACGCTTCCCAGGACCACGATGGTCGGGGTGACCTGAAGCGCTCCGCCCGTCGCCCCGTTGATGGCCAGGCACGGCACATACATCGCCGTCGCGATCCAGCCCACGCGCCACAGCAGAAAGATGCCCGCCGCCAGCCACCGCACCGAGAGGTCGAAGCGCCGCTCCAGATACTCGTACGCAGTGAACACATTGAGCGCGCGATAGAAGGGCAGGGTCACGCGGGAGACCCATGGCCAGATGACGGGCCACGACAGCGCCGAGAGCACCATCACCAGCCCGTACTTCATCACCGCGGACGGCTGCATCAGGTAGTCGATGCCGCTGTTCAGACAAGCCATCAGCGACAGTCCCACAGGGACCCAGGTCATCCGGCGGCCCGCAAGGAAGAACTGCTCCAGACTGGTCTGGCGCCGCGAGAACAGCACTCCCACGCCGGACAGGACGGCCAGATAAAGGACAAGGATGACAAGATCGATCGGGTGCAGAGCGCCCAGCAAGTGATGCCCCCTTCTGCTCTCGCAGTTCGACGCCGCGCCCTCCCGGCCCGCAGGGGGCCGGGCGCGCGGTCCTAAAGCGGCCTGGCCACCACGGTGGCCGGTGCGGACCTCCCGGAGGCCGCGACCCCGTCCCGGGCGGCCGCCACAACGTCGAGCAGTCCGCTCTTCAGGCAGCTGATATCGCTTCCCGGGAACAGCAGGTCCACACCCTTCGCCATCCACTCAGCGACCTGCGAAGGGGGCGCCGCCAGCGCCACCAGTCTGCCGCGCCCGCGGGCGACCCGGATGGCCTCATCCAGAGCCTCCTTCACGACCGGATGGGCCGTCTGGCCGCTCAGCCCGAGACTCGCGGAGAGGTCGCCCGGCCCCAGGAACACCCCGTCCAGCCCGTTGACGGCGCAGATGTCCGTTGCGAGCGCGACGGCTTCCTTGGTCTCGATCTGCGCCAGGAGGCACAGTTCCTCGTTGATGGCCTTCTGTATCTCCGCAAGTCCGGGACCGAAGCCGTAGTTCACGGCCCGGGACGCGCCGAAGAACCCTCTCGTCCCTTCGGGAGCGAACCTTGCGTGGCTCACGAAGTTCGCGACGACCTCCACCGAGTTCGCCATCGGGAGGTCCAGGATGTCCGGACCGCACTCGGCCGCCTTCAGCACGCTCTCCCTGCGGGCGTCGGGCACCCGTATCATCGTCAGCAGCCCCAGTCCCGCCCCGATGCGGCACAGGTCCGCCGCCTGGGCGTAGGAGATGTGCGAATGCTCCATCTCGATCCAGACCACATCCACCCCCAGGTGCCCCAGCATGTCCAGGAACGGCGGATTATACGTGTAGCAGGCCAGCCCCAGCAGAGGCCGGCGCACGGCATCGATGCGACTATGCACTTTGGTCATCTTCATCTCTCCCTACCCTCAATCCCAACAGCTCTTCCCAAAGCATCACGATGGCGGGCTGCGCCAGCGCGCCCAGCCCGCCCGCACGGGCGGCCTTGAAGACTTCGTGGACGATGGCAGTCACCGGGGTGGGCACATCCACATCTTTGGCAAGCGACAGGGCATACCCGAGGTCCTTCCAGTGGATGTCCACCGAGCCTCCCGGCTGGAAGTCCCGGCTGAGGAGCGCCTCCGCGCTCACGTCCAGTACCTTCGATTGAGCCCACCCTCCGCGGATGGCCTCGTAGAGCACGGACGGGTCCAGCCCGCTGCGCGCCGCCAGCACGAACCCTTCGGCGATCGCCGCGAACTCCGCCCCGACGATCAGGTTGTTGACGAGCTTCGCCACGGAGCCGGCTCCGGAGGCTCCGATTCGGACGACGCTCGCGCCCATCGTGCGGAGCAGCGGGAGGCACTCCTCGAACACCTCCGCATCTCCGCCCACCGTGAAGGAGAGCGTCCCGGCGATGGCGGCCTTCTCGCCCCCGCTCACGGGAGCGTCCAGAAACGCCCGTCCGCTTTCCCGCAGCCTTTCCGCCAGCCGCCGGCTGACGGCCGGCTCCGTGGTGCCCGTATCTATGACCACTCCCCCTTCAGGGAGGACCTCCGCGAGCCCGTCCGGCCCGAGCACCACCGACTCGACGGCCGCCGAGCCGGGCAGAGAGAGCAGCACCACGCGGCACTGCTCCGCCACCTCCCGGCAGCTCCCGGCGCGCCCGAACTCCTCCGGGCTGAAAAGCTCCACGCGCTCCCGGTCCAGGTCGTAGACCACGACCCGTTCGAACGCCTTCCGGACGTTGCGCGCCATCGGGGCGCCCATCACCCCGAGCCCGATGAATCCGACCGCGTCCGGCATGGCCTTCCCCCTCCCCGTCACAGCAGCAGGTCCAGTCTGGTGCGCCAGCCGGCGTGCACCCCGATCTGTTCGTCCTCCAGGGCCACCGGGAACGCCTCCGACAACGCCTCGCGCTCCTCGGGAGCGAGCGGCTGCTCCGCGGCGCGGCACAGCTCCTCGAGTTCCTCCTCCCTTGTGGGTCCCGCCACCGCGCAGGTGACGGCGGGATGGGCGAGAAGCCAGGCGATGGCAGCGGCGGCAGGGGTGCGCCCGCTCGCCGACGCGAACTCCCGCAGGCGTTCCAGACCCGCAGCGTGCCTGCGCTGCAGAGCCGCCGCCCGCACATCCGCCTCCCCGCCGGACTCCAGATACTCCCCTGCAAGGATGCCTCTGCACAGTCCGCGATACGCCATGAACCCGACGCCCTCCGAGTGGCACAGCGGCAGCACCTCAAGTTCGACCCCTCTCTCGATGAGGTTGTAGACCGACTGCAGCACACAGAACGAGGCCAACCCACGCACGTCGCTGACCCAGCGGGCCTTGCACAGCAGCCAGGCCGGGAAGTTGGAGCAGCCGACATACAGCACCTTCCCCTGCCGGACCAGATGGTCCAGCGCGGACAGGGTCTCCTCCAGGTTCATCCCGGCGTGCGGCATGTGCATCAGATAGATGTCGATGTAATCGGTCTGCAGACGGCGCAGACTGGTCTCCAGAGCCCGGACGATGTGGTAGCGCGAGCTGTCCCGGTCGTTGACGCCCTTGCCGATCTCCTCCCGCGAGCCGAACTTCGTGCAGAGCACCACCTGGTCCCGGACGGACCTGACAGCCCTGCCCAGGAACTCCTCGGAGCGCCCGTCGGTGTAGGCCACCGCGGTGTCGAAGAAGTTGACGCCCAGGTCGATGGCCCTGCGGACCAGGCGCTCGGACTCACCCGCGTCATTCACCGCTCCGAACGACATGGTCCCGAAGCAGAGTCGGGAAACTTTCAGGGGAGAGCGTCCCAGACGGGCGTAGGTCATCGGCTGGCTCCTCCGGAAAGGATGGACACGACGCGCGTCAGGGAGCACTCGTCACCCACATTTCCCGGGAACACCGTGTAGCTGACCCCCGGCCAGCGGCTCTCCGGGCCCATCGTCCACACCGGGACGCCCGGCAGCACCTGTCCGGCCACCTGGCAGATCCTCGCGCGCAGGGCCCGCCTGGCGACCTCGATGCTGGTTATTCCGCCCTTGGCCACCACGAAGGCCGTCCGGGCGCGGATGCCCTCGACGATGCCGCAAAGCCCCGACATCACGGACTCCCCCGCCGCCAGGAAGGCGTCCCCCTCGGCCGCAAGCCTCGCACGGGAGGTGTAGATGAGCGCGGTCCTCCCACTCTCCAGAATCCCCTCGGCTCTGCGGACCGCGGAGCTGATGACGTCCTCGCGGCGGGCGGGGTCGAGCAGTCCCTCCACGGACACCTCCACGCCCTCCGCGAGTCCGGAGCCAATAAGGTCCCCCAGCTGCCGCGAGGTCTTCCGGACATACGAGCCCGCCACCACCAGTCCCGCCCCGCCGGACGGGCATAGCTCTTCCGCGGTCAGAAGCGGAACATCGGGGAACCCGCCGCGCGACTTCACGAACGAAGCGGAGCAGCGGTACACGTAGCGGCGTCCTTCCTCCTCGGCGCGCATCAGCCCGAGGACGAACGTGTCCAGATCGCCGTAGCAGACCGCGTTCACAACGACAGGCTGCCCGCCTCTGCAGCGCAGGAGGACATCTGCCACCGCCTCCGGCCCGCCTTCGCGGATGGCATCCAGTGAGATGGAGAGCACCTGCTCACGGCTCCACCGCCCTTGCGTCTTCTCTTCGACCCACTCCCGCAGGTTGCCATGCGAGTAGCCGAAGACGGGATCGCGCGCGAACTCGGTCCTGTCGGCGGGGACAAGCGCGCCCTCCTGCTGCACCAGGTGGACGTCATCGACGGTGAACCGGCCCCCTTCGAAGAACGCCGGCGCGATGATGACGCCGTCGCAGCCGCTCCCCAGCCCTTCCGCGAGCGCCTCGACCTCGAGCGGATAGTGACCGCGCAAGGTGCTGTCGCTCCGGGAGGCGAGAAGCGGCCGGAACGCCAGGTCCGACGCGGCCCGCGCAAGCCACTGCCCCACCCTCACGCTCAGCTCGCGGGCGGCATCGGCGGGAAGGCTCCGGGAGTTGGTGGAGACGTAGAAGACGGCGCCCGCTCCCCTGGCGGTCTCGAGGATGGAATCCTCATCGAGGCTCAGGCACACCGGCACCCCGCTCACCGTCTGCGTCCCGGTGGGGTCGTCATCCACCACGGCAAGCCTGCTCCCGGACGCCGTCAGGGCCGCCCGGATGGCTGCTCTGGCGTCCGGGTCAGCGCCCGGCCATTGCCGGAGACGGTCGAGTCCTTCAAGGCTCAGGCAGGAGGCTGAGGCAGTCAATAGTACTCCTCACTCGAAATCCAGGGCAAAGATGGCCGCCTTTTCCATCCGGAAGTGCAGCCGCACTCCCACGCCGTCGCCGTGGCCCAGGTCGTCCTGCCCCTTCCATGTGACCGGCTTCCGGAAGCAGTCCCCGATGATGGGGTCGCATTCCTCGAAGCTTCGGCCGGGCAGGGCTCCCCGGGCCAGGTCGTCGACGGCGACAACGATTCTGCCCGCCCGCGCCGTCACGGCGTTGATCTTCATCCTGCGGCCCGGAGGGAGGAACGCGACGGTGGTGAACTCCCCGCGCTCCGGCGCCTCCAGCGCGATGATGCGTCCCTTCGGCCAGACCGCATAGCCGACCGCGACCTTCCACTGGCCCCTCGGATACTTGTGCGGGAAGATATAGCCGTTATAGGGCAGCGCGAAATCGCCGTTGGGAAGCTCCAGCAGATGCGGCGAGGCGAAGTGGCATCCTCCGTCCCATTCGCCGAACTCCGCGGTCTCAAGGACCGGTCCGCCCGGCACGTAGTCCCAGGTCTTCCCGTCGAAGCTCGAAGCGATCTGGGTGGACGTGGTATCGTCCATCAGGTGCCAGATGGCCGGGAACATCAGGTGGTGGTCCGGCGCCCCCGGGACGTGCGTCCGGCAATTGGTGTACAGCAGGTCTGAGGGGGGCATCCCGGGAGGAGGGACCAGCACGAACTCCGAGACGGGGAAATCGCCGAAGTGGTCGCTCTCCGTCCTGCCGATGGACCTCCGCCCCACCTCCCAGAACCCCATCCCCTGCGGCCCGCTCTGGCTGTTCCACCCAAGCATATGCTTGCGGGTGTAGATGACATACTTCTCGAGGCGCTGGTCGTAGTAGGCCGTCACCTGGGTGTCGCTGAGTTCGGCCACGAGGGGCTGGTCCAGGCGCGTCCAGCGGATGCCGTCGGGCGAGACGGCTCCGCCGATGCCGCGGCCGTGCGTCCCGAAGTTGGAGCGCCACTCCCACCCGTCGGGATGCTCCTCGCGATATTTCCGGTATTTCTCCTCCTCAATCTCCACGTCGCCCACCCACTTGTAGCGCTCCGCGGGCGGAGCGGACGGGTCGATGAACACCGTCCCGCTTAGGAACGACATCCCCAGGTCGTTCGTGCCGTCGCGGCCCACCGGAGGACGCTTCCAGTCCATCCCGTCGTCGGATTCCAGGTAGCTGGAGCCGACCCAGGCACGGTACCTGCCGCCGTCCTGCAGGATGCCGCCGAGGATGTATCCGCGGGGCTCCTCCCCCGGCCCCTTTGGAGAGATGACCGGCCCGACCCGCCTGGCCTTCTGCGCCGTCAGGCGGATGCCGTACGGGAACGCGCTGCGCACATAGCGCGGTCCCCAGGGCCCGGCGGAGCCGTTGACGGTGACGTTGTTGCCCTGTTCATCGAGCCACGCCAGCGTCCCCGCCCTGACGTGAAGCCAGGTCGAGAAGACGAGGCGTTTGCCCAGGAGCTCGTAAGGCTCCCCCTGAGGACGCTGATCGGGCCTCATTTTCTCCATCCTCCCTCCCGCGCCGGGAGCTTCGTCTCAGAACTCGTGCACAATGACATCCAAGGCTCTCTCACTCGAAATCCAGACAGTAGATGGAGGCTTTCTCCATCTGGAAGCGAAGGCGGACCGGAGTCCCCTCGCTCACGCCAAGGTCATCCTGACCCTTCCAGGTGACCGGGTGACGGAAGCGGTCCCCGATGACGGGGTCGCAATCCGCGAAGCTGCGACCCGGCGCCACTCCCTTCGCGATGTCCACCACCTCGATGCGGATGTGGCCCGCCCTGGCCGTCACCGCGTTGATGCGCAATTTGCGCCCGGGAGGGATGAAGCCCACCGTCGAGAACTCCCCGCGCTCCGGCGCCTCCAGCGCGATGAGCCGTCCTTTCGGCCAGATGGCGTATCCCACACCGGTCTTCAACTGTCCCCGCGGATACTTGTGAGGGAAGGTGTAGCCGTTGTAGGGCAGCGCGAAATCGCCGTTAGGAAGCTCGATGAGGTTCGGAGCAGCAAAATGGCACCCTCCGTCCCACTCTCCGAACGCTGGCGTCTCAAGGACCGGCCCCCCGGGTAGGAAGGTCCAGACCTTCCCGTCGTGGCTGGAGGCCAGCACGGTGGAGGTGGTGTCGTCGATGAGGTGCCAGATGTTGGGGAACATCAGGTGAAGGTCCGGCGCGCCCGGGATGTGCGTCCGGCCGTTCGTGTACAGAAGCTCCGAAGCTGCAACAGAGGGGTCGGGGACGATGATGGGCTCCGACACCGGAAAGGCCTCGAAGCGGTCGCTTTCGGTCCTGCCGATGGAGCGGCGGCCCACCTCGAACCACGGCAGGGTGCCGGCGGCCTGAGGGTCCGCGTTCGGCCAGATCATGTAGTTGCGCGTATAGATGACATACTTCCGGAGACGCTCGTCGTAATACGCGGTGATGTGCGTGTCGCTGTGCTCCACCACGAGCGGCTCGGGCAGCCGGGTCCATTCGATGCCGTCCCCCGACACCGCACCGGCGACGGCCAGGATATGGTTGCCGCGGTCCGCCCGAGGCTCCCAGCGGTCGGGATGCTTCTCGTTGAAGCGCTCGTAGTCTTCACGGGACATGCCCCCTCCGCCCACCCACTTGAACCGCTCGCGGCGGGGGGCTGACGGGTCGATGAAGACCGTCCCCCCGGAGAAGTTCATCGGATTGCCGCCGGCCTTGCAGGGCACGGGAGGGCCCCAGACCACGCCATCGGAGGATTCGCGGTAGTTCGAGCCCACCCACGCGCGATATGTCCGGCCGTCCTGCACAATGGACCCCAGCAGCAGGTAGACCCACTCCTCCCCCTCCGCAAGGCTCATCACCGGACCCTGGCGCCGGGCCGGCTTCGCCGTCAGCCGGATGCCGTAAGGGAAATCCGACTTGGCGAGGCGAGGCCCCCAGGGGCCCGCAGAGCCGCCGACCGTGACGTTGCTGCCCTGCTCGTCGAGCCAGGCGAACGAACCCGGTCTGATGAACAGCCAGTTCGTAAAGACCAGCCGCTTCCCGGCAAGGCGGTACGGCTCGCCCGTCAGCTTCTGGAAGTGCCGCTCAGCACTGCCGCCGGCCTGTCCGTCAGAGGGGGCGGCCAGGACGGGAGCCGGTCCGCCGAGCTGCATCGCCGCGACGGATGCCGCGGACGCCTGAAGGAACGTCCTCCGGTCGATGCCCTTGTGTTCCAACGCGAAAACCTCCTGTGTCGATGCTATGCCCTGCCGCCCGCGGGCCGGCCCTGCCACCGTTCCGGACGCGCCGCTGCCGCTCCGGCGGGGCAGGGCTCCCGGAAGCCCTGCCCCGTGCAATACCTTCAGGATGCGCCCCGGGTCGCGCCTGCGGCAGCGGCGCTCTTCGGGTGTTTGCCCATCACCTGATAATCTACCACTTCCCCTCCCGCCTGTCAAGCGTTCAACAGCCGGCCGCTCGTGCCCCCCTGCGCCGGCAGCCGGCGGTCCGTCTCTCCGGGGCAGCCGGCAGGCGGGCACGGCCGGGCCGGACGGCCCCGGCGTGAGCTTCCGGGAGGCCGGAGACCCTCTTCGCAGGTGCAGGCAGGACGGCAGGTCATCCTGCCCCCGACGCGTAACTTTCAAACGGAAAACGCGACAGAGCGGCCTCCCCCGGCATCAGGCCCGCAGGTCTGATATACTGAGCGAAGGGAGGGCGTCAGGAGGAAACTCCCAATGTTGTTCAGGTTTGCGATCGTCTTCGGCCTGTGCCTGATAATCTGCTGCCGGTCAGGCGCGGCCACGCTGTCCGTCAGGGACTTCGGCGCGCTCGGCGACGGCTCTTCCGACGATACCGCCGCCTTCCAGAAAGCCCTGAATGAAGCCGGAAAGACGCCGGGCACCCGCGTCAGCGTCCCGGTGGGGAACTATCTCATCCGCGGGAGCCTGTTCGTCCCGCCCGGCGTCTCGCTAGAGGGGGTCTGGCAGGCCCCCACTGCGTTCACCCAGAACTTCGGCAGCACGCTGCTCGCCACGGGAGGAGCCGGCGACGAGGACGCGGCGCCTCTCATCACGATGGCTCACAACTCCTGCCTCAAGGGACTGACCATCTTCTACCCGGAGCAGACGCTTACCGAGTCCCCGCCCACGCCCTATCCCTGGACCATCCGCGCCGGGCCGGGCGACAACATCACCGTTGAGGACATCCTCGCCGTGAACCCCTACAAGCTTCTGGACCTGACCGGCGCGGACAGGCATCTTGTGCGCGGCATCTACGGTCAGCCCCTGCGCCTGGGCATCCGGGTGGACGCCATCTACGACCTGGGACGCATCGAGAACTGTCACCTGTGGCCGTTCTTCACCCGCTGGTGGGACCAGAGCCGGAAGCTTCACGAGTGGATGATGGAGCACGCGGTGGCTTACGAGTTCGCCCGTGCCGAGTGGCAGTATGTCCACAATACCTTCTGCTTCGGCTACTCGGTGGGCTACCGGTTCACCCGCTCGGAGACGGGAAGCAGCAACGGGAACTTCTCCGGCATCGGCGCCGACTGCTGCCGCAGGCCCGTCCTCGTGGAGGACGTGGAGCCGGCGGGGGACTGCTCATCACCAATGCGCAGCTGGTGGGAGCCTGGCAGTACAGGGACAGCGTGGGCATCGAGATCCGTCCGGGGGCGAGGGGCAAGGTCAGCCTCTCGAACAGCAGCCTCTGGGGGCCGCTGGACCGCTGCATCTGGCTGCGCTCCGGCGACGCGCACTTCACCGCCACCGCTGTGGACTTCAAGTCGTTCGATGTCGGCGCCGCATCGAGCCCGGCCGTGCAGGCGGACGCCGGCCGCCTCATCGTCAACGGAAGCACCTTCGGGGACGGCAGCGTCCATGTGCAGGTGGGGCGGGATGTCCGGTCCGCCATCGTGACGGGCAATCAGGGGCCCGAAGGGCTGCTGGTCGAGAACCGCGCCGGAGAGCGGACCATCCTTCTTGCGAACGAGCCGCCGCAGGGACCGCTGCCCGAGACCGCCAGACGGAACTACCGGGTCATCGTGGGAGAACCCGGAGACACCGCGTTTGTCCGCCGTTTCCACGGACGGGAGCGGACGACGGCCTCGTTCGGCAAGGAAGCGCCGATGCGCTGGTCCACCGGGGAGTCGCGGCTCATCCTGCCCGTCCCGCCCGGCCGGCGCTGCCTCGTGACAGTCGAGCTGTTCGTGCCCGGACCCGCCGTCGATGAGCAGGCGGGACTGTATCTGGGAGAGAAGCGCCTGGCGGCCATCGGCAGTCCCGGCCTCCAGGACCTGCGCGCCGAGGTGCCGGCGCAGGACGCATCGCCGGTCACCCTGTCGCTTCGGTGCCGGGAGTGGTCGCCCGCGGATTCCGTCCCACCGGAAGGCAGAGACCTCCGGACGCTGGACGCCCGCAGACTCGGTGTGGTCGTCTACTCCGTCACCGTGGCGGCCGAAGGGGCATCCGGGGAGCCCTTCGATGCCAACCGGCGCAGGTAGATGCGCAAGACGGGCTGAGCGCGGCAGGGCCCGGCCTGCCGCGCTCCTCTTCCTTGCCGGACTCGGAAGGCCGGTGCAACGCGACAATCCCGGCGAATCCATCCCGGATGCAATCCGTTTCAATCCTCACCGGCCTCGGAAGGCCGGTGCAACGTTCCTGGCGCGCGACCGCTCGGACGGGCGCTTCCGGGTTTCAATCCTCACCGGCCTCGGAAGGCCGGTGCAACTCACTCTGGAGTACGGAGTGGACTCCAGTGTCGATGTTTCAATCCTCAC
>FWWL01007115.1_pt1 | contig 15567 bp, 12 predicted proteins | sample 2228331 | NCBI WGS metagenome assembly FWWL01 (sample SAMEA103939775, study PRJEB20133) | metagenome
CCAGCTGCTCCACTCGCTCCTCGGTGCGCCGCTGCGCTTCGGCCAGCTCGGCGAAGCGGCGGTCCGTCTCCGCCCGGTAGGCGATGAACTCCTCATAATGCCGCCGCTGCGCCTCGGCCAAGGCGGCCACCGCCTCCGCCAGCTCGGCGAAGCGCCGATCCGTCTCCGCCCGATAGGCGACGAACTCCTCATAGTGCCGCCGCTGCGCCTTGGCCAGCTGCTCCACTCGCTCCTCGGTGCGCCGCTGCGCCTCCGCCAGCGCCGCCACCGTCTCCGCCAGCGTCCGCAGGGTCCCCTCGATCTCCCGCAAGGTCTCAGGCGCCCGCAGCAGCTCCCGGCTCAGCAGGCGCTGGCGCAGCGCCTCCAGCCACTCGGGATGACGGTCCAGCAGGCGAACCAGGCTCTCGAAATCCCGAACTGTGAACGCCATCGCGGCCTCTCCACTGGGATGTTCAACGGCGCATGCGCCTTTATGCTCGCTGCTCCACGTCCCCTCCAGATCCCGTGCCAGGGTGCGGGCGGAATGGGCAGCGGTCTGCAGGGACTCGTGCCTTGCTTTTGAGGAACAGATCCTGCACGGGTTGGAGCGAGGCGCACCTCTCCTGCGTTTAATTTTATTTTAATCCAAACCGCCGAGAAGTTGAGGCAGGGATTCCGACGAGTCCTGATTGGAGGCCGATGTCCTGGACCCCATTTCTCCCTATTGAACAGGATCCTGGGATGATCGCCATGGATCGGGGTGACCGCGGAGGAGAGTTTCCAGGGCTCCATGGAGATCGGAGGGTCCCCTGGCACGCCGATTTGCGCTTTTCGGAGGGCGCGTCTCTCAACGCGCCGGGGTAAGCATCGAAGGTCGCGAAATGTTGGGGTGGAGCAGACGTCCATCCTTCGATCCGGACGGATATCCGTTGGGAAAACAATACGGGAGCCTGGCTTGGGAAAGCCATTGGCGCCCCGGCCCGCCGCTGGCGGCGGCCTCTGTGGGCCCGGCAGGATTCGAACCTGCAACCGACCGGTTATGAGCCGGCTGCTCTGCCGTTGAGCTACGGGCCCCTCTTCCCTGAGGAGCGGGCGACGGGATTCGAACCCGCGACATCCTCCTTGGAAGGGAGGCGCTCTACCTGGCTGAGCTACGCCCGCATCCAGTCGGGGCGGTCGGATTCGAACCGACGACCCCCACGTCCCAAACGTGGTGCGCTAACCTGGCTGCGCCACGCCCCGACGCTATTTTCAATTATAACACGATGTGATCTCACCGCGCCGAGGAGGGATCCCCCGACCGCGCCTCCGGGCGCCCCGACGCCTGCTGCTTCAGCCGCTCCAGCTCCCCGCCCCGGAAATCCACGAACCGATACCCCACCCCGCGCTCCGTCAGGATGTAACGCGGATGGGAGGGGTCCGGCTCGATCTTCTGGCGGAGGTAGTTGATGTAAAGCCGGAGGTAATGGGTCTCCTCTCGATACTCATACCCCCACACTTTGGCCAGCAGGTTCTGGTGATGCATAACACGGCCTGCGTTGTTCACCAAATGGTAAAGCAGCCGCCACTCGGTGGGGCGCAGCTTGATCTCCTTCCCCCCGGCGATCACTACCCGCCGGTTGAAATCAATGGTCAAGTAATCATCAATCTGCACCACCCCACCCGCCGTGGCTGGGGTCTCCACCCGCCGCAGGACCGCCCGGATCCGGCTGACCAGCTCCCGGGGGGAGAAGGGCTTGGTCACGTAATCGTCCGCCCCCCGTTCCAGCCCCCGCACCTTGTCCGCCTCATCCGCCCGAACAGTGAGCATGATCACGGGGACGTTGCTGACCTCCCGGATCAACGCCAGGGTCTCGAAACCGTCCAGCTCCGGCATCATGACGTCCAGGATCACCAGATCCGGCAGCAGCTCCTTGACCTTCTCCAGGGCCTCCAGGCCGTTCGACGCCTCGAAAACCTCAAAGCCCTCCAGCTCCAGGTTCAGGCGGATGAACTGCCGCACCCGGGCTTCATCGTCCACGATCAGGATGCGCCGGCGCTCCGGCGCCTCCGATCGAACCGGGGTCTGGGCCATCTCAGCGCTCCCGCACGAAGCTGATGATCTCCGCCTCCTCCCGTGAGCTCAGGACCTCCACGAGGGAGATCCGATGCCACGGGATGATCACCCGCACCGCCTCCGGATCGATGTAATAGACCTCCTTCCCATCCCGGAGGCGCACATTGGAGCAGATCAGCACCTGATCCTGGGGCTCCGGCAACCGCTCGACCTCCGCCAGGATCGGATCGGCGCTCACTAAATGGATCAAAACCGTGTAAGCCATTGGTCCCCCTCCCTTGCATCTTCTTCCCACGGCTCCCGCCGGAACCCCATCCCCGGGGAGGCGGGGTCATTCCGCGCGCTTCCCCCAGGGCCAAACTACTCTTTCAGCACCAGCCCCACCCGGATCAGGACCTGGCCCAGGCGGAGCTCATCGCCGTCCCCCAGCGGGCATGGGGAATAAGGCTCCAGGCGGAGGCCGTTCAGATATGTCCCGTTCGTGCTGCCCAGATCCTCGATATAGAACCGGTGATCTTGGAAAAAGATGCGCGCGTGGCGCCGCGACACCCCGCCCTCCAGACCACCGTCAGGCGTCAGATCCACCTGAGGGAAAATCCCCCGGCCCACATCCAGCCGCCCGACCAGGACCTCCTGATCCGGGCGGATCACCACCCGACGGCCCGAGCTCAACACCTGGAGCACCAGGCTCTGGGGGGAGGCCTCCGCGACCGAGGCGGGGGGGGCCGGCGTGCCAACAGGAACCGAGGCCCCCTCCGGAAGCGGCTCGGTGCGCAACGGCCCGCCGGTGAGCAGGTAAACCCCGCACTCCGGACAGAACAGCGCGCCGACAGGATACTTTCGACCGCACAGCGGGCATTCGATCATGGCTTCCCTCCGGGTTCCGGCGGCGGGAGCATCAGCATCCGCGTTTTGTATTTTAAGGCGAGCTGCCGGCTTCGGGGAACCGGATCACCTTCCAACAAACGGGTGGCTGCCGCCAGCGCCTCCTGCCCCAGCTCCTGCATCCCCAGCTCCAGCAGGCGGGTCCCCACCTGCTGGAGCTTCCTCGCCCCTTCCGCCCGCCTCCCCGCCCGGACCTCAGCCCACGCCTGCTCCTGCATGTGATACACGATCACCCGGGCGAGCGCCTCCAACAGCGGCTCCGGCGGCGGGACCATCGGTGGCTCCTCCGGGAGGACGTGGGTCTGAATGGAAAGCTCCGCCTCCCCCGGATGGGGCGGGTTTCCTGGGATGCGCGCCCGGACCTTCAACCAAGCCACCTCCAGGAAGCCCGGCTCCAAGGGTGGAAGTGCGAACTCGATCAGCACCTGGACGGGGCGGGAGGCGGGCAGGAGGCCCAAATACCAGCCGGAACCCTCCCGCAGCGGGATCCGAAGCTCGGGCAGGATTTGGTAAACCGCCGTCACCAAAACCCCTTCCGCCGGCTCTACCATCAGCCACAGATCCTCCGCGCCACGGCCCTGGAGCCACTCGAGGTGCTCTAAGAATCGCCGCCGAATCTCCTCCGGCGAGGCGATGTATCCAGAGATCCCCCCGCTCCGGGCGGCGATCTCGTCCAGCAAGGCGTCGTTCCAATCCTCCCCGATCCCGAAGGCGCTGATCCCAATGCCCGCCTCGCGGGCCTGATCCGCCAGGGCCAGACAGCGCTCCTCATCCCCGTAGGTTCGGCCGTCGGTGAGCAGGATCATGTGCGAATGGACGCCCGACCGGCGGGCCCGGAAGAGCTCCTGGAACCCCAGCGACAACCCCTGATAGATCTCCGTCCCCCCTTCCGCGTGAAGGGTTTCCAGGCGCATCTGCAGCCGGTGGCGCTCGCCGACCGGGCTCAACGGCCAGATCACCTCCGCCCGGTTGTGGAAAGCCACCACCGCCAAGCGATCCTCCGGGCCGAGGTGGCCGACGAGCTCCAGGGCGGCGGCCCTCGCCTGCGCCAGACGGGCACCTCTCATGGAGTTGCTCCGATCCATCACCAGACACAGATGCACCGGCCATCTCGAGATCGAAGCGGTGTCGACGCGGAGGGGCTCAATCGTAAGCAGCGCATAGAGGATTTGAGGGAGGGTCAGGCTGGGCACCACGGAGCGGCTGAGGATCAGCTGGGATCTCAGGAAGGACTCCTGGCCTCCCCGTCGGGCATGCCACTCCCGGTCATATTCGGCCCGGCGCTCCGGATCCGAAAGCACGGAATACGCCTCTTGAACCAACCGGAACAACAAGGCGGTCCCCGCCTCCGGCCTCACATCCGGATGCACCTTGCGGACCAGCGCCCGGTAGGCCTTCTTGATCTCCTCCGTGCTGGCGGAGGGGGGAACGCCGAGGATCGCGTAGTAATCCAGGAACTCCGCTTGCCCACTCATCGTCCGATCAGGATCACCGAGATGTTATCATGGCCTCCGGCCGCCTTCGCTTGCTGGACCAAGCGGTCGCACGCCTCCTGAGGGGAGGCGCTTTCCCAAACGATCTGCAGGATCTGAGTCTCCGGGACTTCCCCCCACAGCCCGTCTGTGCAAAGCATCAGCCATGCATCGCGGGGGAGGGAGATCCGACAATAACCTGGGTTTAAACGGCTGGGATGGCCTAAGGCTTGATAAAGGACATGGCGTGGAACCCCGGCGGCCTCCTCCGGGCTCAGCCCCTGGAGCGAGAGCATCCGCTGGACCAGGGAATGGTCCTCCGTAAGCCGCTCCAGCCGATCCGGCCAGATCAAGTAGGCCCGGCTATCCCCCACGTGGATCAAGTGCACGCTGTCTCCGATCACCAGCGCCCCCACCACTGTGGTCCCTCCCCCCGGAACCCCCTGGAGGATCTGAGCATTGGCCGCCTGGAGCGCTTCCTCCAGCAGCTCCTTGATCGGGCGATCCAGGCCTCGATGGGCCAGATGGGGGAGCAGCAAATGGGCCGTCAGGTAGCGGGCGATCTCCCGAACCGCGAGGTCGCTGGCCTGCTCGCCCCCCCGATGCCCTCCCATCCCATCCGCCACCAAGAACAGGCCCACAGGTAACAGCTCCAGGGAACCCTGGTAAGTGAAATGTAGGATCAACACCGCGTCCTCATTGCTGGGACGCACCAGGCCCGGGTCGGTCGCCCAGCCCAGGCGGAGCCCCGTCGCAGGCTGGACCCGAAGCGGCGGAAGCGGGGTGGTCCCCGCTGGGAGTTTCTCCATCGGCTGCGCCGGTTGAGGAGGGGGTGTCGCGGGCTCCGGAGCCTCTCCAGGCGCTGGGGCGGAGGGAGAAGCCGATAGCGCTTCCTCGGCCTCGGGCCGCTGGAAGAGACGCTTGATCCATTTCATCAGCCGATCGCTCCTTCCGTCCGGATGGCTGGACGTGGCGTTACAGAAGGATCTCAACGCAGCGAATGCCCTCCTTCTCACGGTCTACGGCATGCCATCCTTCCCCACCCGTGTGGAGGCGTGCGCTCCCGCTAACCTAAACTCAACGCGTAAACCCGACAGTCCATGGAGGTTACATATAAAACTCCCTCCGCCCAATCCGGCGCCGAGACGATCGGCCCTTCCGTCTGGAAGGACCAGAGGGCGGTCCCGTTGCGCGCGTCAATGGCATACAGCCGGCCATCCGTAGCCCCCACCAGGATCCGTCCCTCCAAGGCCAGGGGTGGCGCGTTCACCTGCCCGCCCGTTTGGAACCGCCAGATCGGGTTCCCAGTGCGCGCGTTCAGCGCGTAAAGGAAGCCATCCGCCGAACCGACGTAGATCACGCCCTCCCACACCGTGGGGGAGGAGAGGACCGGTTTCCCGGTGCGGAACCGCCACATCGCCCACCCGTTGCGGGCGTCCAGGGCATACACATGCCAGTCCCATGACCCGATCACCACCAGCTCCCCATCCACCCATGGCGAGGCGGTCACGCCCCGGCGGGCGCTGAACTGCCAGCGGAGGCTGCCCCGCAGGTCCATGGCGTAGACGCCTCCGTCCTCGACGCCCACCACCAGGGTCTCCCCGTAGAGCCCGGCGGAAGATCGGATCGGCGAGCCCAGGTCAACCTTCCAGACCACGCGGCCCGTATCCATATCCACGGCGTAGAAAATCCCATCATCGGCGCCGAAGAAGGCCAAGCCTGACGCAATCCGCGGCGTGGTGTAAATCGGCCCGCCTACCTCCACCATCCACAGCAACGCCCCATCCGCAAGCCGCAGCGCGTAAAGGCGACGGTCTATGGCGCCCACCACCAGCCGGTCGCCCGCCACCGCCACCGCGCCCCCGATCCCGCCCCCAGCGGCGAACTTCCAGAGGAGCTTCCCCTCCTCGCGTGAGAGCGCATACACGTTGTGATCGTAAGAGGTGACCAACACCCGATCGCCCGCCACCACCGGACGGGAGCGGATCTCGTCTTCGCAGGCGAAGGTCCACTTCACCGAATAGGGCCTGCTCCCTGACGGGAGCTTATGGTGCGGCACGGGACGCGCGGGGTCGCGCATGCCAGAGGCAGACAGCAGGGCCTGCTTCATCTCCAGGGCCGACTGGAACCGCCGGTCCGGATCATATTCCAGGGCGCGCATGACCGCCTGGGCCAGGGCCTCGGGAACTGCCGGGTTAATCCGGCGGATGGGGCGCTCGTGGAAGGAAAACGGCGGCTCCAGGCGCGGGTCCTGGCGCGTCAACAGATGGTGCAGCGTGGCCCCTAAGGCGTAGATGTCGGTGCGCGGGTCTGCCACCCCCCGATACTGCTCCGGCGGGCTGTAGCCCTCCGTGCCAACCATCGTCCCCCGCTGTCCGGCCTGGAACACCTTGGCGATCCCGAAATCCACCAGGAACACCCGCCCATATGGGTCCACCATGATGTTCGAGGGCTTGAGGTCCCGGAAGATGATAGGAGGTTGCTGGGAGTGCAAGTAGTGGAGCACGTCGCAGATCTGCACCGCCCAGTTCACCACTTCCTCGATTGGCAACATCCCCTCAGTGCGTCGCAGGAGGGTCTCCAGATCCTGCCCTGGGATATACTCCATGATGAGGTAGCTGCGCTCGCCTTCGATGAAGTAGTCGTAGATCTTGGGGATGGACGGATGGCTGAGGGTGGCCAGGAGGGCGGCCTCGCGCTCAAAGCTCTGCTGGGCAAGAGCCCGCATCCGGGGATCCAGGATATGGCTGATCATCTCTTTAATGGCGCAGAGCCGCCGCGCCCGAGCAAAACGGAGGTCCAGGGCCAGATAGACCGTGCTCATCCCGCCCGTGCCGATCACCCGCTCGATGCGATATCGACCTTGAAGCACCTCCCCTGCCTTCAGGAGGGAGGGTGGCGGGGTAGGCTCCAGCCGCTGGGTCTCCATACCGGCTCGCTCTTTCTGTGGGCCCGAAGCCCGGGATTCCATCGTGTCCCCTTTCATCTTACCGAAATGGTAAGTGTTTTCTGACCGGACTTTGGTAACCGACCCCGGAGCCTCGAGCGCCGGGACGAGCGGAAGAGGGTTTCGATGATGCACCTGAAGGACGTCGTGCGCGGTTACGACCCCCGATTGCTGGCCCGCATCCTCCACCCGCAGGGGGGGGCCGCGGATGCGGAGCCCAGTGCCGACGAAAGCCTGCTGCGCCGGCTGAGCGATCCGGATCGGCTGACGGCCCTCTGGTCCGCCCTCCCGGCGGAGGGCCAAATGGTCCTGGAATGGGTGCGCGAGGCGGGCGGCGCGATGCCCGCGCTGGTCTTTTCGATTTTATATGAGATCGCAACGGACGGCAGGCCGAGGGTTCCCTTCGAGGAGCTCGCCGTCCGCCTCGCCGCATCCGGCCTGATCTACTGGCACCACACGGGCCGGCCGATCCGCTCCTTCCTCCCCCAGGGAGAGGCCGTCCTACCGGTGGAAGTGGCCGCCGCCCTCCCCCGCCGGGAGCCCACCCCCGCCGTCCAGGCGGTGCCCGCCGCCCCGCAGCGGCTGGCCCGGGCTCTGGGGCGGTATGCCCGCTTCCTCCGCCGATCCCCCGGGATCTCCCTGACCCGCGAGGGGCGCCTCCCGGCACACTGGGCCCGACGCCTTCGGCGCTGGCTGGGGCTGGAGGAATCGCCCCTTGAATCCCGCTATCTGGCCTTCCTGCAGCGGCTGCTCGAACGGATGGGGGTGCTTCGAATCCATGGGGCCACCCTGGCGCTCGACATGCAACATCCCTTCTGGGAGCAAGGGCTCACCGATCGGGCGCTGGAGGCGATCCGCGCCTGGAAGGGCGAGGACGCCGCCGAGGGCTCAGAATCGGGCGCCCTCTCCCTTAGCCTCCTTCGATCCCGGATCGAACAGGCGCTGCGCGATACGGAGCCCGGATCCTGGATCCCCCTCCCCGCGTTGTTCCGGGCTGCCCTGGCGGAGCGACCGGAATGCCTGCTGGATCCCCTTTCCCCCACCGGCCGGTCCACGGCGTCCCAACTGAAGGCGTGGCTGGTGGAGGAAACCCTGTGGCCGCTGCATTGGCTGGGCCTGCTCGATCTCGGATACCGGGACGATCGGTGGGCTGCGGTGCGCCTCACGCCCTTTGGAGCCGGGGTCCTGGGGGTGGGGAAACCGATCCCGCTTCCAGAAGAAGGCGGTCGTCTGATCGTCCAGCCCGACTTCCGCATCCTGGTCTTCGAGCCGGTGCCCGAGGCGATCCTGGCGGCGCTGGAGGCCTTCGCGGATCCCAGCCCGGGGGATCCGATCTCGGTGTATCAGATCTCCCGCGATACCCTCTACCGGGGGCTTCAGCAGGGCTGGGACATCCCCCGCGTGATCGCTTTCCTCGAAGGGATCAGCGGCGAGCCCCTCCCCCTGAACGTCCGCCGGTCCCTGGAGGACTGGCATCGGCGGTTCAACCAGATCCGCATCTATCGGCGGGTGACCGTGGTCCGCACGGCCGGGGAGCCGCTTCCGGGAGGCCTGGGGGTTCGCCCGCTGGGGGATTCCATCGGGTGGACGACGGAGCCGGTGGAGGATCTCGCAGCCCGGTGGCGCCCCCAGGGGATCCACCCCTGGGTGAGTGGGTTCCGGCCGGAGGACCTGCGCAACCAAGTGGTGGCAGAGCCCTCCGGGACCATCCGCTGGGCCGGTCCGTTCCCCCATCCCGGGGTAGAGCGCCTGCTGGCGCCATTCACCGAACGGATCCCGGAGGGGTTCCGGATCACCGAGGAGACCCTCCGCGCCGGGCAGCGGGCGGGGTTGACCCTTCCCCAGATCCTGCAGCGCCTGCAGCAGGTCCACCGAGGCCCCCTGCCGGCCCGCCTGCTGGCCCGCCTGCTGGCATGGAGCGACCGCCCGCCGCGGGCCCGATGGGAGCACGTGATCCTGTTGCGGATGGATCGCCCGGAGATCCTGGAGGCGCTGCGCCAAGAGCCGGACCTCGCGCCCTGGATCCGCCCGCTGGACGCCTCCACCTGGATGGTCCAGGCCGATCACGCCTCCGCCCTGAAAGCATGGCTGGAGGCCATCGGGGTCTCCGTCGAAGAGGTCGGAGGATAGCAATCGGGCACTACCCTTCGCCCCTGGATGATCCCACCTCCCACCAGCCGATCGCCCGCAGGTGGCGCGGATACAGGTTCTTCAAGCGTCCCCGTTCGGCGCGCGCCCAGCCCAGTGGGAACCCTTCCACGGCGATTAGGACCCAGCCATCCTCCCAGGGCCCCTCCAGCGGATGCCCCTGCAGATAGGCGGCCACGCGGGGATCTTCCAGGGGCAGATCCAGAACCCGCCAGGCTGCATCCACCGTGAGGGCCATCGCCAGGGCATGGTCCGGCTCGAACCGATCCTTCCGCAAACGCCCTAGCCACCACCCCGGCCGCAGCACCCGAAGTCCGCGCCACAACGACGGAGCCATCGGGGTCGAGTAGATCTGATCCTCCCGCAGCACCAAGGCCGCATCGGGCATGGGGACCCGCAACGCCTCCCGCCAGAACGCCTCCAGGGCCCGCCGGGCGCGGCCGGGGAGATCGTCCTCCGGCTTCGGGCGATGGGGCCGCTCATCGCCTGCCCGCCGGAGGAGGGCATAGAAATGCCCATGGCCGGGACCCCGGTGGGGCCACAGCCGCACCGCCCGGACCAGGCGGGAATCCCCATCTTCGATCCACTCCGGATGCCCCCGATCGAATGCCGCGTGGCGGGGAGGATCCACGAGGTCGAACTCCGGATGCGCCTTCAGGAACGCGTCCACCACTCCCTCATTCTCCTCGGGGGCGAAGGTGCAGGTGGCGTAAAGCAACCAGCCGCCGGGACGCACCATGCGGGCCGCCTCGGAGAGGATCACCTTCTGAAGGGCGGCGGAGCGACGCACCCGGTCTACGCTCCACGCCCGGATGGCCTCCGGGTCCCGCGCAAACATCCCTTCGCCGGAGCATGGCGCATCCACCAGCACCCGATCGAACAACCCCTCCCAGCGGTCCGCCAGGCGCTGGGGGGATTCGTTGAGCAGGATCGCATGGGTGACCCCGAGGCGCTCCACGTTCATGGCCAGGATCGAAGCCCGCCGGGGCTGGATCTCATTCGCCACCAGCACCCCGGTGTTCCGCATCCGCGCGGCGAGGTGGGTCGTTTTCCCGCCCGGGGCGGCCGCCAGATCCAGCACCCACTCCCCGGGTTGGGGATCCAGCAGGACGGCCGCCGCCATCGCCGAGGGATCCTGGAGGTAATACAACCCGGCGGCATGATATGGGTGGAGGCCCGGCCGTGCCTCCGGATCTTCGATCACGAAGCCCTCCGGGCACCAGGGGACCGGTGAGAGCGGGAAGGGGGAGCGAGTCCGGAAGGCCTCCGGGGCGATCTTCAGCGTATTGACCCGGAGCCCGGTTCGATAAGGGCCCGTCAGGGCCTCCAAGAAGGCCTGGGCCTCCGGCCCGAGCCAGGCCTGCATCCGTTGGACGAAACGCTTGGGGAATGCATGCATCTGGCTGCGCTCCCCATCGCCGGCCCAGCGGTCGAGGAGGCCCTCGCCGCCCGGCCACCCCCTATTTTCCCCCGGCCACGAGGCGGCGCGGGAAATCCGACGAAGCCTGGGGGCCGCCGCGAATTGGGCGGCCCGGGGAAGACCGCGTATAATGCCCCCCGAGGGAGGTGGAGAACAATGGAGGAACAGCCGCTTCCAGGACCCATCGAATACGCCGAGCCATCGCCCGAGCCGCTGGAGAGGCGGGGCGCCCATCCCTTAATCGTGTTTTTGCGCGAGATGATCGAGACAGCGCTGGTGGTGTTGGTGGCCATGGCTCTGGTGAACACCACCACCGCCCGTTTTCGCATCGAAGGCTCCAGCATGGAGCCCACCCTGCATGACGGGGAATACGTGCTGATCAGCAAGATCCATTACTGGTTCGGCGCCCCCCAACGTGGGGATGTGGTGGTCTTCCGCTTTCCCCATGATCCCTCCCGCGATTTCATCAAGCGGGTGATCGGCCTCCCGGGGGAGACGGTCGCCATCCGAGATGGCAAAGTGTTCATCAATGGCCGGCCCCTGGAGGAACCCTACATCCGGGGCCCCATCGTTTACACCTACGGGCCAGTGACCCTGGAGCCGGAGGAATATTTCGTTCTGGGCGATAACCGGAACGCCTCCAACGATTCCCATAACTGGGGGACGCTCCCGCGCTCGGCCATCATTGGGAAGGCCTGGTTGATCTACTGGCCTCCGTCCCGATGGGGGCTCATCCGGAACCCTTTCGAGGAGGCGGCGCCGTGAACGTCCCCACGGCCTGGACCCGGGAAGCGCTGGCGGCGCGGATTGATCATACCCTGCTCCGGCCGGAGGCCACGCCGGCGGATGTTGATCGGGTCTGCGCGGAGGCCCTGCGCTACGGCTGCGCGGCGGTGTGCGTGAACCCGATCTATGTGGCCCGAGCGGCCGCGCGGTTGGCCGGAACCCCGGTGAGGGTCGCGACGGTGGTCGGCTTCCCCCTGGGCGCCAGCCTGACGGCGGCCAAGGTGGCTGAGGCCGCCCTGGCGCTCGGCCAGGGGGCGCACGAGATTGACATGGTGCTGCCAGTGGGCCTGCTCAAGGCAGGGGAGCTGGCGGCGGTCCGGGCCGACCTCCAGTCGGTGATCGCCGTGTGCCACGCCGCCGGCGCCCTCTGCAAGGTGATCCTGGAGACCGCTTTGCTGACACCGGAGGAGAAGGTGCTGGCCGCCCGCCTGGCCGTGGAGGCAGGCGCGGACTTCGTGAAGACTTCCACCGGCTTCGGACCGGGTGGCGCCACCGTGGAGGACGTGGCCCTCCTCCGCCGCGTGGTGGGCCCCTCGATCGGGGTGAAGGCGGCTGGAGGCATCCGGACCGCGGAGCAGGCGATGGCGATGATCGAGGCCGGGGCAAGCCGGCTGGGGACCAGCGCAACGGTCGCGATCTTGGAGGCCCTGCCGCCCGCTGCCTCCGCATCCGAGGGCGGAATTCGGGGTTCGTGATCCCTGCATCCGGGGAGGCACCCATGTGGCCGTGCCCGAACTGCCGGATCGGCTATATGCGGCTACGTCGGATTACCTACGCCGGCCATCACGGGGATCTCTTCGTCGTGGTGCCGAACATGCCCGCCTACATCTGCGACGTGTGCAGCAACCGACAATACGACGAGGAGGCCTTGATGCAGCTGGTCCCATTGATCGGCCCTCGGGGCGAGAGCGGGCGGGTTCAAGACGTGGGCCCGGAGTCGCTCGATCGCTCGCCCGGGCCAGGGTGGGGGACCCATCGCCGCCCTGCTTGATCCGATCGCCGGAGATGGCCCCTGCAGGATCCTCTCTGGCTCATCCGTCAGGATCGGAAGGCACGGATACAGGTGAAGCCAAGGATGGAGCGTTCGTTGGAGGCCCTCGAGTTCTGGATCCTTCGATTTCTGGACGCATGCGCTGCGACCGAGACGACAGCGGCCTCCACCTGGAAAGCGTATCGCCACACCCTCCATGCCCTCGCCCGCTTCCTGAACAGCCAGGGGATCGAGCGCTGGGCGGAGGCGCGTTCCCCGCTGCTGGAAGCCTTCCTCCGGGAGGCCATGATCCAGCGGGGCTGGTCTCCCAGCACGTGGAACCAGAAGGTCGCCGCCCTCCGCGCCTTTTTCCGCTTCCTGGAAACGCAAGGCGTCGTCCCGGAGAATCCCGCCCTCTCCCTCCCCTGGCATGCCCCCGCGCGGCGGATCCGTTTCCCGCTCCCCCCTGCTCAACGCCAGCGGCTGCTGGAGATCGCCCGCTCGCTCCCGGAGACCCCCCTGGGGCTGCGGGATCGCCTCATCATGGACCTCATCGGCCGCATGGGACTGCGGGCCGGGCAGGCGATCGCCCTCACTGTGGACGATGTGGACCTGATTCGGGGGCGCCTGCGGATCCCCACCCGCGATGGCCCCCGCTGGGTGGAGATCCCGACGGCGATCGTCCCCGGCCTCCAGCGCTATTTGAGCGCGGGCCGGCCCGGCTTGATCCGCAACCCGGAAGTGCGGGCGTTGCTGCTTAACCATCGGGGGGAACCCCTGACCCGCCAGGGCCTCTGGCGGGCGATTAAGATCCTGGCGATGCGCGCCGGCCTTCCCCCGACCATCTCCCCGGAGCGCCTGCGACAGCCGGTCGGGCTCCCCCTTCCCCCGACCGAGGCTTAGCCGATCCTGTTTCTCGGAGGGCGCGTCTCCGGACGCGCCGCAACGGCGGCTCTCCCGAGCCGCCCTCCGAAACCGCATCCCTCTAACCGGTCGCCTTTCGGATATTCTGAAAAGGATCGCTGGAGGTCAGGAGGACGAATCGTGGGGAAAGGATGGACGCGGCGGGATTTCCTCTTGCGTGGGCTCCCCGCGGCCCTGGGAGGCTGGTTGGGGGCATGCCGGAGCCTCACGCGTCCGGTCCCCACCCCTACACCAGCCCCGCCGACGCCCACGCCCTTGCCCTCCCCGGCGGAGACGCTGGCCGCGGCGCTGGAGGCCATCCGGCGGGAGGACCCGGAGGCCCTCTGGGGGCTCCTGACCCCGGCCTCCCGGGCGGCCGTTCCCTTGGAGGAGCTCCGCGCGCGCTGGCGGGAAACCCTGAACACCGCGGGCGTCCAGGCCGTGGACGTTCAGCCGCTGGACCTGGCTTCGGAGGGGGAAACCGCCCGCGCACGCTACCAGGTGCGCTGGAAGACGGCCCTGTTTGGGGAGCTGGAGGCGGAGGGCGTCCTGGAGCTCCGCCTGCGCCCGGAGGGCTGGCGGGTTGTCTGGCGGGATGCCCTCCTCTGGCCGGCCCTGGGCGAGGGGGAGCGTCTCCAGGTGGAGTATATCATCCCGGAGCGGGCGAACCTCTACGACCGCGAGGGGCAGGCCCTAGCGGCCCAGGGGGATTGGGTGGAGATCGGGGTGGTGCCCGGGCAGATCGCCGACGAGGGGCTCCTGCTCCGGCGGCTTGTCCAGGCGACTGGGCTTCCCCCAGAGATCGTCCGATCCCGCTACGCCTCGGGCCAACCGGATTGGTATATGCCCATCCTGGCGCTGCCGGCCGATCGCCTGGCGCCCTTCGCAGCCGACCTGGAGGCCACGCCCGGCGTGATCCTCCGGCCCCGGAGCGGGCGGATCTACGCCGGCGTCGCCGTCCACACGGTGGGGATCGTGGGCAAGATCGCAGCAGAGGAGCTGGACGCCTGGCGGCGCCGGGGATATCGGGGCGATGAATGGGTTGGGCGCATGGGACTGGAGGCCTGGGGGGAACCGTATCTCGCGGGAACCCACGGCGGCCGCCTCTTCATCCGGCCGGCCCCCACCGCCAACGCCACGCCCCGGCTCATCGCGGAGCGTCCGTTCACACCGGGCCGTTCCATCACCACCACGCTGAAACGGAGCTTTCAAGCCCAAGTTGAGGAGATCTTTGGGGATCAAACCGGAGCGGTGGTGGTGATGGACCCCCGGAATGGGGATCTCCTGGCCATCGTCAGCGGGCCGGACTTCGACCCCAACGCCCTCTTTCAGCCGAACAGCCCGCCCCCCGGGCCCGGCGCCTTCCTGAACCGGGCCACCCAGGGCCTGTATCCTCCGGGCTCGATCTTCAAGATCGTGGTGGCAGCCGCTGCCCTCACCCATGGGTTCACCGCCCACAGCACCTTCCAGGACCCCGGATACTGGGACGGCCTGGGCCCCGGTTATCGCAAATGGTGCTGGCTCCAGACCGGGCATGGGGTGGTGGACCTCCCGACCGCCCTGACGGTCTCTTGCAACGTCGCGTTCTACCAGATCGGGTTCGCCCTCCACCAGCAAGACCCCGACATCATCCCCCAGATGGCTCGGGCCTTCGGACTGGGGGCCTCGACAGGTATCCAGGGGGTGCTGGAGGAGGTCGGGCTGGTGCCTGACGCCGCATGGCGCACCCAGCAGGGCGGCCGCCCCTGGTCGGTGGGGGACACAGTGAACATGGCCATCGGCCAGAGCGATCTCCTGGTCACCCCGCTGCAGATCGCCCGGATGCTGGCGGCGGTGGCCAACGGTGGGGTCCTCTATCGGCCCCGGCTGGTGCTCCGCATCGGCCCCGCCCCCGGACAGCCGGAGGAAAACTTCCCGCCGGAGGCCCAGGGGCGGCTGCCCATTTCGGCGGAAGCCCTGGCGGTGATCCGTCAGGGGCTCCTGGGCGTCACCACCCACCCC